>OASD01000014.1_pt1 | contig 156784 bp, 156 predicted proteins | sample 1475531 | NCBI WGS metagenome assembly OASD01 (sample SAMEA3360668, study PRJEB22359) | human gut metagenome | biome: ENVO:urban biome; feature: ENVO:human-associated habitat; material: ENVO:feces | place: Bangladesh | collected 2011
ACCCTGCAAGCGAATTTACAAGAGAAGAACTCGCAGTAATGCTTGAAAAAATTATTATCTGGGTTGAAAAACATTAGAGAGAAGAGACAAAAGACGCCTTTTTTGAGGCGTCTTTTTTTATTTGCGGTCTATTTTGCGACCTGCTTGCAAACATCAATTATTTGATTGCTCGGAGTGCAGTTAGCACACCTGCGCAATCAAAAATTGAGTTTACGGCGCATCTCATCAAAATATCCTCGCAAATAATTGCGATGATGGACGTAGAATTGGTTTAAATATGCGATAAACGGCAGATTTCGTGTTTTCGTCGTTGCGACATATTTATCAATATGCCTCACTCCTAAAATATTTCATCTTAAGCGTTTCTCATCGAAAATTCCTCGCAAATAACGGCGAGGGTTGGCTGAAATTTTGCAAATGGTTCTTGTTTCGATATTTTATCGGCACAGCGTTGTTGGTGGGGTTGTAAATTTTTCGGGCGTGATATATGGCGTCGCAATGTAATGCGACGTTACGTTCTGGGAGACACACAATGATGGATGGATTTATATATTGAAAATGTTTTGCACGATATAAATTTAACCATGTAAAAATAAATTAATGTATATGATTTATTGTTGTATGTGATTACGTTGTTTGTAGCGTCGCATGCACAGTCGACGTCAACGACACATTTCTCCTGTTCGTCGAAATGTCGTCGGACGTCTTTGTATAAGACCTACCATCGTGTTTTTGATTTTGTCAAATCAAAAAGCACGGGTTAGGTCTTTAACATTGCAACGCATGAGATATGTACAAACACACGTGTATAAGCAATATCGCAATATAAATTTTGCACGTTGTCTGTAGCGGCGACCAGTTTTTTTATCCATCGAACAGAAATCTTTGATTTCGTCGTGAGATGAGATAAAAAGGTGTATCGCCGCCAAGAGTGAAAATGATGGGAAATATAAAGAGCGAAGATATGTTTATAAATTGTATTTGGTTTTTTGGTTTGATATTCTCTTCACACACCGTTGTTGTTTTGTTTCTTCAAAAAATAATCGTCATATATGGCGCCAGGACACACAGTGCCAGGCGCTACGTCGCGATTGCGAATGTATATAATGGGAAAACATTTAGGCGTGTAAATATAATAAATTATTTATAAATACATATATCAAACACCACCCACAAAAAAAGAGCCCGTCAAAGGCTCTATTTTTATTATTTATTTTCTTTTGCGATTCTATAAAGGGTTTTGACCATATGACCGGTGCCACCCTTCGGTTGTTCCATAAATGGTGCGGAGTTATATGCCGGACCTGCGATGTCGACGTGGACCCATTTTGTTTTTTCAATGAATGCTCCGACGAATTCTCCTGCACTCGATGCGCCGCCCCATCTGCCGCCGCTGTTTTTGATGTCGGCGATGTCGGATTTGTTGAGTTCTTGGTAGTCTTTTCCATATGGAAGCGACCAAGCTCTTTCGTTTTCGAGTTTTGCGCATTTTAAGACGTGTTCGATTGATTCGGCGTCATTTCCGAGTACTCCCGATCTGTGGGAACCCATTGCGACAACGCAAGCACCTGTGAGGGTTGCGAGTTCGACCATGAGTTTCGGTGAGTAGTTTTGTTCGGAGTAGGTGACTGCGTCGGCGAGTGTCAGTCTTCCTTCGGCGTCTGTGTTGTCGACTTCGATTGTGAGGCCGCGAAGTGAGCTGATGACGTCGCCCGGTTTGTATGCGCCGCCGTCCAACATGTTTTCGCAAGCTGCAACAACGCCCACGACGTTAACTTTCAGTTTTGCTTCGGCGATTGCTTTCATAGCGCCGATTACTGCAGCTGAGCCGCCCATGTCGCTTTTCATTGTTTTCATGCCGTCGCTCGGTTTCAGTGAGTATCCGCCAGAGTCGTAGGTGAGGCCTTTTCCGACGAATGAAATCGGGGCGCCTTCGCCTTTCATGTATTCCATTACTATGAGTTTCGGTTCTCTGTTGGAGCCTCTTGCGACCGAGAGGTATGCTTTCATTCCGATTTTTTCTATTTCTTCTTTTCCAAACACTTTTACGTCGACGCCTAGATCTTTCAGTTTAATGGCTTCGTTTGCCAGTGTTTCAGGATATAGGTCGTTTGCAGGTGTGTTTACAAGATTTCTCGCAAAGACTATTCCACTCCATTTTGCCATGAGTTCTTCGATGTCGTCGCTGTTTAAATCGCCCGTGCAGTCTTCGCATGCGGTGATTTCTTTGAGTGCGGTTTCACATTTTGTTTTTTTGTAGTTATCGTAGTTGTAGGTTGAGTTTAAGAGCCCTTCTATTATTGCAAGTGCTGTTTCTTTTCTTGTGAAGTTTTTAAGTTCAGGGATGCATATTGTGATTTTTTCAAGTTTCAGTCTGTTCGCTTCCTTTCCGGCTTTAAGACCTGCGACTTTTAATGTGTCGATTGTGATGTCTTCAGGTTTTCCAAGTCCCGTAAGGAGTACATGAGTTTCGCATTTTAGATTTAAAAATGTTTCTCCGTTTTCTCTATTAAAAAAGTTGTTTTCGACAAGATAGTTCAGGTTTTCGCATTTGATTTCGTTTTCCTTTGCGATGAATTTGATTATTTTGCCATTTTGCTTTCCAATATTTATTTTCATAAAGCACCTCCATATAGATTATAACAGTTTAGCATAGCATTAGTCAAATTATTTTACAATTTATGTTATTTTAACATTATTATGACGAGAATCACATTTTAGCGATAAAAGTTTAGGGATTTTCAGTTTTACAGGTCATTTTACATAATTTTTACAATATTAAACTCTCTATTTTACAATCGGTGGCTATTATATAGTTGCAAGGGGAAAGCCCGAGCAATATTTTAGGAAAAGAAGGAAGGATATTTATGAAATTCTTAAAAACATTGGCAATTGTAGTTGCAGCACTTATGTTAATGGTAGGCTGCAAGAAGGATGACACAAAAAAGGAAACAACAACAGACAAGACAACAACAGAAACTACTGAAACAAAAACGGAAGACAAATCTGAAGATAAAACTGAAGAAACAACTGCAGGCGGAGAAATCCACGTTGTAAGTCGTGAAGTAGGTTCAGGTACAAGAGGAGCTTTCACGGAAATCACAAAGATTTTGGCAAAAAATGACAAGGGTGAAGAAGTTGACAGCACATATGAAGAAGCAACAATCGTTAACTCAACAGAAGGAGTTATCACTGCTGTAAACGGCGACCCATTCGCAATCGGTTATATCAGTCTCGGTTCTTTAAACGACGAAGTTAAGGCTGTTAAGGTTGACGGAGTTGAAGCAACACCGGAAAATATTAACAAGGGCGATTACAAGATTGCAAGACCTTTTATGCTTGCTTATCACGAAGCAAATTTAAGCGATGTAGCAAAAGATTTCCTCACATTCATTATGAGTAAAGACGGACAAGAAATTGTTAAGGAAGACGGATGTATTCCTATTGAAACAACAGAAAGCTATAAACCGGCAAATATTGAAGGAAGAATTGCAATTGCAGGTTCAACTTCTGTAACACCGCTTATGGAAAAGTTGGTCGACAAATATAAGGAATTAAATCCGGGATTTGAAGCAGATATTCAATCAAACGGTTCATCAGCAGGTATTCAAGCTGCAATCGAAGGCGTTGCCGAAATCGGTATGAGCAGCCGTAATTTAAAACCTGAAGAACTCGAAAAGGTTGAATCGACAGCAATCGCAATGGACGGTATCGCAGTTGTTGTAAACAATGACAATGCTACAGAAGACATTTCACTCGACAATATTCACAAAATTTTCGTAGGCGAAGTTAAGGATTGGAACGACGTTAAATAGTTAAATTTGAAAGGAGCAATAGAGATGGACGGCAAACTTAAAGAAAAATTAATGAAATATGTTTTTATGGCTGCATCAATCATCTCTATTGCAGCTTTTATAGTAATATGTTACTTCATTTTTAAAACGGGGCTTCCATTCATTTTAAGACACGGTTTCGATTTTATATTGGGAACGAAGTGGTCGCCGGCGACAAATCCGCCGTCATACGGAATTCTTCCTATGATTTATGCATCGTTTGTCGTCACGTTTCTCGCAAGTTTAATAGGGGTTCCGATTGGAATTTTCTCGGCGCTCTTTCTTGCTTTTGAAGCGGGACCGAAGATGAAAAAGCTTTTGACTCCTATGTTAAATCTTATGGCGGGGATTCCGTCAATTATTTACGGTTTCTTTGCACTCCAAACGATAGTTCCGTTTATTAGAGAGTATATAGGAGGGCACGGAATTTCTATTTTGGCGGCAAGTATTCTTTTGGGCATTATGATTTTGCCGACGATTATAGCAATTTCGGAAGCGGGACTTGAAGCTGTGAACAGCAAGTACTATGAAGCGAGTGTAGCTCTCGGTGCAAGTCACGGAAGGTCGGTTATGAAAATTGTTCTTCCGGCTGCAAAGAACAGTATTTTGGCAGCGGTTATTCTTGGAATAGGACGGGCAATCGGTGAAACTATGGCGACGATTCTTGTTGTCGGTAACCAAGCGCGAATCACGACGGACATTTTAAAAGGAATCAGAACACTTACGGCAAATGTTGTGCTTGAAATGGGATATGCGGCAGGAGAGCACATGGAAGCGCTTTTTGCAACGGCATGTATCTTGTTCATTTTCATTCTTATAATAAACGGTATGTTCTTGATGTTTAAAGGTAGGAGCAGTAAAAATGAGGGTTAATAATAGAACAAAAAATACTAGAAAGCTGCAAGAGATTTTATACAAATTTTTCGCATATCTCTCGATGTTCATTGCGACGGCGGTGCTTGTAGGAATTGTGCTTTTCATATGTATAAAAGGCGTTCCTCATCTTAAACCGTCACTCTTTGCACTGAAGTATACGTCGAAGAATATTTCTATGTTTCCGGCTATAATTTCGACTATTGTGGTCGTTCTACTTTCGATTTTAATTGCGGGACCGATTGGGATTTTTACGGGAATTTATCTTGCGGAATACAGCAAGGGGGATTCGAAATTCGTCAAGGTTATAAGGATTGTAACCGAAACCTTGAGTGCAATTCCGTCAATTGTCTATGGACTTTTCGGATATTTGTTTTTCGGAATCGCTCTTAAGATGGGCTGGAGTATTATTTCGGGAACGCTCACCGTTTCCATTATGATTTTGCCGCTCATTGTAAGGTCGACGGAAGAGGCTTTTCTTTCGACACCGGGCGTATATAGGCTTGGAAGTTTTGCACTCGGCGCCGGAAGACTCAGAACAATTTTTAAGGTTATTCTTCCGGTTGCAATGCCGGGAATTTTGTCGGGTATAATTCTTGCAATAGGAAGGGTTATCGGAGAAACTGCTGCGCTTTTATACACTCTTGGAACTTCTACAAATATTCCGAAGAGTTTAAAGGACCCGGGAATAACTTTGTCCCTTCACATGTATAAGCTTTCAACGGAAGCGAGATATACAAATGAGGCATACGCAACAGCGGTCGTACTTTTAGTAATTATATTTTTGCTAAATGCTATTTCGACTTCTTTAGCAAATAAAATCGGAGGAAAAAATGATGACAGATAGTCAAGTAAACAAAATGGTTATAAAGGATTTGAATCTTTATTACGGCGATTATCTCGCTGTTAAGGATTTAAGTCTGGATGTTATAAAAAATCAGGCGCTTGCTTTTATCGGTCCTTCAGGCTGTGGAAAAAGTTCGACACTAAAATGCTTAAACAGGATGAATGATTTGGTTGAAGGCTCGAGAGTTGAGGGTCTTATAACTTTGGACGGCGAGGACATTTACGACAGAAAGTTTGATGTGAATGAACTCAGAAAGAGAGTAGGGATGGTTTTCCAAGCTCCGACTCCGTTTTCAATGAGCATCAGCGAAAATATTATGTACGGTCCGAAGACGCACGGCGTAAAGAAGAAGGCGGAACTCGAGGAGATTGTAGAAAGGTCTTTGAAGCAGGCAAATCTTTGGGACGAAGTCAAGGATGATTTGAGAAAGAATGCGCTTGAACTTTCGGGAGGTCAACAACAAAGACTTTGCATTGCAAGGGCGCTTGCGGTTGAGCCGGAGGTAATTCTTATGGACGAACCGACATCCGCTCTCGACCCTATAAGTACGGGAAAAATAGAAGAACTCGTCATGGATTTAAAAAAGAAGTACACGATTGTTATAGTTACGCATAACATCGGACAGGCAAGCCGTGTAACGGACAGAACTGCATTTTTCTTAAACGGTGTTATGGTTGAAGTCGGAAATACAGCCGAACTTTTTATGAGTCCAAAGGATAAGAGAACTGAAGATTATATTACGGGGAGGTTCGGTTAAAATGAGTATTGAAAAGGAACTGTTTGATTTAAAAAATGAACTTGTCAAGATGGCAACATTTGTTGAAAACAATATAAGAGACACATATAGGGGAATAAAAGAAAAAGACGTGACTCTTTTGAAGCAAGTAGCTATGAACGACAAGAAGACTGACGATCTTGAAAAGGAAATTGAGGACAGAGCTTTAAGAATTCTCGTTACTCTCTCTCCGCGCGCGGGCGATTTCAGAGTTGTAACTTCGGTTTTAAAGATGATTACGGACCTTGAAAGAATCGGTGACCAAACCGAGGACATCGCGGAAATTTGCGAAGATATAAATTTTGATATGATTGATTCACCGCTTCCTCTTTTGAAGGAAATGTTTGAAACAGCAGAAAAAATGCTAAATAATTCAATGGATGCATTTGTTTCGGGTAATATTGATTTAATTGAGGGTATAGATATAATGGACGATGTTGTTGACGATTTGTTTATAAAGCTTAGACATAAAATTGTTGACAAGATTAAACAAGGAAGCGACCCTGAAGTTCAACTCGACTTGATGCAAATTGCAAAATATGTCGAAAGAATCGGCGACCATATTGAAAATATCGCAGAATGGGTAATTTATGAGAAAACAGGTTCGCATCCGTATCTAAAAAAGGATGATGAAGAATGATTTATATTGTCGAAGATGATGAAAGCATCAGAGAATTGGTTTTGTATGCACTAAAAAACGAGGGATACAGCGGCAAGGGCTGTCGCGATTTCGAAGAGTTCAAAGCGGCTCTCGATGAGGACACTCCGGCGCTCGTTCTTCTTGATATAATGCTTCCCGGCAAAGACGGCATTTCGATTTTGAAGTGGATGAGGGAAGGAAAGTACAAGGAGGTTCCGGTCATAATGCTAACGGCGAAGTCCGCAGAAATCGACAAGGTTCGAGGGCTCGACCTCGGGGCGGACGACTATGTGACAAAACCGTTTTCAGTGCTTGAACTCATGGCGAGAATCAGAGCGAGAATCAGACGTGGAAATGACGCTGATTCTATGAATGAAATTACAATCAAGGATTTGACAATTATCCCTGAAAAAAGACGTGTGAATGTTGACGGCAAGGATGTTTCACTCGGATTTAAGGAGTATGAGTTATTATATTATCTGGCACAAAACAAGGGCATCGTGCTTTCCCGCGACAAAATTATGGACGCGGTTTGGGGATATGATTATCTCGGCGAGTCGAGAACGGTCGACGTTCACATCGCATTTTTGAGACAAAAACTGGGAAAGAGCGGCACGATGATTAAAACCGTCAGAAATGTCGGATATATTTTGGAGGAATAATGAAAAGGAGTTTATTTAAGAGATTTTCAATATTGGTTTTGTTAATGGTTGTCTTAATAACTCTTGCAACGACGCTGAATTTTTATGACAGCTACAAGGATCTTCATGAAAGAAAGCTTTTGGACATTTTAGACTTTCTTAAAAATATGAACCTTGAAGATGCTGAGCATGAAAAGGAATTCGATGCGGCAAAGAAGTCGTTTCGCGGCATAAGAATTACGCTTGTCGACAGCGACGGCAACGTTATTTACGACACCGATGAAGCGGCCTCCAAAATGGAGTCGCACAGCACGAGAAAAGAAATTGTCGAAGCAAAGGACCTTGGAAAGGGAAGCGATATAAGAAAATCGGACACTCTCGGTGAAAATTTCTACTATTTTGCAACGAGACTTTCGAACGGAAATATTTTGAGAGTTTCGGAAATGCAAAAAAATATTTTCTCATCGTTTAAAGATTCGATTATTCCGGTTGTATTTATTCTTTTTATCGGACTTCTTATCGCATTTTTCTCGATTAACCACGTTTCAAACAGTCTCGTTGAAAATCTGAAAGAGCAATTTACGGCAATCTCACACGGACAAAGTCTCGACTCGGAATTTCCTGAGCTCTATCCGATCAAGAGAATCGTGCGTGATCAACAGGACGAGCTTAATGAAAGGCTCGACGATCTTAAAGAATACAGAGACACTATTGAAATTATTTTCAGAAATATGCAGGACGGATTTTTGTTTATCGACAATGTGAACCGCGTCGAAATGATAAACAGCAAAGCGATTTTCCTTTTGGGCAAGGAAAAGAACGAAGGATATATGGGCAAGTCCGTATTTTATCTCATAAGGGATGAAAAACTTATCGAAATTTTGGGAGACAGGGATTCAAAACGCGAAGAAAAAATTGAAGTCGAAATCGACGATAGAAAGCTTTTGATCACAGTCGACCCGGTTCTTGTAAGCGACAATCTTGTCGGAAGAATTATCGTTATAAGAGATGTTACGGAAGAAAGCATTCTCGAAAGAGAAAGACGCGAATTTACGTCGAATGTAACGCATGAACTCAAAACTCCGCTCACCTCAATAAACGGTTACGCCGAAATGCTCACAAACAATATGGTGAAAAATGAAGACGTGCCGAAGATTGGAGATATGATTCTTAAAAGCGGCAACAGAATGCTTGTGCTTGTTGAAAAGATTTTGAGTCTCTCGAAAGTTGAGGAGCAAAAAAACAACAAGAAAGAAGAAATAGACGTTAAGGAACTTATTAGCGACGTTGTGAATACAATAAATTCAAAGGCGCAAAACAAAAATATTTCAATCACAACCGAACTCGACGAGGTGAGATACACCGGCGTGAGGGAAGTGCTGGAAGAAACGGTCTACAATCTTGTCGACAACGCCGTAAAATACGGAAAAGATGACGGCAAGGTTTGGGTAAAACTTGTCACGAGAGATAAGGGCTTTAAATTTATCGTTAAGGACGACGGCATCGGCATTGACGATTTGGACCGCGAAAAAATCTTCCAAAGATTTTACACTGCGGACAAGAGTAGAAACAGCGCTGACGCAAGCGGCATCGGGCTTTCGATTGTAAAACACGGAGTCGAGGTTATGGGCGGAACGGTTATTCTTGAAAGCAAACTCGGCGAGGGTTCGACTTTCGAAGTGTTCATTCCGTACAACAAGGCGTGATTCGAGTTATACAATTTAAAATTTCACAATACAATTATAAGCGGGTGAAAACTCGCTTTAATTTTTTTACATAAAACTATTGACAAGTATACTTGGCGGTGATATAATAAAAATAACAAGTTTACTTGGCGAAATAAAACGAAAGGAGAAAGCTTTGGACAGGGATGAAATTTTAGCAAAGAGCAGAGAAGAGTACAAAAGGAACAACAAAGACGAGATGATGGTGGACATAATGTCGAAGGCGGGCAAGCTTTCGATGGAAGTCGGAATGGTTGTCGTTGCGCTTATAATAGTTGTTGAGGGGCTGTTCTTCAATTCGTTTAACTTTTCAGTGTGGACGGTCTATTATGCGATTTTAGCGACACAGAGCTTTGTCTATTACCACAGGTTAAAAGAAAAGAAACATCTCTACATCGGAATTTTGCTTGCGATTTTGGGAATCATAATGTGCGTGGCGCATTTTATAAAACTGAGCAGGTAGTTTCTATGAAAGATGAATTAGTTTTAAAAAACCGCTTGAAAGAAATAAGAAAAGAGCAGGATTTATCGCAACAAAAATTGGCGGATCTGGTTGGGGTTTCCAGAAACACAATCAGCTCAATCGAGACGGGGCAGTTCAATCCGACGGCAAAACTTGCTCTGATATTGTGCATTGCGCTCGACAAAAAATTCGAAGAGATTTTTTATTTTTGATATAAAATTGTTTAAAATGAATTTTCGGTTATGGTATAATAAGAATAAATATTGATTTTACAAGTTTTTAAACGCATTTAATCGAGATGCGTTAAAATAAAAATAAGGAGGGCTTATGATACTTGAATTTAAAGATTTGTACAAGTCTTATGACAAAAAAGAAGTATTAAAGGGTTTGTCATTCAAGGCGGAGAGCGGAAGACCGCTTGCGTTTCTCGGAAGAAACGGCGCCGGCAAAACGACAACCATAAGAATACTTATGGACGTAATAAAAAAGGACGGCGGCGAGATTACAATCGACGGCGCACCTTTCAGGGCGAAGGATTATAAAATCGGATATCTTCCTGAGGAAAGGGGAATGTATCAAAAGGTAAATATACTTGAGCAACTGATTTATTTTGCGGAACTGAAAGGATATGACCCGGAAACTGCAAAGAAATCGGCGAGAGAACTTTTGGAAAGAGTGGGACTTGCGGACTATGAAAAAAGAAAACTCGAGGTGCTTTCAAAGGGGAACCAACAAAAAGTTCAAATTTCGCAGGCGCTTTTGGGTAATCCGGACATTATCATCATGGACGAACCGTTTTCAGGGCTCGACCCGATAAACTCGAATCTCTTGAAGGAGCTCATCTTGGAAAAAGCGGGCGACAACAAACTCACACTTTTCTCGTCGCACCAAATGGGATATGTGGATGAAATATGTAAGGATATTGCTATTTTGTCGGGCGGAGTTTGCCAAGTGAACGACACGATTGAAAATGTTAAACGTGAACTCGCCGGAAACAAAGTTTATGTAATTCCTTTCGAAACGGATTTGAATGAATATTCGGAAATTCTTTCGAAAATGGGATATGACTCGACGATTGAGAAGGAAAGAGTCGTTGTAGATTTGACGGGAAAAGAAAGGGAAAATTTCCTGCAAGACATTTCAAAGGCGGGTCCTGTTGTCGACAGCTACGGTCTTTACAAGCCGACACTTTCGGACATTTTCCTAAAATATGCGAGGTAGAAAAATGGGTAAAGTATTTAAATTTGAATTTTTAACGAGTATAAAGAAGAAATCTTTTATAATTTCGGTCGCGATAATGTTTGTTATATCGCTTCTTATAAGTTTTATTCCGAGCATTGTTTCGAAAATTGCGGGAAGCGATGAAGACGATATCATCGGCATCTATTCAACCGAAAATTTTGTAAACAAAGAATCGGCTGAAGAAAAAACCGGAATGAAATTTGAAAATTTCGACTCTCCGGAAAAACTTGAAGAAGCCGTTAAAGCAGGCGACATTTACGCCGGATATGTAATTTCGGGCGACAAGAGAGAAGTCGTAATAAAGACGAGTTCCGTTTCAAATATGGGAAAACTCGAAGCGGTGAATGAATCTATTTCGGCGCTTGAATCGAGCGACTATTTGAGAGAGGCGGGAGTTGATGAAGCAATTGTCGAAAAAACTCTCAAGGGAACGGACTTCGAGCCGAAAATCCTCGAAGCGGACGGAGCGAAGAACTTTTGGCTTGTATATTTGATGCTTATGATTTTATACACGCTTATGATGATGTTTGGAAACCAAGTTGCAATGAGTGTTGCAAGAGAAAAGAGCGACAGAACGATGGAACTTTTGATAACCTCGACAAAGCCGAAAGACCTCATAAGAGGAAAGGTTTTTGCAACGGCGGTCATCGGCGTGCTCGTCGTTATGGTGCTTGTTGTGGGACTTTTAATCGGTACAAAAATCGGACCGCAAATGGAAGTGGACTCAACGGTTGCGCAAATTCTAAAAATCAATATCTCGATGGACCAATTTGTGGTTTCGATGGCATTCTTCATTGTCGGATATATAATGTTTTTGTATCTCTTCGCATGCGCGGCAAGTCTTGTTTCGAAAATCGAAGATCTCGGAATGGCAATTCAACCGCTTTCGCTCATATATGTTGCAGGATTTATGATTTCAATGTTTGGGATGAGCAATCCCGGTACGATTTTAAAAATTGCAAGTATTGTGCCGTTTACGAGTCCGTTTGCGATGATCACGAGATACGGCGTGGACTATGTTCCGCAATGGGAATTGATACTCTCGTTCGGACTTTTGGTTCTATTTACAATAATTGTCGGAAGAATCGCTGTTAAGATTTACAGATTCGGCGCTCTAAACTACGGTACAAAACCGAAATTCTTTAAGAATATGGCAGCGGCTTTAAAAAAGAAAAATAATTAATTCAAGTAGGGCGATTTTATTTCGCCTTATTTTTATGTATAATTGCAGAAAAATTTTTCGCAAAGAATTATAACCTGCATATAGAGGGATATTTAAGATTAAAATTATTCATAAAAATGTTTTTTGGTATTACTAACATAAGTAAAATCAGAAAATTGCACACAAAAACTCTCGAGATTTATTTTATCATAAATTCTCGGGAGTTACTCGTGGCGTTTAATATTTTTAGGTTCAATCACAGTATTCGCTATTCTCCTCTCTACACAAATTTTAAATTTTAACGCTCCAACCGTGTTCAAGTTAGTTACGTCTTCCCTTACACTCGATTTGATTTTCGGTTTTTTTTAATTCACTATTGTCCCTTACTCTCGTCTCGCTTTTCGGTGATTCTTACAATTTTTCTTTTTCAAATTCTTCGCCCTGACTCATTTCTTCACTTCAAGCATATCGCTGTTCCAAAAGCCACTGAATTTTCAATGTTCGAAATAAAGTCTATTATGTTTTTCAGGTTCTCCTAGACGCTTGTTATATTTTTCTTGCCCTTTCAATGATTTAATATAAATTGATCTCGTCCGGGCCTTTACCCCGGCTGCTCGACAGACCTTTAAAATTCGGGAAGTGATCTTTCACTCAATAACTTTTGCGTCTATCGTGTTAATCTTCGCCACGATATTTTTATAAAGGTAATGAAGATAATCTATTTTTGCACTTGGCATTTTTTAAAATCTGTGCTCTAGTTTTATCATCATCTTCCTTTGTATTATATATATACCCTGATAAAGTGATTCTAAACACTTTTTTGAAAAAAATTTAAAATTTTTTAAAATTGTGTTTAAGCTGTATTTTATCGCACTTACACAACTTTGATTTAATTATTTAAAAAAATTTTTTTATTATTTTATTATATCTTTCATTTCTTGATTATAAATTTCATTTAAATTATAATAATATATATAATAGTGCGGGGTGATTTTGTGGATTTAAATTTATCAAAAACAAATTATTGTGCGGCGGTTCAATGTCCGAAGATGGTGTGGCTAAGAAATCGCAAGCCGGAGGTTTTTCCTGATGGAGGAGGGGACGAGTCGGTCCTTGAAACCGGAAGGGAAGTTGGCGATTTTGCAAAGAAGTTGTTCGACGATGTGAAAACGGTTTCATTTGATTTTAAGTTAAAGATGATTGAGGAGACGACGGCGCTCATTCACGAAGGGTGCGAGTATATTTCCGAAGCGTCGTTTTTATATGACGGGCTTTTTGCAAGTGTGGACATTTTGCACAATCTAAAAAACGGCGAGGTGGAAATTTACGAGGTGAAGAGTTCGACGTCGATAAAAGATATCTATCTCGACGACGTTTCGTTTCAAAGATATATTTTGACCAAACTCGGCTACAAGGTCAAACGTGTTTGCATTGTCTACATAAATAATGCGTATGTTAGAGTCGGGGACATAGACATAGACGAACTTTTTGTTGTGGAGGATGTGACGAGTGAAGCGGAAGCGCGCGAGGGGATTGTCGCGGAAAATATTTTGAGATTTTCCGAGATTTTAAATTCTGAAACGGAGCCCGAAATAGAAATCGGAGAGCAATGTTTTGCGCCATACAAGTGCGACTGTTTTAAATATTGCACGAGAAATCTTCCGTCGCCGAATGTGTTTGACGTTGCGGGCGCAAGGACTTCCACAAAGTTTAAGTGTTTGAGAAACGGCATAGTTTCTTTTGAGAACATCTTGCGTGAGAATGCCCTTTCGAAGTCGCAGATGAAGCAAGTGGAGCATGAGGTGAATGAACTTTCGGATTATATCGAGGAAGATGCGATTTTGGAGTTTATGAAAACGCTTTCCTATCCGCTCTATTTTTTGGATTTTGAATCCTATCAACCTGCCATTCCGGCTTATCAGAAATCGAAGCCGTTCGAGCAAATTGTGTTTCAATATTCGCTCCACTATATCGAAGAGGAGGGCGGCGATTTGAAGCACACGGAGTTTTTGGCATATCCGGGCGAAGACCCGAGAAGGGCACTTGCCGAAAAACTTTGTGAGGACATTCCGCTTGACGTTTGCACAACTGCGTACAATATGGCTTTTGAAAAGACACGAATAAAATCTCTCGCCGCGCTCTATCCGGATTTGGCGGAACATTTGATGAATATACATGACAATATCAAGGACCTTATGGTTCCGTTTCAAAAGAAGCAATATTACAAGAGGGCGATGCAGGGCTCGTATTCTATAAAATATGTACTGCCGGCGCTCTTTCCGAATGAGCCGTCTCTTGATTATCACAATCTCGAGGGCGTGCACAACGGAGTCGAAGCTTCAGCTACGTTTAAAAAGATGGCGACTATGAACGAAGAGGAGCTCGAAAATTTCAGAGTGCATCTTTTAAATTATTGCGGTCTTGACACATTTGCAATGGTGAAAGTGTGGGAGAAGCTGAACGAAGCGATCGGCGTTTCGGTAAGAAGCTATGAAAATAAATAGTAATAAAAAATCTATGAGGCAAAAACCCCATAGATTTTTTCAGTAAAAAACGGATTTGATGAGCCGTTTTTAATTTATGAATTTATATTTTCGAGTTTATTTTACAAGTTTTGTTCCGCATTTTGAGCAGAAGATTGAGCCTTCCGGATTTGCAGCGCCGCATTCATGGCAGAATATCAAATTGTTGTCAGGAGCTGCGTTATTTTGAACTTCAGGATTGTTGAAGTTCGGGTCGACTTTTGTTTGAGAGCTGATAGCGGATTTTAGAATTTCGATTTCTTCGTTGTAGCGCTCGATAATTCCTTCTCTTTTTTTGTCGAGTTCCTTAAGTTCTTCTTCGTTCTTTTTAATTTCGTTTATTGCAGTTTCAATTTCAGCGCTGTTTAAGTTTGAATTTTTGAGTTCGTCGCTTTTTTCGTAAATAATTCTTCCGATTGCTTCAAAGAAATTTTTGTTTTCGTGTTCTATTTTTGAAACCGATTCATTCAAAGCGTCAACCAGTGAATCTCTCTTTTGTTCTGAATCCTTTATTTGTTTTCTTGCAGCACTTTCCTTTTGTGTTTCAGGGTCTTTTGAAAAATTAAGTCCCAAGTCTTTTAAAAAATTGTTCATATTTCCTCCTTATAATTGTATATCTATAGTGTTTTCCGAGCCATTTCTCAAAATGGTCATGTTAAGCGTGTCGCCCGTCTTATATTTTATGAGCGAAGTTCTCAAATCGTCGGTGTTTTTGATATCTTTGTCGCCGACTTTTGTTATTACGTCATTTTGCATGAGACCGTTCTTTTGTGCAATTGAATTCGGCTCAATTTTTAAAATGATTACGCCTGTGTATTTGTCCTTTATTCTAAAATACGCCTTGTAGTAGTCGTAGTCGGCAATTTGGATGCCGAGAACAATCGGTTTTGCATCGCCTTTTTCGATTAGCGATGTGACAATTTCTTTCGCTGTGTTTATCGGAATTGCAAAGCCGAGACCTTCTGTTCCTTCGCCGCCTATTTTTGCCGAGTTTATTCCGATGACTTGTCCTTTTGAGTTCAAAAGTGGACCGCCCGAGTTTCCTTGGTTTATAGCGGCGTCTGTTTGAATAAGGTTTGAAATCGCTTTGCCGTCTCTTGTCGTCAAGGTTCTTCCGATTCCGGAAATATATCCGGCGGTGACGGATCTGTTGAAGTTCAGTCCAAGCGGATTTCCTATTGCGATTGCTTTTTCACCGATGTTTAATTTTTCGCTGTCGCCGAGTTCAGCAGCAACAAGTCCTGTTTTATCAACCTTTATGACTGCAAGGTCCATGCTTGCATCGTTCCACAAAAGTCTTGCAGGTACTGTTGAATTGTCGTCCAAAAGCACATCGATTCGGCTTGCTTTTCCGTCGCCGACAACGTGGCTGTTTGTCAAAATGTATCCGTCATTTGCGACGATGATTCCCGAGCCGACGCCTTGAAGTTCTTGTGCGCCGAAAAAGCCTTCGACCGTTTCAACTGTCGTTATACCGACAACTGACGGCAGTGCTTTCTTTGCAACCGCTTCAACTACGCCTTCTTCGCCGGTCGGCTTTATTGATATCGAAGGTGCATTCGAAGGCACTTCTCTCACTTCGACGGGTTTATTTTCGTCGAACACCTTTGCGCCGAGAAAACCGCCGCCGAAACCTAAAAGTGCACATAGTATAAGGGATAAAAGCTTTTTGCCGGCACCCTTTTTCTTTTTAGGCTCGGTTTGTTTTTGACTTTCATAATTTCTGTCGCTGTAAAAATTTTCATTATTTTCTCTATTGTTATAGGCTTCACGTCTATCCAGGAGATTTTTGATTCTTTCTTCACGTTCACGTTGACGCCTTTCGCGATAACTTTCGTAGTCGTCATTTTCATTGTAAAAATCATCACTCATAATATCACTCCTTCCAAAGTTGACATAGTACTATAATACCCATTTTGAAAAAAATTTATTTAATTTTTGGTAAAATCTATTTGAAGTTCGACAGGGCAGTGGTCCGAGCCCATGATTTCCATCAAACATTTGGAATCTTTTACATATGGTACAAGCGACTCGCTCACGATGAAATAGTCAATTCTCCAACCAGCATTTCTGTCGCGCGACCTTGTGATGTAGCTCCACCAAGTGTAGACGTCGGTTTTCTCAGGGTAGAGATGTCTGAATGTGTCGACGAATCCGCGCTCGAGAAGGAAAGTCATATTTTCTCTTTCCTCTTTTGTAAAACCTGCCGAATTTTTATTGGAAGACGGATTTTTCAAATCGATTTCCTTGTGCGCAACATTTAAGTCGCCCGTATAAATTACAGGTTTTTTCTCTTCCAATTCCTTCAAGTAGTCGCGCATTTTTCCTTCCCACGTCACGCGGTAAGGGATTCTGCTCAAATCGCTTTTGGAATTCGGGGTGTAGCAATTAACAAAATAAAATTTTTCAAATTCAAGTTCAAGCACACGTCCTTCGTTGTCGAAGTCTTCAAAAAAATCGATGCCCGAACGTCTCACGTTAAGCGGTTCAACTTTTGTAAAAACCGCCGTGCCGGAATAACCTTTTCTTTCGGCTTGGTGCCAATATTGAAAATAGCCCGGCAAATCAAGCTCGACTTGGTGAGCGTGACATTTTGTTTCCTGTATTGCAAAAATATCGGCATCGGCGTCGCTGAAAAAATCCATAAAACCTTTCTTTAAAGTAGCTCTAATGCCGTTTACGTTCCAACTTATTAACTTCATAAATTCTCCTTTTTAAAAATATTATACTATTAGATTATTACCCGTAATAGCTGTTTTTAAACAAAAATTACTTTTGTGTAAGCAAGCGCACAATTAATAAATACATAAAAAGTGTTGACAAAATGAAAATGTAGTGTTAAGCTTAATGAGGATAATGATTATCAAATTCAATTTAAGGAGGAAATTATGGCACGTATTTATAATACAGAGCAAAGAAATAATATAGACAAATTACTTGAAAGCGGCGACGACTTCAGCTGCGACGAAATCGTTTCGACACTTGAAAAAGAAGGAAAGAAAGTTGGAGTTGCGACAGTTTATAGACATCTGAAAATGCTTGCGGAAAAAGGAATCATAAACACATATTATGTCGGCGGCAAGGTACGATACAAACTTGCGCGCGAAGACAGAGACGTTGCAACTTTGAAATGTACGAAATGTGGAAGGAAGTTTGTGCTTGACTGCATCGACCTTTTGAATTTTAAACACCACATAAAGGCGCATCACAATTTTACAATCGACACGAACAGCCTTATTTTTTACGGTGTTTGCAGCGAATGCGAAGAAAAAGAGGAAGACGATGAATAGAAAAATAATTTTTTCGGTTTGTATTTTTGCGCTCTTTTTATTTGGGTGCAAAAAAACGGACACAGAAGTTAGGGAAACAAGTAAAGAAACAGGAAATCTCAAAATTGTAGCGACACTTTTTCCGGACTACAGTTTTGCAAAAGAGCTCGCAAAGGATGCGGATGTAACACTTCTTTTGCCGCCGGGGGTCGACAGTCACACTTTCGAGCCGGGACCGGACGATATGAAACTATTAAAAGAAGCGGACCTTGTGATTTACACGGGCGATTATATGGAAGAATGGTTTAAGAAAATCAGGGAAAGCCTTGCGCTTGATGAAAATAAAATTGTCGATGCGTCGAAGGGAATCGAGCTTATAAAGTCGGGTCATGATGAAGACGAGCCCGACGAACATGATGAAGATGAGCACGACGAGCACGATGAGGATGAACACGATGAACATGATCATCACCATCATCATTTGTACGATCCGCACATTTGGACAAGTCCGAAACTTGCGAAGGTTATGTGCGAGAATATTTACGAAGGACTCGCTAAAGTTGACAATAAAAATGAATCGGCATACAAGAAAAATCTGGATGCATATTTAAAAGAGCTCGACCAAATCGATGAAGAGTTTACGGCAGTTGTAAATGAATCAAAAGATGCGACAATGTATTTTTCAAGTCCTTTTGCGCTGAAATATTTTGCGCGTGACTACAAAATAAACGCAAGAAGCATTTTTCAAACCTGCGCATCGGACAGCGAGCCGTCCGCAAAGGATATGGCGCTGATTATCGACGAGATGAAAGAAAGAGATGCAAAGGTGATTTACTACGAGGAGCTGACCGACCCGAAGATGGCGCGAGAAATTGCAAATGAAACGGCCGCTGAACCGGTGCTCTTCCACTCGTGCCACAATTTGAGTAAAGACGATTTCGGTAAGGGGCTTACGTATCTTGAAATTATGAAAAACAATATAGAAGCGTTAAGAAAGGGACTTCTCTAATGCTCGAGGTAAAAAATCTCTCCGCAAGCTACGGAGATGTGAAAGTGTTTTCGGACTTAAGCTTCGAGATAAAAAAGGGAGACTATCTCGTGATTGTCGGAGAAAACGGCTCGGGCAAGTCGACTCTAATGAAGACGATTTTGGGGCTAAAAAAACCGGACAAAGGCGAGGTTATAAGAAATGAATTTACGGAAATCGGTTATGTTCCGCAAATAAACAGCGCACAGAAAAATTTCCCGGCGCTTGTCAGCGAGGTAATTTTGAGCGGATTAATCGAAAAGAAGAAGCTATTTTTCACCAAAGAGGACAGGCGAAAGCTGGATGAAATTTTAAAACTTTTAAACATTGAGGATTTAAAAGATAAACCGATTTCAAATCTTTCGGGGGGGCAGGAAAAGAGAGTTATGCTTGCGCGCGCGATGATAAGAGGGGCGGAGATTCTCTTTTTGGACGAGCCGACAACTGCTCTCGACCCGATTGCGACGGCGGAGTTTTATGATGAAGTGGACAGATTAAATCACGCCGGAGAAACGATTGTAATCATTTCGCACGACGTCAGAAATGTTATAAACTGCGCAAATAAGGTCCTTCACCTCGGCGCAAACAACAGCGGCATACTCTTTTTCGGGGAGAAGGACGAGTATGTCAAGAGTGATTTATTCAGAGTTTTAAACGGGGTGCATATCCATGAGTGAGTTATCTGAAATGTTATCATACGCTTTTATACAAAAAGCACTCATAGTCGGCGTTTTGACGGGGGTCATCGCGGCGGTTCTGGGCGTGAGTCTTGTCTTGAAAAACTATTCGATGATAGGCGACGGTCTCAGCCACGTCGGCTTCGGCGCATTTGCAATTGCGATAAGTGTCGGTATTGCGCCTTTATATTTTTCGATTCCGGTGGTTATTGTTGCGGCGTTTTTCACGCTTAAAATCAGCAACAACAAAAAAATAAACGCCGACGGAATGATTGCACTTCTTTCGTCGGGCGCGCTCTCAATCGGCGTTATGGCGACGTCTCTCACAAAGGGAATGAATGTCGATATATATCAATTTATGTTCGGCTCTATTCTTGCGACAACGACGACAGAAGTCTACATCACGGTTGCGGTTTCGATTTTTGTGATTCTTTTTTATATTTTATTTTATAACAAAATTTTTGCTGTCACATTCGACGAGACATTTTCGAGAGCGATTGGAATAAATGTGGACTTTTATAGAATGGTTCTCTCGGTAATCACTGCGATTGTAATTGTTCTCGGAATGAGGGTTATCGGGGCGCTTCTGATTTCGGGGCTCACGATTTTCCCAGCGCTCACGTCATTTAGAATTGCAAAAAGTTTTAAGGGCTCGATTATTGTGAGCGCAATTGTTGCTTTCATATCGGTTGTAATGGGTGTCATTGTGAGCTTTTTCTTGAGCACGCCGACCGGTGCGACGATTGTAGTTTCAAATCTTTTTATCTATATTTTGGCGGTCATCTACGGCAAAGTGAGAAGAATTTGAATTATTTAACAAAAAATGGTAAAATAACCACGTGATGAATATGAAGAATAAAGATAAAAAAATATTAATTTATGCAGGCTTGTTCCTGCTTTTATTTTCTTTATGCGCAGCAATTCTCCAAAAGGAGTCAAGACGAATTTTTATTTTTGACGAGAACGGGAAGTTGTATGCGAAGGTTAAAGATGAAAATGAAATAAAGGAAGCATTTGAAGAGGCGAAGGAGTCTGTAAAGTTCGGAAAGATAATTCTTTACGAGGACATAAAACAGATGGAGACCTATGAATTTTTCGGAAAGACTACGGACAAGACGGAGCTCGAAGCGATGTTTGTAAACAAGCTTCCGAAATATGTAAACGCGTGGGGCGTGTTTAAAAACGGCGAGTGCATTGCGGGACTAATGAACAGGGATGATGTGCTCGATATGCTGAGCCAGTTTAAGACTTATTATGTGAAGAAAATTACCGGCGGCGACGAGCGTGACACAAAGATTCTCGATGTGAAATTCTTGGACGACATCGAGGTTAAACACACTCTCGTAAGGGACGAGGACATCTTGGCGAAGACCGAGTTTTACTCGAAAATTTTTACGGCGACAAAGAACAATAAAATTATTTTCAAAGACGAAGAGCTTGGCGAGAGCTCGGGACTAAAAAAAGCACCGGATTTTCCGGGGGTTTTTGTGACAAATAAAGAGCCTTTTTCGCTCGACATAATTATAAAAGACAAGAGAACCGAGAGAGTTGCACTTCCGCAAACCACAATTTTAAACTACGACGAAACGCTCGAGAAGGGCGAGGAGGTAGTCGAAAGAGAAGGGGTTGACGGCGAGCTTTTGAGAAATTCGGAGAACTTTTTTATAAATGGACAAGTTGTAAAAACCGAAGTTTTGGACGAAGTGGTTAGCGTTGAACCGTCGTCCGAAATCAGACGTGTGGGCGATAGAGACGAGGCGATGAAGCCGAAGTTCGGTTGGCCGAGCATCGGGCGCATAACGAGCGGATTCGGACCGAGGTTCGACGGGTTCCACAGAGGACTTGACATCGCGAACTATCTCGGAGCAACTGTTCGGGCTTCGCAAAGGGGCAAAGTCGTTTTTGCGGGCTTCAGCGGAAGCTATGGAAATGTGGTTATCATCGACCACAAGGGCGGATATCAAACGAGATATGCGCATCTTTTAAAACCGCTTGTGAGCGTGTCGCAAATTGTGGATAAAAACGAAGCGATCGGGCTTATGGGTTCGACCGGCAATTCGACCGGAAGCCACGTTCACTTTGAAATTTTGAAAAATGGAGAATTGATAGATCCGGAGGGAGAGTTGTAATGCTTGATGGAAATACTGCGAGAAGAGCATTAATAAAAAAATTCAGAAAATCGATTTACCGCGAGTTTATAAAGGCGATAAAATCATATAAATTGATTGAATCGGGTGACAAAATCATGTGCTGCGTGAGCGGCGGCAAAGACTCAATTACGCTCTCGCTTCTTATGGAGGAACTCTATGAGCACGGCGAGAGAAATTTCGAACTGTGCCACGTGATGATGAATCCGGGGTTTGACGACGATTATGTAAACCACATCAAAGGAATCTATGACAAACTCGAAATGGAGTTAAAAGTGTTCGACACCGACATTTTTAAAATAACAAAGGAAATGGCGGCGGACAATCCTTGCTTTTTGTGTGCAAGGATGAGGCGCGGCGCTCTTTATGGACAGGCTGAAAAACTCGGAGCAAACAAAATTGCACTCGGTCACCACATGGACGACGTTGTGCAGACGACGCTCATGAATATGTTTATGCAAGGTTCATTTAGAAATATGATGCCGATTTTGGACAGCGCCAATCACCCGGGCATCAAACTTATAAGACCGCTCTATCTCGTCGGCGAATCCGACATCATAAAGTTCAGGGACTATATCGGGCTCGAATCGCTCGGCTGCAGATGCGTTTTGAGCGAAGGCAAGATTGAAACCACGAGAGACAGAATGCGCGAGCTTTTGAACAATTTGGAAAATGAAATGCCGGGAGTCAAGAAAAACATTCAAAAATCAATTGAAAATGTTTATATTGACACGGTTTTAAAAACGAGATAAAAAATGAGTCCGCTTTTGGAAGCTTTGAAGTTTACGAAGGCGGACTTTTTTTATACAAATAAACCGACATGTTTCCACGTCGGTTGATATTTTAATTCACTTTATTCGGCACTTCTTCACCGTTTAAAACGGCGATAATATTTTTCGCAGCCATCATTCCCATTTCGTCTCTCGCTTCGATGGACGCGTTTCCAAGGTGCGGAGAGAGAACTATGTTGTCGAGTTTTAAAAGAGATTCCGTGACGGCAGGCTCGAATTCATAAACGTCGATTGCGGCGCCCTTTATCACTTTGTTTTCAAGAGCCTTTGACAGCGCTTTTTCGTCGATTATGGGACCGCGCGATGTGTTTACAAGATATGCGCTCGGTTTCATCTTTCTAAAGGTTTCTTCGTTAAAAAGATGGTGAAGCTCTTTTGAATATGACGGATTCAAACTTATGACGTCGCTTGTTTTAAGGAGTTCATCAAATTCTGCATATTTTACTCCGAGTTCTTTTTCAAGAGCATCCTCGAGTTTTGTTCTCGAATTATAAATCACGTTCATGCCGAATGCTTTTGCGCGAGCGGCAACGCCTTTTCCGATTCGTCCGAGTCCGAAAATGCCTAGAGTTTTCCCGTACAAAACGGGACCGAGTCCGAAAGTCGGTTTCCAACCCTTAAACTCGCCCTTACGAAGCGCTTCTTCGCCCCTCGTTATTCCACGCATAATGTCCACAATAAGTCCCATTGCGATTTCGGCGGTTGCATTTGTCGAGCCCTTTGCAGGTGCATTTGTGACAATTATTCCCTTTTCACTTGCGGCTTCTATGTCGATGTTGTCGTAGCCCGCACCGAAGTTTGCGATAATTTTTAAATTTTTTGCGGAGTCTATTATTTCTTTGTCCCATTTTTCGCTCAAAGGAATCAAAGCGGCATCCACGTTTTTAACTTTTTCTTTAAGTACATCTTTCGGCAAAAATTCAAGACTGTCGTTGTAGTCCAATTCAAAATTTTTGGAAAGCATATCGAGAGTGTCTTTCGGAACTCTCATTGTAATTAATATTTTTTTCAAAATTCTCACCTCTAAAAACTTATACCCAATTTGAAAATATAAAATCTTTAAAATTCTTGCATGAAAGTATAAGTTTAAAAACTGATTTATGTGGTAAAATATATGTAGGTGATGGTATGAATAAAAATATTGATAATATAAATGTTGCCGACGAGCTTTTCGACAAGACTATGGACGTTTTAAAGGAGATGCCTCCTGTGAATGTTTTGGTCGTCGGAAAGACGGGTGTCGGAAAGAGCACTCTGATAAATGCGATTTTCAGGGAAAAACTTGCAACGACGGGGATTGGAAAGCCGGTCACAAAGAGCGTTACGAGAATTACTAAAGAAAATATTCCGATAGTTTTATACGACACGAAGGGACTCGAGCTCGAGAAGAATGAGAGCGAGATAATCGCCGAAGTGCATGAGTTTTTAAAGAAAAAAGAGTCGGAAAATGACCCGATTCACGTCGCATATTTTGTAATAAGTGCGCAAAGCGCAAGGATTGAGGATGCGGAAATAAATCTGATAAATGAACTTGCAAAATTTGTGCCGGTCATTTTGGTTTTAAGTAAATATTTCGGAGACGAGGCGAGGGAACTCGACAAATATTTGCACTCGCTTGATTTGAATGTGGCGGATATAATTCCGGTGCTCTCAAAGGAGATGCGCCTTTCGTCAAGTCTTGTCATAAAACCGCAGGGCTTAAAGGAACTTGTGCAAAAGACTGTGAGTCTGATTCCGGAGGAGACAAGAAATTCTTTTATTAATGCCCAACATGCAGACATCGATTTGAAAGTGAAAAGGGCGCGCAGTTGGGCGAAAAAATACATCGCAACAACTTTCGGAGTCGGTTTTGTTCCAATTCCGTTCAGCGATGCGTCGGTGTTGGTGCCGATGCAGGTTGCAATGCTCGCTCATATAACGGCGATTTTCGGGCTCTCGCTCGACAAGACAAGGCTCACATCGATTGTCGCTGCGGTCGGTGGAACGGGCGGTGCGACATTTCTCGGAAGATATATAGTTTCAAATGTTTTAAAACTTATTCCGGGAGCGGGAACTATTGTGGGCGGTCTGATTTCAGGAAGCACGGCGTCGATTTTAACGACGGCACTTGCGTTTTCATATATCGAGACGCTTGCAATCATGACAAAAAATGAGAAGGAAGGAAAGAGCATGAGTGTCTTTGAACTCGAAGAGCTCATGAAAAAACTGTACAAGGAGCATTTGAAAAATAAAAAAGATGAGACAGAAAAATAGAGAAATAAAAGATATAAATAAAATCGCAGAGGTTATCGATGCTTGCGAAGTGTGCAGAATTGCGATAAACGGCGAGGAATATCCGTACATCGTTCCGTTAAATTTCGGATATGAGATGGGGGAAAATCTCGTTTTATATTTTCACTCTGCGCTTGAGGGGATGAAAATCGACCTTATAAAAAAGAACAACAAAGTTTCTTTTGAGATGGACACGGCGCACGAGCTTTATTCCGAGGAGTCACGCGGATACTGCACTTTTCGCTACAAGAGTGTCATAGGGACGGGCGAGATTTATTTTATAGAAGACGAAAAAGAGAAGGAACATGCGCTCCAAAAAATTATGGATCACTATCACATGGAGGATTTTCCTTGGAGCAGGGCGGCAATGCCGAGGACTCTTGTATATAAGCTTGAAGTGAGAGCGATTACAGGAAAAGAGAAAAATTAAGCACAAAAAATGTCGAGGTTTTCCCCGACATTTTTATTATGCTTTATTTTTTTGCTTTTCTTGCCATTCTTTGTAACCGCGCTCGAGTTCCTTTTGTCTTTTTTTGCAGTCGCAGCTGTGCGAACACCCCGCGCAACCGCCCGATTTTATGGAACTTCTAACTCTCTTTATCGCAAAGAATAAAACTATTAATACTATACCGACCAAAATTATATCGAGTGTGCCCATATTACGCCACCTTTTTATATTTCGATTTTTGTTTGAGTCTTGCAATGAGCGCACCTACAACTGCAACGACGATAAGTCCGGCAATTACATATAAAACCAAATTTCCCTTAACGTCGACCGATTCACTCGCTTCTTCCAAAATGGAGTGGTCGAGATGAATTTTTTCGGTGTATTTTGTGCCTTTGAAAATTAGGTTACCGACTTGATTTACAATGAATGAGAGCACGTATGCGAGCGTTGTTTGGAAACCGACTGTAAAGAGTGTGTCTTTATTGTTTCCGAGTTCACGCTTCATAGCTCCGATTGCTGCGAAGCAAGGTGCTGCGAACATTGTGAATATGATGAATGAAAATGCCGTGACATAGCTGAAGTAAATAGGAACTTTTGCGCCGACACTTGCAAATGTTGCAACTACAACTTCCTTTGCGACGAGTCCGGTGATAGATGCGACCGCAGGTGCCCATGAGTCGCCGAATCCGAGCGGAACAAAGATATATCTTAAAACGCCGCCGATTTTTGCGAGCATCGAGCTTTCGATGTCATCTCCCAAATATTCGAATTTGAAATTGAAGCTTTGGAGAACCCAAAGTACCAAACATGCGATGAATATGACCGTTCCGGCTTTAATGATGAAGGATTTCGCCTTTTCCCACATGTGAATGACCACGTTTTTCATGGTCGGGAATCTGTAAGGCGGGAGCTCCATAACAAACGGTGCCGGGTCGCCCTTAAATCTTTTCGTGCGTTTTAAAACGATTCCCGCAATGATTACGACTACAATTGAGATGAGATAGATGAGAGGAGCAATCCACGATGCGCCATTGAATATTATTGAAATAAACATTGCAAAAATAGGAAGTTTTGCGCCGCATGGAATAAATGGTGTGAGAAGAATTGTCATCTTCCTGTCTGCATCGGATTCAATTGTTCTTGTAGCCATAACTCCCGGAATTGAGCAGCCTGTGCCGATTAGCATCGGAATGAAACTCTTGCCCGAAAGTCCGAATTTTCTGAAAAGTTTGTCCATGATAAATGCGACTCTTGCCATATATCCCGAGTCTTCGAGAAGAGACAGGAAGAAGAATAGCATCATTAGTTGCGGAACAAATGTGAAGATTGCGCCAATCGGTTGAACTATTCCGTCGTTTATGAGCGAGGTTACAACTTCGCTTGCGCCGAGTTCGGGGAGTTTTGTCGTCAAAAATTCGCCGATGTTTTCAAAGAGTCCTTCGATTGCGCCGATTGCGTAGTCGCCGAGCGTTGAAATCGAAACATAGTAGATGCCCCACATAATCAAAAGAAATATTGGAATTGCAAGGAATCTGTTTGTTACGATGCGGTCGATTTTGTCAGACGTGCTCAGTTTTTTGTTTTTCGGTTTTTCAAGAATTCCTGCAACTTCGCTTTGAATATTGTCGTATCTTTCGGTGGTTATGATGGATTCCGAGTCGTCATCCATGCTTTCTTCGGTTTTAGAAATCACCGATTCGATTTTTTCGAAGAGAGACGGCTCGATATTTAATTTTTCCAAAATCTTTTCGTCTCTTTCAAAGATTTTTACGATGAGATATCTGTCTTTTTCAGAATCCATATTCATGAGCGATGCAATATTCGAAAGCGCATTTTCAACTTCGTTTCCAAATTTTTGGAAGTTCGGAGTTGTGTGCTTTTGTCCGATTTCAATCGCCTTTGAAATGAGCTCGTTGAGTCCGTCACCTTTTACAGCGGACGTCGGAATTACGGGCACTCCAAGTTTTTTCTCAAGCTTTTTTATGTCAACTGTGAGCCCGCTTTTTTTCGCCATATCCATCATATTTAAAGCGATGACGGTAGGCACGCCCATTTCGAGAACTTGTCCCGTTAAGTATAGATTTCTTTCAAGATTTGTCGCGTCGACTATATTTATTATGACGTCAGGACTTTCGTCTTTGATATAATCACGCGTAATAACTTCCTCCAAAGTGTATGGCGAGAGGGAATAAATTCCCGGAAGGTCCACCACTTGGACTTTTTTGTCTTTTAAAAGTTTCCCGGTTTTTTTCTCAACAGTAACTCCGGGCCAGTTGCCGACATACTGATATGCGCCGGTCATGTCGTTGAACATTGTTGTCTTTCCGCAATTCGGATTTCCGACTAATGCTATTTTCAACTAAAACACCTCCATAATTAATAACATATAACTTTTCATTTTCTTATCAAAAATTAGCGACAGCTAACTTTTTAAGTAAAAAAAATAGATTATTCTATTTCTATTTTTTTTGCTTCGGCGGCTCTTATAGAAAGTTCGTAGCCTCTCACTTTAAGCTCCATAGGGTCTCCAAGAGGAGCAACCTTGACAAGTGTAACATCTGCACCCTTTGTGATGCCCATGTCCATTATGTGCTTTTTTACAGCCGAGTCGCCATGAAGCTTTTTGACTTTCGCCGTTTCATTAATTTTTAAATCTTCAATAGTTCTCATAATCACGCCTCGCAAATTTCAATTTTCGAGCCGAGCTTTCTGTCAATTGCGATTCTCGACTCATAGAGTTTAACAATTATGCCGCTATCTGTTCTTTGAAGAACCGAGACAATTGCATCCGGAACAAATCCCATATTTCTGAGATGAGTTACAACTTCCTCGTTTCCTTTAACTCTCAAGATTCTATAATCTTTATTTTCTTCAGCCATTATAATCGGCATTAGTTTCCTCCTTCTAAAGGTCCTTTATCAGTTAGACTATGCTAACAAATTTATTATATACCCAAAAATTATCAATGTCAAGCGTTTTTTATAAAATTAAATAAAAAGTTCTTTTTCATGCTTCGAAAACGGAGCTATAGATTCGCCGGTATAGAGAACAGTTCGACCTTTGAGGTGTTTTAAAAGAAAATCATCCGTAATTTTTTTCGTGTATTCATCGAGACCGAGAAGCGGTTCGTCCAAAAATAAAATGTCGGCTTCCGAAAGAGCAACGCGTATTATTGAAAGGCGACTTCGCATGCCCGTTGAGAGCTCTGACGCTTTTTTATCTACATCTTTATCGAGACCGAGTTCGGAAAAAGCATCCAAAATTTCCGAGTCACTTTTATTTGTGAAAAGTTTTACTTCTTTAAAAATATTTATGCCGCCAAGAAAAACTCTCTCCGGAAAAACAATCGCTTTTTTCTCAAAAGTATTCGAAAGCGTTCCGGTAAAATCGGAATCGAGACCCGACAAGATTCGAAGAAGTGTAGTCTTTCCGACTCCGGACTTTCCAACGATGTGCAAGATGTCGCCGGGATTTATTTCGAGATTTATATTTTCGAGTATTAAATTGTCGTCAAATCTTTTTTCTTTAAGTTCGAGTTTAATCATAAATTTTTAAATTCCTTTTGTATAAAAAGCCGGCAATCATTTCGAATATAAACGAGAGAATTATGATGACAAATGTGATTGCGATGAGTTCGGGCATATCAAACGAAAGCTTTGAAACATACATAAGTTCGCCAAGTCCGCCCGTCGCACCAGACACAACTTCCGAAGTCGCCCCCGCTTTGAACGAGAGACCAAGGGCGATTCGAAGGCTCATAAGAGTGCTTTTTATAATTGCCGGGAGCTCGATATATCGAAAGACTGTCCCGCTTTTTAAATCGTATACTTTTGCAAGTTCGAGTTTTCCGGAGTCGATATTTGTGAGGGCGGTGTGAACATTTTCGTACACAATTGGCAGCGTCACAAAAATTACAACTATGATTGAGAGGTGATTCTTCTCGGCAAAAAAGAGAACGATTAAAACGATGCTGATGACCGGAATCGTTCGAAGAATTGAAAAGAGCGGCTCGAAATATTCCTTGAGATTAAATTTATATGAGATATAGGCGAGAAAATTTCCGAAAACTATCGAAATGAAAACGCCGATCATAATTCGAGAGGTGGTTTTTAAAATCGCCGGGAGAAGTGCGCCCGTTTTAAACATCGAGATGATTTTTTTAAAGACCTCTATAAATGAGGGAAGAATAATTTCGTCGTCAACAATAAGGGCTGCAGCGCTCCAAATAATAATCAGTGCTACAGCCCCTAAAAGTCTTTTTCTGTTAGTTTTCATATTGCGGTAATTTTCCGCCAATAAGTTCCGGATTTGTGTCCATAAGTGCGGTGAAAAAATTGTCGAGCTCATCGCGGAGCGCTTTTCCCGTAAGATTTACAAATTCAATTTTCGGAACGGAATTTTCGGCGACTTTTTGAGGAACGATGCCCATTGATTCGATTAGTTTCGAATAAGCAGAAGGCGCTTGCTTGAGCGAGTCGACTCCCTTTGTATAAAGATTTAAGAATTTTATTATTTCCTGTTTTTTATTTTCATAAACATCCGCCTTTACAACAATTACCGACGTGATTACTTGCGGAAGTTCAGCATTTTGCCATACTTCATTGATGTCGATTGCAGGTTTTATATCGTCGACCTTTTCGGCGATTGCACTTGCAAAAGGCTCAGGAAGAAGAAGGAATGCGTCTTCGTTCTTTTTAATAATCGGAGCGGCTTCAGTCGGTTCGTTTAAAAAGATTGGGTTGATGTCGTCCTGTGTGAGATTTGCGGTTTCAAGAAGCTTGTTTAAAATCATTTCAGGAACTGCGCCGCGACCCGTGAGGGCAACTGTCTTTCCCTTGAGTTCGGAAATGTCCGAGATTTCGCTTTTGCCGACAAGGCTCAATACATTCCCTGCATTTCCATAGAGAAGTTCAAGCTCCATTCCGCTGTTTTTGAGTTTGGCAAAAAGATTTGACGGAATGAGATAGACGTCGCCTTCGTCTTTTTTTAGAGCGGCGATTTGCTCCTCAATGGAGCCGGTTATGACGAGATTTGTTCCGAGATATGGAGCCATTGGAGCCATGCTCATTGCAGTTGGTCCCTTCATTGTGTAGACTTTGAGTCCGCCGATTTCTAAAGACTCGCCGGCTTTTTGGTTGTTGGAACTTTCGTCGGTCTTTTCATCCGTGTTTTTAGCCTCAGTATTTTCGTCTTCTTTAATATCGTTTTTATCTTCATCATTCGAAGTTTCGATATCATTTACTTCGCTTTCAACCTTGTTTTCGGTTTTATTCTCATCGTTCTTTTTTGTGCAACCATATTGTGTGTTTAACAAAAAGAATAATGGAATGAAAAGTATTATTAGTGAAATAATTAATTTAAATTTATTATTATTCATTTTATCCTCCAATACAAAATATTTTCACTCCAATTATACAACAGCCGGTCTAAAAAATCAAAATTACTTGTTATGAATTTCACTAATTTGTTTCAAAATATTGACATCAAATTTTTTATAATGTATAATATATCTATACTTAATAATGAATACTTATAATGGGGAGATAGGCTCCCCGGTTAAATGAAAATGGACATCTGAAAGGAGTTTCGTATGACTTTTTGCTACAAAAAAGATAAGGACAAGTTTGATGAATTTGTAAAATTTGTCGACATGAAAAAGGATACACCTGGCGCAGTTATGCCGGTGTTACAAGAAGCTCAACATATTTTCGGTTACATTCCGGAGCCGATTGTTGATTACATCGCATTAAAACTCAACAAGCCGTCGAGTGAAATCTTCGGAGTTGCAACCTTCTATTCACAGTTCACATTGACACCGAGAGGCGAACACGAAATCTGTATCTGTCTTGGAACGGCGTGTTATGTAAAAGGCGCGGACAAACTTTTGGATGAGTTTTGTAAAACTTTAAATGTAAAGCCGGGCGAAACTACAGCCGACGGAAAATTCTCAGTTATTGAAACGAGATGCGTGGGCGAATGCGGAAGCGCACCTGTTGTCACGGTCGACGGAACAAATATTCCATTTGTCAAGAAGGATATGATTGACCAAATATTATTTGATGCAGAGGGGAAATAATATGAATAGACAAGAACTCACAAAAATTAAAAACGATACTTATCCTCAGCTCATTGAAAGACTTGAAAAAGGCGGATTCGTAATTGACGGTGAAGATATTTATCCTGAGGGCGATTTCTACAAAAAACAAAAGAGAATTGTTTTGAGAAATTGCAACGTCATCGACCCTGCTTCAATTGAAGAATATATTGCAAGAGACGGCTATTTCGCACTTGAAAAATGTTTGAATGAAATGAGTCGTGAAGAGATTATCGACACGGTAAAAAAATCCGGTCTTAGAGGACGCGGTGGAGCGGGATTCCCTACGGGAAGAAAGTGGGAAGCGGCATTCGTTCAAACAGAGCCGACGAAATATATAATTTGTAACGCCGACGAAGGTGACCCGGGCGCATTTATGGACAGGTCGGTTCTCGAATTTGACCCACACAGCGTGCTTGAAGGTATGGCTATTGCAGGTCTTGCAGTCGGTGCGAAACACGGTTTTATTTATGTCAGAGCGGAATATCCAAAGGCTGTTCAAAGCTTGAATATAGCGATAAAAGAAGCCGAAGAAAAAAATCTTCTCGGGAAAAATATTATGGGAAGCGATTTCGACTTTTCGATTGAATTAAGACTCGGAGCCGGCGCATTTGTTTGCGGCGAAGGAACCGCTCTTATGGAATCCATCGAAGGCAGACGCGGAATGCCGCGAAACAAGGAATTCAGGACTACTGAACGCGGACTTTGGGGCAAGCCGACGGTTATAAATAATGTTGAAACTTTTGCGAATATCGCGCAAATTATAAATAAAGGAGCCGATTGGTTCAATTCAATCGGCACAAAGGATTCACCGGGCACGAAAGTTTTTGCACTCGTTGGAAAAATCGAGCATTCGGGACTTGTTGAAGTGCCGATGGGAACTTCGATAAACACGATTGTGTATGACATCGGAGAAGGCATTCAAAACGGCAAAAAAGCTAAAGCCGTTCAAACGGGCGGACCGTCGGGCGGTTGTATCCCGACAGAGCTTTTTGACACAGGATGCGATTTTGAATCATTGAAGGCAATCGGCTCAATCATGGGCTCCGGCGGAATGGTTGTAATGGACGAAGACGACTGTATGGTCGACGTTGCAAGATTCTTCCTTGAGTTCTCGGTCGATGAATCATGCGGAAAGTGCACGCCTTGCAGAATCGGAAACAAGAGACTCTATGAAATGCTCGTTGATTTGACAGAAGGAAGAGGCGATGAAACTACGATTGAAAAGCTTGAAACACTTTCAAAAGTTGTTTGCGAAACAAGTCTTTGCGGACTTGGTCAATCGAGTCCGAACCCGATTTTGTCAACGCTCCACTATTTCAGAGATGAATATATGGCTCACGTCGGAGAACATAAAACATGCCCGGCAAAGAGATGTAAGGGCATTCTCGAATATTTCATCACGGACAAGTGCATAGGCTGTACAAAATGCGCAAAAACATGTCCGGTAAATTGTATTTCCGGAGAAGTGAGAGCGAAACACGAGATTGATTCTACAAAGTGCATAAAGTGCGGACAATGTATGGAAGCATGTCCTGTGAATGCAATTATTTTGGATTAGGAGGTCAAAATGATTAACCTTAAAATCAACGGAATAGATATAAGCGTGGAGAAGGGAACTACCATTTTGCAGGCTGCAAATATGATAGACATTCAAATTCCAACACTTTGTCATATGGATTTACACGACATAAAATTTATAAATAAACTTGCAAGCTGCAGAGTTTGTATGGTTGAAGATAAAAAAAGCGGAAAACTCTTTCCGTCATGTGCAACACCTGTAAAGGAAGGAATGATTATTGAAACTGATTCCACGAGAGCTGTTCAAGCGAGAAGAACGGTTGTGGAACTTCTTCTTTCGGACCACCCGAATTCATGTTTGACATGTGCGAAGAATCTCGACTGTCAACTTCAAAAAATTGCGCACGACCTTGGAATAAGGGAAATTCCTTATCAAGGCGAAATGAGAGAGTTGCCGATTGACGCAAACAGTCTTTCGCTCGTGAGAGACCCGAACAAATGTATTCTTTGCAGAAGATGCGAAACTATGTGTAACGAAGTGCAAACGGTCGGGGCGCTCGCAGAAATCGGAAGGGGTTTTTATACTCATGTCGGCAGTACATTTAACAGAACTATGTACGAAACGACCTGCACATTCTGCGGTCAATGTTTGAGTGTTTGTCCGACAGGCGCACTTACTGAAGTTTCGAATGTCAGAAAAGTTTGGAAGGCTCTTCACTCGAACAAAACGGTTATAGTTCAAACGGCGCCGGCGGTAAGAGTTGCGCTTGGTGAAATGTTCGGAATGGAACCGGGAACTGTTGTGACCGGAAAGATGGTCACAGCTCTAAGAAAACTCGGTTTTGATATGGTTTTTGACACAAACTTCGCAGCTGACCTCACAATTGTTGAAGAAGCGAATGAATTTGTCGAAAGAATGAAGGGAAACGGCAAGCTTCCGATTTTGACTTCATGTTGTCCGGGATGGGTAAACTTTATGGAGCAACAATTCTCCGATATGATTGACATTCCAAGTACATGTAAGAGTCCACACGAAATGTTCGGAGCAATCGCAAAGTCATATCTCTGCGAAAAGATGAATATAAAACCGGAAGACATGGTTGTGGTTTCAGTTATGCCGTGCATCGCAAAGAAATTTGAAGCGGCAAGACCTGAACTCGAACACAAGGGCGCGTCCGATGTCGATATGGTTATAACGACGAGAGAACTCGCATCGATGATTAAAGAAGCGGGAATTCATTTCACTGAACTTCCGGATGACGACTTCGACGATCCTATGGGAGAATCGACGGGTGCAGGTGCGATCTTCGGGGCGACGGGCGGAGTTATTGAAGCGACGGTAAGAACCGCTTATGAAACCTTGACCGGAAAAGAACTTGAAAAACTCGAGTTCACAGATTTGAGAGGGCTTACGGGAATCAAAGAAACAACCGTAAAAATCGGCGACAGAGACGTCAGAATCGCAGTTGCAAACGGACTTGGAAACACGAGAAAACTTTTAAACAAAGTTAAGAGCGGCGAAGAAAAGTTTGATGCAATCGAAGTTATGGCGTGTCCGGGCGGATGCATCGGCGGCGGCGGACAACCTTTCCACCACGGCGACATCAGCATTTTAAGACGAAGAGCCGAAGGAATTTACAGTGTCGACCAAAATAAGAAACTCAGAAAGTCACACGAAAATCCAAAGATTAAAGAACTTTACGAAACATATCTCGGCGAAGTTGCGGGCCCAAGAGCGCACGAACTCCTTCACACGAGCTATGAAGCAAAACCGAAACTATAGAGACTCTATAATATCTATGTGGGAGTAAAATCCTCCATAGATATTTTTTTTATATTTTTATTCGATTTATTAAAACTAATGATACGATTTTATAAAAAGGTATTGACGTTTTTAAAATTAAATGATATAATAACATATAGAAAGATTTCTATATGAGGTGAGATTTTGGATAAGGTATATAACGATACAGCGAAAATATTGAAAGTGTTGTCCGATCCGAAGCGTTTGCGCATCGTGGATATGCTTTCTTGCGGTGAGCTGTGTGCTTGCGAACTTTTGGAGGCGTTTCATATAACGCAACCTACTTTGTCTCACGACATGAAGCAGCTCGTGAATTTAAAATTGGTGAATTTTCGCAGAGAAGGAAAAAATGTTTATTATTGGCTGAATCAGTCCACTTTGAACAATTTGCAGAAAACTTTAGATATCATCTTCTCAGATAAACCGGATTGTATCTGTCACAAGATTTTAAATACCGGAAGAGAAGCTGATTCCAATTGCGATTGCTGTTGCGACGGCGAAAGTGAATCGGATTGTGGTTGCGAAAGCGATGGAGACTGCAGTTGTGGGACAAAATAAGATTTACAATTCTGTTTGAATTGTAATCATACGCCGATGCATATTTTGGCATCGGCTATAATTAAAAGACACATATAGAAAATCTTCAATGTATTATAAAGGAGAGATTATTCTGAGCAAGATGTGTATCTATGAACCTGCCCTATGTTGTGAAACGGGGCTTTGCGGAGTAAATGTGGACCCTGAACTTCTTCGTATTTCTACAGTTTTGAATACGTTAAAAAATGAAGGGGTAGAAATTGAAAGATTTAATTTAAACAGCGCACCAATGGAATTTGTCAAAAATAATATTGTCAACCAATATTTAAATGATAAGGGTGTCGAAGGTTTGCCTGTTGTGACTTTGGACGGAGAGATTGTAATAGAGGGAAGGTATCCTGCAAATGATGAGATATTGACTCTCTTAAAGCTTCCGGCGGAAATGCTTCTCCCAAAAGGGGCGACTTCATGTTGTTGCGGAGACGATGACGACACTTGTTGCAGCGGAGACGATGGCGACACATGTTGCAGCGGAGACAATGACGACACATGTTGCAGCGGAGACGCAAAGGAAAAAGAAGTTTCAAAGAATGACAAAAAAGAAGGAGGATGTTCTTGTGGATGTTGTTAAGAAAAATGGGGGGACAAATATGTATGAACTTTTTATGCCTGACAAAAACCATCTGACAAAGTATCTTTTCTTTACCGGAAAAGGCGGTGTCGGAAAAACTTCAATTGCCTGTGCCACGGCTGTAAAGCTTGCGGATGAAGGAAAAAAAGTGCTTCTTATAAGCACTGATCCCGCATCCAATTTGCAGGATGTTTTTGATAAGAAGTTGGACAACAAGGGTGTTAAAATCGATGAAGTGAGCGGACTTACGGTTTTGAATCTTGATCCGATAGAGGCGGCAGAGGAATACAAAGAGAGTGTAATTTCGCCGTACAGAGGTAAGCTTCCTCAATCGGTTATTGCCAATATGGAGGAGCAGTTATCCGGTTCGTGCACTGTTGAAATTGCTGCATTTAATGAGTTTTCAAATTTCATAACCGACGGCGAAATTTCTGAAAAATATGACAATATTATTTTTGATACGGCTCCTACAGGGCACACTCTTAGAATGTTACAACTTCCGTCGGCATGGAGCGGTTTTATAAGTGAAAATACTCACGGTGCATCTTGTTTGGGACAACTTTCAGGGTTGGAGAGCAAAAAGGATATTTATAAAAAAGCTGTGGAAACTTTGAGTGATAAGAATCTGACGACACTTATTTTGGTTACAAGAGCCGAGGAAACTCCTATTAAGGAAGCAATGAGAGCGTCTCAGGAACTCGCACAGCTTGATATAAATAATCAGATTATGATTATCAACGGTGTTTTAACGGAGCCGACGGACGAGGTTTCCAAAAAGCTCTTTAATAAACAGCAAAATGCTTTAAAAGATATGCCGGAGCACTTGAGAAGGATGAAGACTTATATTGTTCCTTTAAGAGCGTACAATGTTGTAGGGATAGATAATATTCGTACATTATTTACAGACGACAAAATTTATGATGAGGTTGAAAAATCGGAAGTAGATAAATTGCCACATTTGAGAGAGGTAATTGACGATTTATATAAAAACGGCAGAAAAGTTATTTTCACTATGGGAAAGGGAGGCGTCGGAAAAACAACTGTTGCAGCTGCTATTGCAATGGGAATGGCAGAAAAAGGTGTGAAGGTAAATCTCGCAACAACAGACCCGGCGGCACATTTAAAATATGTTATAAATGAAAATAAAAACATATCTATGAGTCATATAGATGAAAAAGAAGAGTTGAAAAAATATCAGGAAGAGGTTTTATCGAAGGCTAGGGAAACGATGTCCGAAGATGATTTGGAATATATAAAAGAGGATTTGCGCTCTCCTTGCACACAGGAAATTGCAGTATTCCGCGCTTTTGCGGAAATTGTGGACGAATGTGATGATAAGGTCGTAGTTATAGACACCGCGCCTACAGGACATACGCTTCTTTTGTTGGATTCATCCCAAAGCTATCACAAAGAAGTTCAACGAACACAGGGAGGAAATATTCCGGAATCGGTCAAAAATCTTTTACCGAGATTGCGTTCGGAGGAAACCGAGGTTGTAATAGTAACACTTGCCGAGGCAACGCCTGTGTATGAAGCGCTACGTTTGGAGGACGATTTAAAGAGAGCGAACCTCCCTGTAAAATGGTGGATAATAAATTCTTCACTTTATAAAGCGAACTCGACAGACAAGTTGCTTGCGGCAAAGGGAAATGAGGAAGTCAAGTGGATAAAGAAAGTTGAAGAGCATTCTAATGGAAATTTTGCTGTAATTGAGTGGAAAGCAGATGAAATAAAAGGCGAAAAACTTAAAGAATTATTTTAAAGGAGAAGTAAATGGAGGAAAATAAAAAAATAACCGCATTTCAAAGACATCTATCGCTTTGGGTGCTTTTGTGTATGGCGGTCGGGATTTTAATAGGCAGATTTCTGCCGGGCGTTACGGAGTTTTTAGGTAAGCTTGAAGTTTCAAATATATCGATTCCGATTGCAGTTTTAATTTGGATTATGATTTATCCGATGATGATAAAAGTGGACTTTAACAGTGTTAAAGAAGTGGGTAAAAATCCAAAAGGTTTGTATATGACATGGATTGTAAACTGGCTTATAAAGCCGTTTACGATGTATGGAATAGTATATTTCTTTCTGTTTGTGATTTTTAAAAACTATATTTCTCCGGACCTTGCAAGAGAGTATCTTGCGGGGGCGGTTCTTTTAGGGGCGGCTCCATGTACGGCTATGGTTTTTGTCTGGAGTGCACTCACAAACGGAAACCCGGCTTATACTGTTGTGCAGGTGGCAACAAATAACTTAATAATACTTGTCGCTTTTGTGCCGATTGTAAAATTTTTGCTCGGGGTTTCAAATGTAAGCGTGCCTTATAGTACTCTCTTTTTGAGCGTTTTTCTGTTTGTTGTAATTCCACTTGTGGGTGGAATTGTGACAAGGATGACGGTTCTAAAAAAACGCGGCAAAGAATACTTCGAAAGCGAATTTGTTCACAAATTTGACGGAATTACGACTGTGGGACTTTTACTAACGCTGGTTTTGATTTTTGCATCGCAGGCGGAAGTGATTCTTTCAAATCCGGTTCATATCATTCTTATAGCGATTCCTTTGATAATACAGACATTTTTTATTTTCTTTGTTTCTTTCGGAGTTGCAAAGTCAATACGTTTACCGTTTGATATTGCGGCACCGGCGGGAATGATTGGCGCATCGAATTTTTTTGAGTTGGCGGTTGCGGTTGCAATTGCACTTTTCGGAACGACAAGTCCTGCAGCGCTTGCGACAACTGTCGGAGTTTTAACGGAAGTGCCGGTGATGCTCACTCTAGTAAAAATTGCAAATAATTCAAGAGATAAATTTGAATGATATTATAAAATATCCGGAAAAATATTTCCGGGTATTTTTAATTGTCTTATTGTTTTAAGTTTCATTTGTAGTTTTATACAAAAAATATTATAATAGAATGAGGAGGATAAAATTATGTATTTAAAAAATGGAAAATATTTGACAAGGGAAGGAATTTTAAAAGATAATCCGGGAATTTTGGTGGAAGACGGAAAGATAAAATCGATTGGAGAAAGTTCAGACAAAGATGTAATCGACTGCACGGGGAAAATTATTTTTCCGGGATTTGTTGAAGCACACTGTCACACGGGTCTTGATGAACAAGATATCGGTTACGAAGGACAGGACTACAACGAAGCAAGCGATCCGATTCAAGCCGATTGCCGCGGAATCGACGCTATAAATCCTTTCGAATCAGGCATAAAGGATGCAATGGAAGGTGGAGTTACAACTTTTAACGCAGGTCCGGGTTCTGCAAATGTTATCGGCGGCACTTTCTGCTGTTTGAAATCATACGGCACATGCGTCGACGAAATGGTTGTAAAAAAAGAGAGCGCAATGAAAATCGCATTCGGCGAAAATCCAAAGAGATTTTATGGACAATCGAAGAGCAAGAGTCCGTACACAAGAATGAAAATTGCTTCACTTTTGAGAGAATATATAAACAAAGCTATAGAATACGGAAAAGACAAGGAACACAAATTCGATTTGGGACTTGAAGCTTTCCAAAAAGTTATAAATCACGAAATCCCTCTAAAGGCACACTGCCACAGAGCGGACGACATTGCGACCGCAATAAGAATCGCAAAAGAATTTGATCTCGACCTCACACTTGACCACGTGACGGAAGGACACAAAATTGTAGATTTGATTAAAGATTCGGGATACAGTTGTATTGTAGGACCGAGTTTCGGCGGAAGAAGTAAAGTTGAACTTAAGGACAAATGCTTTGAAACTGCAGGAGTTTTGGCAAATGCGGGCGTTAAAGTTGCAATTATGACAGACTCGACGGTTATACCGCTTCAAGACCTTACAATGTGCGCAATGCTCGCATACAGACACGGCATGAAAAAAGAAGATGCATACAAATCAATCACGATAAACGCCGCAGAAATTATCGGAGTTGAAGACAGAGTCGGCTCGATTGAAGAAGGAAAAGACGCGGACTTTGCAATTTTCAACGAAGATTTTATGGAATCCACAAACGCAAGATGTGTAAAGACGATAATTGACGGAAAGGTTAGATTTAGTGAAGAAATATAAGAATCTCATCTTCGACTGCGACGGGACACTCCTCGACTCAAACGAGGCGACTGTCGGAGCCTTTGACGCATTTGCAAGGCTCATGATTAATCGCGGCTTGACGGAAAAAGAAGCGGATGATATTTTTCACGCTTCTTCCGAGCAGTCGGTCATAAATCTTGGAATTCTGACAACCGCTGCAAACATGCTGAAACTTGCGGAACTTTACGATGCGAACAGCGGAAGTATAAAGTTTTTCGACGGCATTGAAGATGTGCTTGCAATTTTGAAGGACAAGAAAATAAACATGGGCGTTGCGACAAACAGAAGCGAGAGCGAGACTTTGGTTGCGATGAATGTGAACGGAATCGGGAAATATATCGACAAATTCACATGCAGGGACTACGGTGAAAATCCGAAGCCGTCGGGCGACATGCTTAAATATTATTTGGAAAAGCACAATCTCAAAAAAGAGGAAACGCTAATGCTTGGAAACGCAATTGCGGACCATTTGGCGGCGCTCGACGCCGGCATTGACTACGCTTATTGCATGTGGGGCACAAACCTCAAGCACGATGCCGAAGCGATTGAAATTGAAAAACCGGAGGACATTTTAAAACTGGTATGATTATTTTGGGCAGCTCATCTCCGAGAAGAAAAGATATTTTGGACATGATGGGCGTGAAATTTAAAGTTGTAAAACCGATTGTAGACGAGGATAGCATCCGGGCGAAGTTTGACATAAAAAACGGCGACGACAAATGTGACCTAGTCAAGGAACTGGCGCATTCTAAATTAAAATCGATCGAGAAGGACTTTTCAAGCGATACAATTCTCTGTGCGGACACACTTGTATTTTTAGGAAATGAAGCTCTTGGAAAACCGAAAGATCACGAAGATGCGAATAGAATGCTCCGAGAATTACTCGGAAAAACTCACGAGGTTATCACCGGAGTTTCGATAAAAAAAGACGGAGAAGTGAGAACATTTTCCGTGGAGACCAAGGTAAAATTTAGAGAAAATTCGGAGCTTATTTCGAGACTCATCGAGGAGTATGTCGAGAGCGGAGAAAGCGACGGAAAGGCCGGAGCGTACGGAATCCAGGATAGCGGTGCACTCTTTGTCGACTCGATTGACGGGGACTACTACAATGTTGTGGGACTTCCGATCGACGCGGTTTTGGGTGTTATGGAATAATTTAAGATAGATACTAAGGCAACTGATTTTATTGTCGGGATTTTTGGAAAATCTCGGGAATATTTTCGGTTGCTTTTTGTTTGGAGTTGTTTATTTGGATCTACATAAAAAGTGATTAACCAATAGTTTATTTCAACTAAAGGTTAATCACTTTTAGATAATCCTATCTCGTTTTAAATTTTTCATTAAGAGAACGATATTCTACATTAATTCCATAAAAATTCCAACTCACCTGTTGCTTCTTCAAATTTTAGAATCAAATAGTATCGACATTTTTTATCAATATTTATAGTAGCATTTGGCATATTAGAATCCAGGTGTAACAATAATTTTTTGTTATTATCCAATATTTCTGCCAAAACAAGCCCATTTTTAACTGTACTGTTTAAGCAAAAATCATAACTGCGATTTTCCTTAAACTTAAGTATTTTTTTAATACAGCCATTGCAGGATACAAATTTTATCTTACATCGTTTCTTATTTTTAAACGAAGCAATGAACAATTTAGCTGTTTTCCTACTTATAATTAAATAACCATTAATCCACAAAGTATAAAACAATATTATGAAAAAAGTCATAAGTAATATACATATAAATAAGTAATCCATCTTCTTGTCTCCCTCTTTTTTAGATTGTTTTTTATAACAAGTGAAAATGTTTAATTCTTTTAAGATAGTTGTACAATCTCTTTACAGCGAATATTTGAGGTGTTCCCCAAAAATTGGACTTATACACTTATCCTTAAGCATGCTTTCTACTAGACGGATAAATTTTTGAATTCGAGTGTCAAGAGTTGCGAAGCAACTTGCGAAGCCCTTGACATGAGTAAATTCAAAAAATTATAATTCCGTGGCTTTTAGCAAATGTTGTTAGTTATGTTTTCTCCCTTAGATATAATTCTACTAGATTATTTTGTTCTTGTAAAGTCAATTTGTTTCTTTTGTTTGAGTCCATGAATGCATCGGGTCCATAGTTGTTGTAGGTTTTAATCCAGTCTTAAGGGGAATTTATATTTATGATTTTAAATGGTTAATTTTATAAAAGATGAGTGCAGTAGAATAAGAGAAGTGAAAATTAGAATAAAGAAGTGGAAAGATGAATAGAGATGTGGAAACTAAAATAGAAAAGAGCTGAAGCGTTGAGAATAAGAGAAAAGGTGAGAAGATAAGTGATGTGATTAAGCGAGGAGATGAAAATACGGGATTAAGTGTAGAGCATAAGAGTAGGATGGCAGAAACGGAGTTATAATATTGTGGATTACAGAAATTTTTAGAGAACAAATAAGATTTTACATAAAAGAATTTTTAAAAGCACGTTTTGTCATAGCTTATGTTTTTGCAGTCTAAATTTTAAAAATATTTGCAGAAATATAAAAAAATTAATTAAAATAAAAAATTAAGAAATAGAAATGATTATTGCGATTTTGTAACATTGGGGAATAGGAAGGGGAATTTTTTATATTGATGGATTTAAATGGATTATTTAAAAAATTGATTGGAGTAGAATAGGAGTAGAATAGGAAAAGAGAAAAGTGGAGTAGGAAAAGAGAAGAAATTAAAATAAATTGATTTAGTTCCAAAGTATGCGAAGTAATTGCGAGTTGCATGCGAAGCGTATGCGATTTTATGCTAAGAAAAGAAAAGCAAAGAAAAGCAAATAAAACAAAAACAAAAAAAATTGTCTTAAAGTTTGTGTGTAAGTTTTAAATCGAGAACTAAAATAAATTTTTATAAAAAACGTCGCTCAAACTGTTTCGGTTCATAAAAACTCGATGCCGAAAATGCACATGCATAAAAAATAAATGCACATGCATAATATAACTATGCCAAGCAAAGCAAAGAAAAGAAAAGCAAAGCAAATAAAACAAACAAAAATAAAAAAGCAAAATAAAATATTCCCACAATTTCACAATTTGACATTTCTCGGGATATATATTTCTAGAGTTTGATTTGTTTGTGTGTTTGTTTTTGTTTATGTTATGTAATCTGCATCAATTGATATATCGTTTATAAAATGTTATAATATAGCTATATGAAAGGAAGATTATTATGGGGTTATTTGAAAAGATTTTTGGCACACCGTCCGCAAAAGAGTTAAAAAAGATTGAGCCGATTGCGGATGAGGTTATGAGCCTTGAAGATAAATATAAAGCGTTATCCGACGAGGAATTAAAAAATAAGACGCTCGAGTTTAAAGAGCTTTTGAACGAAGGAAAGACGCTTGATGATATTCTCCCTGAAGCATTTGCAGCTATAAGAGAGGCGGATTATCGTGTTTTGAAGATGCGCCCTTTCAGAGTACAAGTAATAGGGGGACTCGTTTTACACCAAGGAAGGATTGCGGAAATGAAGACCGGGGAAGGAAAGACTTTGGTCGCAACTTTGCCGGCATATTTAAACGCACTTTCCGGAAAGGGAGTACACATTGTCACGGTCAATGATTACCTTGCAAAGCGTGACAGAAACTGGATGGGCAAGGTTTTTGAATTTATGGGATTAAAAGTCGGCGTTATCGTTAACGGAATGGATAATGCCGAAAGAAGAGATGCATACGATGCGGATATAACTTACGGGACCAACAATGAGTTCGGTTTTGACTATTTGAGAGACAATATGGTCATTTACAAGGGCAATATGGTTCAAAGGGGACAAAATTTTGCAATCGTTGACGAAGTCGACTCGATTTTGATCGACGAAGCAAGAACGCCGCTCATTATAAGCGGTCAATCCGACAAGCCGACCGATCTTTACGGCAAGGCAAAGGCTTTTGCAAGCACTGCAACGTTCAGGTATTTGGACCCGAACGAAAAGCCAATCAGTCCGCTTGATTTCGACAAGGATATGCCGGAAGAAACGGTGGATTATGTCATAGACGAAAAGGGCAATTCCGTCTCACTCACGGAGCTCGGCACGAAGGACGCCGAAAGGTTTTTCGGTGTTGAAAATCTTGCGGATATCGACAATATCGAGATTATGCACCACATAAATATCGCTCTTAAAGCGAAGGCGCTTATGAAGAGGGACAAGGATTATGTTGTAAAAGACGGCGAAGTTCTTATTGTCGACGAGTTTACCGGACGTATTATGTACGGCAGAAGGTACAGCGACGGGCTTCACCAAGCGATTGAAGCAAAGGAAGGTTTGGACGTAAGAAATGAGTCGATGACTCTTGCGACGATTACTTTCCAAAACTATTTCCGTATGTACGACAAGCTTTCGGGTATGACGGGGACTGCAATGACTGAAGAAAATGAATTCAGAGAAATTTACGATATGGAAGTTATTGAGATTCCGACAAACAAGCCTGTTCAAAGGTTGGATTACGACGACGAAATTTATGCTACAGTTGCAGGTAAGGATACGGCGATTGTTCGCGATATCAAGGAGTGTTTCGAAAAGGGGCAACCGGTTCTTGTCGGTACTATAACGATTGAGGACTCGGAGCATTTGTCGCGACTTTTAAAGAAAGAAAGAATTCCGCACAGGGTTTTGAATGCGAAGTTCCACGAAAAGGAAGCGGAAATTGTTGCACAAGCAGGACGTTTGGGCGCAGTTACGATTGCGACGAATATGGCAGGTCGTGGTACGGATATCATGCTCGGCGGAAATCCTGAACATATGGCTATGAACGATATTAAACGCGAAGTCGAGGATGAATCTCTTATTCCGAATATCGAAGGTCACGAAAATACGGATGATCCGGCACTTTTGGCATACAGAAAGAAATACCACGATTTGGTTGACAAATACACAGAAGAAATCAAAGAAGAAAAGCAAAAGGTTATGGATGCCGGCGGGCTCCACATTATCGGAACGCAAAGACACGAAAGTAGACGTATCGACAATCAGTTAAGAGGACGTGCGGGACGTCAAGGGGACCCGGGTTCGTCGAAGTTCTATATTTCAACCGAAGACGATTTGATGAGACTTTTCGGTGGAGAAACGCTAAAGAATCTCATTCAAAAGTACGGCGAAGGCGACGATGTGCCGCTTAAGCACAAGCTTATAACAAAGAGAATCGAAACGGCTCAACGAAATGTCGAAGCAAACAACTTCAGAACTCGTAAGCACGTTTTACAATACGACGACGTTATGAATCAACAAAGAAATATCATTTACGGAGAAAGAAAGAAGTTGCTTGACGAAGGCAATATCAAGTCACAAATTCTCGAAATGATTGATTCGGAAATCGATTTTATCGTGGATTCCGCTGCTTTGGATTTTGAAAAGACGGCAGAGTGGAATGCACCGGCTGCGGCTATTGAATTTGAAAGAGTTTTTGGAGTTGTTCCAAAAGAAGCCGACACGCCGAATGCGATGAAGGAAGAAGCGAAAGATTTGATTCTCGACGAATACAAGAGACGCGAAGACGAATTCGGCGAAGAAAATATAAGAAATATCGAAAGAATTCTTCTTTTGAGAGTTGTTGACGAAAAGTGGATGGACCAAATAGATGCTATGGATCAGCTTAAAACCGGTATCGGACTTAGAGCATACGGTCAAAAGGACCCGGTTCAAGCATACCAAATCGAAGGTTCACAAATGTTTGAAGATATGAACCGTGAAATCCGCTCCGACTTTTTGAGATTCCTCTTCCACGTTGAAGACCCGGGAAAGGTTGAAAAGAAGAAGATGTCAAAGAATATCAAAGAAGGCGCTGCGGAAAAACAACAAACCGTGAAACGTCAAGCTCCAAAGGTTGGAAGAAACGATCCATGCCCATGCGGAAGCGGCAAAAAGTATAAAAACTGTTGCGGGAGGAATGAATAATGGAAGTTACTAAGGACGTATATCATCAGATAGACGAGCTTATAGAGAAGGTGCAGGAAATCGGGGTGTCTCTTTGACCCTCAAAAAAAGAAGGATAAGTTAAATGAGTTAAAAAAGAAGAGTTTGGAGTCGGGTTTGTGGGACAATCCCGAGGAAGCCACTCTTCTTATGAAAAAGATAAATGACATCGAGTCGGAGTTAAATGACTACAATTCGCTTATAAAGGAACTTCGGGAGCTTCGATTTATGGTCGAGCTCTCCGAAGAATACGGTGACGAAAAAGAGTATATTATCGAGCTTAAAAAGCTCAAAAATCTCGAGAGGCGAGTCGTGGACTACAGCTACAGCCAAATGCTTACCGGTGAGTACGACACGGGAGATGCGGTAGTTCAAATCCACTCGGGTGCGGGCGGTCTTGAGGCGCAAGATTGGGCGGAAATGCTCTATAGAATGTATCAAAGATGGTCCCAACGAAAGGGATTCAAGCTTAATATATGCGACATTTTAAAGGATACCGAGGCCGGCATAAAGAGTGTTACTTTTGCGGTTCAGGGGAGAAATGCGTATGGATATTTGAAAGCGGAAAAAGGCGTGCACAGACTTGTTCGTATAAGTCCGTTTGACACGGCTCGAAAGAGACATACGAGTTTTGCAAGTGTGGATGTAATTCCGTCGCTTGACGACGATATAGAGGTTTCGATAAATGAAAATGACCTTGAAATCGACACTTATCGTTCGAGCGGCGCAGGCGGACAAAGTGTCAACACGACGGACTCTGCGGTTCGAATAAAACATATTCCGACGGGCATTGTGGTTTCCTGTCAAAACGAAAGAAGCCAACTCAAAAACAAGGAGGTTGCTCTTAAAATTTTGAAGGGAAAACTCATAGCTTTGAAAGAGGAGGAGCGCAAGGAAAAGATTGAGGACCTTGCCGGGAACTATTCGAAAATCGAGTGGGGCAGCCAAATCAGAAGTTATGTTTTTCACCCGTACAAAATGGTCAAGGACCACCGAACGAACTTTGAAATCGGCGACGTTTCGTCGGTTATGGACGGCGAGATTGACGAATTTATAAGGGCGTATTTGCTCTTTAAAAAAAAGGAAGGCGCAAATTGAAATTCGAATTAAAAAGTTTGGACGACACAACTTCAATTGCGAAGAAAATAGCGGAGATTTTAAAATCGGGCGACGTCGTTTTTTTGGAAGGCGACTTGGGAACGGGGAAGACCACTTTTGTGAATGAAATCGCAAAAATTTACGGCACCCTTGCAAAGAGCCCGACTTTTTCGCTTGTAAATCTTTATGACGGCGAGAAAAAAATTTCGCACATCGACCTCTATAGGCTCGAGACAATTGATGATGCGCTAAACATCGGCATCGAAGAAATTCTTGACGATGACACGATTAAGTTTATCGAGTGGCCCGAAATTTTGGGAGATGAGCCGTTTGATTTAAAGCTCACTTTCAAATACGAAGACGGAAAACGCGTGCTATATCTCGACGGAGATGCATTAAAAAGAGGAGATTTTTAATGGACAAGGTTTTACTGAATTTACTTACGGGAACGGCATCCACCGGAGTTTCCATAACAAAAGGCGACGAGACTTTGATTTCGATTTCAATCGAAACGGGAATTCGCCAATCGGAAACGATTTTTAAAATGATAAAGGATGCCTTTTCATATGTGGATTTGACAATTAAAGACATTGACGCGGTTTCGACATTAAAGGGTCCAGGCTCTTTTACGGGGCTTCGAGTGGGTCTTGCCGCCTCAAAGGCAATCGCTTTTGCAGTTGACGTGCCGATTGTTCTTGTTGACACGATGGACGCGATTTTTTATGAAGCAAATTATGAAAAAGACGTTCTCACAATTATGGACGCAAGGCGCGAGAGAGTTTATTTGAAAAAACACTACGGCGACGAAAGAGCAGACGAGATTTCGGAAGTTGCAGCAATTGAGCCGAGGGAAAACACTGTTGTCGTCGGAGAAAATGCGCTTAAATATAAAGAAATTTTCATGGAAAAAGGATATACTTTTATTCCGAAAAAAGATGTTTACTTAACTATTAAAGGGCTCACCGAGGCGGCGCTTCGAGTGAGTGCGGATGACTATGTCGACAGCCTTCATTCGAGGCTCGAGTATCTTAAAAAAGACAGCGATGTCGTCACGGTGAAAAAAGAAAAGCTATGAATCTTAGAACACTCGAAAAAAGTGATGTTTATTGGGTGGGAAAAATCGCTTCTGAAATTTTTCACACAGGCGATTTGGAATTGTTTTTTAAAAACGAAAACTACAAAATTATTGGCATCGAAAATGTGGCATTTGCGATATTTCAACTTGTCGCAGGTGAGGCGGAAATAATTTATATAGCCGTTCGTGATGAGTTCAGACGGCAGGGCATCGGCGGAAAGATGCTCGAGTATTTTATCGAGAATTTCAAGCCGGAGAGTATTTTTTTGGAAGTTAGAGATTCAAATATAAATGCTCAGAAAATGTATGAAAAATACAATTTTAAAAATATAGGAATGCGAAAAGGCTACTATGAAGGGGGAGAGGACGCTCTTTTGATGGAGTGGAAGATATGTTAACATTAGCAATTGAAACGAGCTGCGATGACACAAGCATTGCGGTTGTCGAAAAACCGAATAAAGTTCTTTCAAATGTCGTGCAGAGCCAAATCGACACGCACCTGAAATATGGAGGAGTTGTGCCGGAAATCGCTTCGAGAATGCACATCGATGCGATTGAAATCTGTTTAAAAGAAGCTCTTCTTCGTGCGGACAAAACGCTCGAGGACATCGATCTAATATCCGTGACACAAGGACCGGGGCTCATCGGGAGCCTTCTTGTCGGAGTTTCGTTTGCAAAGGCACTCGGCGTCGCAACGGGCATTCCGGTTGTTGGAGTAAACCACATGAAGGGACATATTGCGTCGAACTATATTTCAAATCCGGATTTAAAACCACCGTATATCGCGCTTGTCGTGAGCGGGGGGCACACATATATCATAGACGTTGTCGACTACGACGAGTTTCATAAAATCGGCGAGACAAAAGACGACGCGACGGGCGAGAGCTTCGACAAAGTTGCGCGCGTTATGGGAATCGGTTATCCGGGCGGAGCGGAGCTTGAAAAACTTGCGAAAGACGGCGAGGATGTTCTCGATTTCCCACGTGTTTATCTTTCGAAGGACTCATTCGACTTTTCGTTTTCGGGACTGAAAACTGCGGTCATAAATTATATCAACACAGAAAATATGAAAGGCAATCCGATAAAGCGCGAAGACGTCGCAAGGAGTTTCCAGGAAGCGGTGATTGACGTAATCGTGGACAAGGTCATAAGAGCGGCAAATATGAAAAACAGAAAGACCATCGCAATCTCGGGCGGAGTTTCAAACAACAAAGCCATTCGAGACAGCATACAAAAAGCGGGCGAGGAATTTCAAATAAAAGTTTTGACGCCGGAAGCAAAATACACGGGAGACAACGCTGCAATGATTGGAGTTGCAGGATTTATACAATACGAAAAATACGGCGAATCGCCAATTGATTTTGTCGCCGACCCGAATATGGGATTGTAGGAGGAATTATGCAGAAGAAACCTTATAAAATAATGACACTTATTGTGCTCGCAATTTATTCGATTCTCATTTTCAGTTTTCTCTCTTTGAAAATTGGGAACTGGTTCGTTGAAAAGAGCGACAATGAGATAGTTGTAAATTCGGAAAAAGAAGAGGGCGAAAGCTTTTCGGATTATGCGAAACGCGTGACGAATCTCGTGCCGTTTAGAACAATTAAAGGCTACATCACACGCCTTAAAAACAAAGACATACTACCGATTTATGCATTCCAATTTTTTGTTTTAAACCTCATGGCAGCATTTCCATACGGACTGCTTTTGCCGGTTGCGTTTAAAAAGCTGAGACATTTTTGGGGAACGGTCGGATGCGTTTTTGTTATAGCGGCGATGAAAGAAATTTTTAAACTGTTTATTACGGTCGGAAGATGCGACATCGACGCCGTGATTTTGAACGTTGTGGGCGGAATGTTCGGATTTATGATATTCATGCTCATCTACAAAAATCCAAGCATAAAAGAAGAAATAACTGACTAGAGCTGTTTGAAAAGACAGCTTTTTTGTTTGCGTTTTTTTAAAAGACATATAAGTAGATTGTGCGCTTTAAAAAATTTAACATAATTTTAACATTTGGCGGGTAATATGTATTTGAAATTTCGGGAGGGGGTGTGATATCATATATATAGATAAGTGAAACAAAAATCACAATCAAAACACATGCAAGCTACATATTAAACAAAGGAGGTTTTTATGTACAAAAAATTTAGCTATTTTACAAAAAAGGGAAGATTCGGAAGAATTATTTGGACTGCGGCAGTTCTTTTAATTATTAGCCTTTTCATGGGCTCGGGCGCAATGAAAAGCATCTACGAAAGCGACCCCAAAAAACTTGAAAGCACGATGAGCATATTAAAAGTGATCGTCGGACTCCACGCAATCTGGTTCGGCTATCTCGGATTTTACGACTTCTTCAACTTTTATTTTTCGGTCAAGAAAAAAATCAGCGGACTCGTACAAATCATTTTCGGAATTGCGGTAATTCTTCAAGTTTATTTCGCAACGCTCTCGATATTTGATTTAATCGGACTTTCAAATATGCCTGACATACACAACTTGAGCACATTTGAAGGCTTGAACAATTTTAAATTTGTATTTCTGTCACTAGCTTTTTCAATCGTGACATATTTTATAAGAAGCCATGTTGAAAAGGGAGAATATGATTTAAGAACGACAATTGACGCAAGAATTTAATTACAAATGAATGGGCTGCATTGACGGCTCATTTTTTTGTGCCAATTTGCAAATGGGGGGGAATGTGTTATAATATTTATATACAAGGAGGGCAGGATGGTTAAAAAATACAGAAAGCTTTTAGGTTACATAGGACCTTTTAGAAAAAGGAGATTTTGGCTCGTAGTGCTTTGCGCAGCTTCGATTTTAATCGGCTCTATAATGCCGTTTTTCATCGGAAAGCTCGTAAATATGGTCACGGTGAGCGCACCTATCGCGGACATTTTAAAATTCGGAGCGCTTTTAATCATAATCGGACTTTTGGATGCGACTTTAAACTCGACGCAAAACTACATATGGCATATGTACAGCACGGAGTATTTGAACTATTTCAGAACGATTATGCTGCAAGCGGCGCTAAAAAAGAATGTAAAATTTTTCAAAGAGAACGACGAGGATTTCACCAACAGAATTTTGCACGACACGTCGATTCTCTCGTACGACATTTCAATCGGTTTTCCGATGCTCATTTTAAACGTGCTGAGAATTGGTATTGTCGTGGTTTTGATGTTTTATATGAGTCCGATACTCACGATTTTACCTCTTTTGATCGTTCCTATATACACGTTCACATTCCATAGAATCGACAAAAAAATAAGAACGGCATCGAACAAAGAGAGACAACTTTTTACAAGAGTTTCCGAAACCGTAAAGGAATATCTGAACGGAGTTTTGCAGATAAAAATCAACGGCAAGGAAAAATTTTTCCTCGACAATTTTAAAAACACAATAAATGACTACACGGACTCGGCGAAGGATATAAAAAAGTACACCGCAATAAGTTACGGCGTGGGCGGATTTACAAAGGCGCTCCTTCCGATAGTTGTGCTTATTTCGGGTGCAATTTTAATTATAAAGGGACAACTCACACTGGGCTATCTCTTTGCGTTTTATTCATATCTCGACTTTTTGTACGAGCCGATGACGAATCTTTCGGATTGGTACACGGGCATAAACGTCAGTCTCGGGATGAGCGACAGAGTTTTGAGTTTTCTTGAGGACGATATGGAAGAAGAGACCGGAGAGAAGATTCGCGGCATAAATTCAATCGAGTTTAAGGACGTTTCTTTTTCGTATGATTCCCAAAAGCCGGTTCTTAAAAGCGTGAATTTCAAATTTGAAAAAGGCGACATCGTTGGTATCATCGGACCGTCGGGTTCGGGCAAGTCGACGATTATAGACATAATCCTGAAAATTTGGGACACATATACCGGAGAGGTAATTGTGAACGATACGGAGCTCAGAAAAATCAATCGCTCAAGCTACTACGACAATCTTTCGCTTGTTGAGCAGGAGCCGTTCATTTTCAGAGATACAATTATTAGAAATATTCAATTTGACAATGAAGTTGTCGACGAAAATGTTTTGAGGGAGAGCGAACTTTCAAATCTCGTCGAGAAAAAAGACGAGAAGCTCAACCACGAGCTTGCAACGAACGGAGCAAATTTAAGCGGTGGGGAAAAACAAAGAATCGCACTTGCACGCGCTCTTTACAGCGACAAGGATTTAATCATCCTTGACGAGTTTACGTCGGCTCTCGACAATGAAACCGAGGATAAAATTGTGCAAAATATAAAAAGACTCGGCGAAGAAGGCAAGATTGTAATCATCATAACGCACAGAAAAAGCCCACTTTCAATAACGAACAAGATAATCGATTTGGAAAAGTTTTAGCCGAACGATTTAAACACAACTCAATACAAAAAAATAAAGCTGTCCAAACGGGCAGCTTTTTGAAATTCAATATTTTACATAAATTCTATTTATTTTGCGAGATTTCAGTTGGAGGGAACATTTCTCCAAATGCGTCGACCATTTTGTCGCCGTCAAACATACATCTTATTTTGTAGCTCTTTTTTGCAATTTCGGCCTTTGAGTCGTTGAAGAAAGTCACGTCAAAAGTCGCATCCACGGCGCCTTCCTTCTTGTCGGAAGGCACAGCTTTGAAGTTTTCGATTTTATAGTCCTTGACATTTGATTCGTAATACTTCGTGCTCAAAAGCTCCTGGTCGTTTAAGTATTTGATGAGTTGTTTTTCGGAGATGTATTCTCGAAGATCATCGTAATATTTTTTTACTGTCTTTTTCGCTTCGTCGTCAGCGTTTTCATTCAGTTCTTCTAAAGTGAAGATTTGGTTATCTGTCTTTTGTAAAACTTTCACTTGTTCGAAGAACAAATTTGCAAATTCCTCCGCCTTTTTGCTTCTTACGTCTTCATTTGTCTTGCATCCGCTGAATATCATCAGCGCTATTAAAATTGAAGTCATTGCAATTCGTATGGATTTATTTTTCATAATTTCTCCTTTCTACAAAAATATTGAATTCTTTAATATAGTATTACCCAATAAAGTATTATAAACAACAGTTTGTATATGACCGTTATACAAAAATAAGCGATAAATTACCGCTTATTTTTTTCTGAATACATATACGGAAACGATTAAGAGAAGAACGCTCATTGCAATTTTTATATATGCCGAGTTGTATCTCGATTTGATATATCCGTTTTTCCAATTTTCAATTTTCTCGTCAATCTTAACCCATTTCAAATCGCAGATTCCGTTTTCGTCGGCGCTCATTTTGTCGCTGAAAAGATTTATGGATTCAGGATTTTTAAAGAGCGTACGATTAAACATCATGTCGACGTCTTGCGGCGAGTCCACATATTTTTTAAAGAGCGACTTGTTCACAGGATACAAAATCCCGGAGTCGAAATAGTTTGTATTTTCCAAGAGGTCCGGATAGCTTTGTTTCGGAGCGGTTGTACCTACGATTTTTATCTTGACGATGTGTCCGAAAAGGCTGTCCTCATATGTTAAACCGGTTTCAAAATTGTACGAAAAATTGCTGCCGATTAAAACCGGAATCGGTTCGTCGGATTCGTAGTCGAAATCGAAATAATTTTCAAGACCTTCTCCGTTTTCAATCTCAGGCGTTACAAGCTCGTACATATCCTTTGAAAAGAAAGTCTGTCTCGGCTCGAGCACGCCGTTTTTGTACATTTGCATAAATGAGGAATGCGTGTAGTATGGAATGTCCTTTTCCAAAAATTCATCCACAAGTTTCAAAGCATTGTCGGTAAATTCGCTCGGGTTTTTTTCGGAAACTCCGTCGAGATGATACAAATCTTTGCCTGTGAACTCATTCATTATATCATATCGTTTTATAATTTTAATATTATTTATAGCTAGCACAATTAGAGCTATTGACAATAATACTAAAATCATTGAAAAAATTTTATTCCGCAAAATACAACCATCCTCTGGAGAAGTGTGTTTTGCCGGCCTCTCCTATAATTAAGCTATCATGTGCAGTAGTTTTTTTGAAATAAAAATCTGTATCGTAAATACTATATGCTTTTCTGGTATAATGAGGACCGTCACATACAGAAACCCATTCCCCAGAAGAATCCTTTCTCACGTAGTCTATCCATGCTTGACATACATTCCTATTTGGTTTTAAATCACAAGGATCCCCATATTGTGTCCTATACGCAGGTTGAAATTGAATGTAACCTGTGTACCAATATTGTAGGGTTTCTTTTGAACTACAAAAATTAGGACAATCTGAATCCTTATCCCAGTACAACCGAATTTCTCCGTCAGCAGGGGAAATAATTGTTTCTCCTACTATTGTGTCTCCCACAAGCTTTTCTCCAGGATACAACTTGACCGCTTCTACTGTCATCGTAAGCATCACTATTAATACTGATGCTATAAAAATTCTAGTTAATTTTTTCATAACTAACACCTCCATTAATTAATTACCCATATTAAATATCATTTAAACATTTGTTTGCATTTATTATTAATCTATGAAAACCAATCTCTTATTTCGGTGAGGCGTCTTATTCTATGGTGCGGAAGACCGGAGCGGCTGAGCTCGTGGTTTTCGCCTTTAAAGAGCACAAGTCTCGATTCAACTCCGAAATATTTGAGCGCCGTGAACATTTGAAGCCCTTCGGTGTGGTAGCATCTGTAGTCTTCGTCGCTGTTTATGAAAAGTGTCGGCGTTTCGACCTTGTCGGCGTATTTGAGCGGGCTTTGCTCCCACATCTTGTCGACACCGCCCCAGCCGGAAACATTGTTCCAAATTGCGGCTCTCGTTTGGTCGTCGGCGAAATAGTAGCCGATGTCCGCCGTGCCCCACATGCTGATCCAGTTTGAAATTGACCTTTGCGAGCAGGCGCGTTTGAATCTGTTTGTGTGGCCGATAATCCAGTTCGTCATAAATCCGCCGTAGCTTCCGCCCGTCACAAAAACTCTGTCCTTGTCAATTGCGGGATACTTTTCGAGCACGAGGTCGGTGAAGTCCATCAAATCTTTGTAGTCGATGTCGCCGTATTTTCCGAAAATGTCCATGAAGTCGTTTCCATAACCGTCGCTGCCGCGCGGGTTTGTGAAGAACACAATATAGCCTTCGTTTGCTAGGAATTGAAGCTCGTGATAGAAGACTGTGCCGTAAACGGTTTTCGGTCCGCCGTGAATTTCAAAAACGGCAGGATATTTTTTCGTCGCGTCGTAGTTCGGCGGAAGAAGCACAAATCCGGTGTAGTGGTAATCGTTTTTGTCCCATTCGACGAGCTCAGGCTTTGCAACATAAACATCTTTCAAACCGTCGTTTAAGTGTGTGATTTCGATATGTTCGCCGTCTTTTATCTCGTAGAGCTCTTGAAGCTTTTGCTCGATTAGAGAAATTGCATAAATTTTTCCATTTTTCACGTCGAATGAATCGACCGAACCGCCGCAGTTTGTGAGTTGTTCGATTTCGAGATTTTTGTCGATGCGGAAAAGTTCACATTTATATTCGATTGTGGTTGTGAAATAGAAATAGTCGCCGTCGACTTTGAAAGTGTCGCCCTCTCTGTATCTAACGTCGCTTCCGACGCTCGACCAAAATGAAAAGTCCGGCATAACTTTTTTAAGAATTCTTTTTTCGTTCGGCTCAAACAAAATGAGGCTGCCGTTTTCGTTTATGCCGTGCGACTTCATGTCGGTTGCAAGAGTTATGATGTCGTCGCCCATAAATTTTAAAATTTGATAACTCATCCCGTAGAGCGGAGTTATGTCTTCAATTTTGCCGGTTCTTAAATCGAGCATCATAACTTCGCTTGTGAGCGGCATTTTGTCCTTGTAGACATTTGTCGTGAATGCGATTTTTTCTGTTTTTTTATTTACGTCGACAAGCTCGACATTTCTTTCTCTTTCGGTCAAAATTGTGAGTTCTTTTTTGTCTAAGTCATAGCAGGCGAGGCGACTTCTTTTTTTATTTGTAACGCCGGCGCCGTTTCCCCAAAAAGGAATTTCGTCGAACACATGATAGTCTTCGTCGTCCTTGTTTCTTGAAACCATCGCTTCTCTCGACTTCGAGTCGGTCTTGTCGTAGCCGTCCCAAATCGGGTTGTAGTTTTCTATAAAGATAATTTTATTTCCGACAACATCAACGATTGAAAGGTCGGAGTCAAATTCTAGAAACTTTTCCGCTTCTCCGCCGTTTAAATTCAGTTTATAAATCTTTGTTGAAGGTGCGGCGGATTTGTTTTCGGATTTGTCCCTGTCGTCTCTGAAAACGATTTCGTCTTCATTCAAAAAACAAAAACCTTGACCGCTCTTTGTCGTAATTCTTTTTGCGTTGTTGTTTTCAATTTCAAAAAGTCCTGTCTCATATGACTTTTTATCTTCGCTTATATTTGTCACTTCAAATACAAATCTCTTGCCACCCTCTGAGAATGTCGGCTTAGAGAGGAATTTGTATTTTGTGAATGCGTCCAATGTAATTTTATTCATAAAATAACCTCCATGTTTATATTATAACAGTTTTAATGTGTTAAAATCAATTTAAAAGGGTATATAATAAATATAAAGAAAGCAAGGAGGAATATTATGAAACTCACAATTGTAGCAAGAAACTTTGAAATGACGCCTGACTTAAAGGAAATGACTGAAAAGAAACTCTCGAAGCTTGACAAGTTCTTTGCTGAAGATATAACAGGAACCGCAGTGTTTAGAAGAGTGAAGTCGGATGAAATTTTGGAAGTTACGATAACTCTTCCTGACGGACAAGTTCTTAGAAGCGAACAAAAGACAAAAGATTTCTATGAATCTATCGACAAGGTTTTGAACCAACTCGAAAGACAAATCAGAAAACATAAAACAAAACTGCAAAAGAGATACAAAGATACAAAGAGCATAAAATTCGAAGCAATTCCGGATTTAGAGCCGAAAGAAAAAGTTGAAGGACCGAAAGTTGTTCGTGAAAAAGCATTCTTCTTGAAACCGATGTCGAGAGAAGAAGCAGCTCTTCAAATGGACCTCGTGACACACGATTTCTATCTCTTCAGAGATGCGGACAACGACAAGGTTTCTGTAATTTATAAGAGAGGCGACGGCGACTACGGCGTTTTGAGAGAAGAATAGTGAAAAAGATAAAAATATATGACTTTGATAAGACCCTGGTCGACATAGATTCGATCAGGGTTCTTATAAGATTTGCATTAAAAAATGGATATATAAATATTTTCGGGCTCTCGTGGTGGATTATAAAGGGCTTTTTTGCAATGCTTTTTACCGGGAGATTTGAAAATTTTAAAAGTGCATTTGTCAGAGTTGTGGAGGCCGTTCCTGACAATACATTAAAAGAGTTTTCGAAAGGATTTGTTGAAACGCACGGGTACAAAAATTTGATTGGTGAGATTCATGAGGATGGCTACACCACAATTCTTTGCTCTGCAAGTCTTTATGGATATATGAAATATGTAAAGGAAATTTTGGGTTTTGATTATCTTATCGCGACGAGTCACTCGGGTGGTAAGGTTATTGGAAAAAACAACACGAAAATGACCAAGAAAGAAAACTTGGAAAAGTTTTTTCAAAACGAGGGGATTGTCGTTTCATACGATGAGTCGAAGTCCTACACCGACAGCTATGACAATGACTTTTGGATGTGCGGTTTTACAAAGAATAAGTATATTGTGAATTCAAAAAAAACATACCCGGATTTTGTAAATATCGACGGGATAAATTGAGTTCTTAAATTTAATATGATATAATAAAGAAAGTATAGTTATGAAATGGAGTTAACGGATGAAAAAGTTTAAAGTCGCATTTATAACTGCTTTTTTTGCTTTTACGGCATTTTATATTTTTGCAGTTGTTAAAAATGCACACAATCCTTTTGGAAAACTTATCGGCGTCGAATCCGAGACGGAAAAGCCGACCGATGAGAATATAAATAGCTCAGAAGAAAAAGAAATCGACCTCGAAAAGATGAAGAAGCCGAAAGAGGAGTTTAAAGGCGAAATCACTTTTCTCGTGATGGGAATCGACGGGATGGATTTAACGACTGAGGAGGCAAAGCACCAAAGAACCGACACGATGATTTTGACGAGAATAAATTTCGAAACGGGCGAGGTGAGAATGCTCAATTTGCCGAGGGACACGCAATATAAATTTCCAAACGGCAACTATGTGAAGCTGAACGCCGGCCATGCGACGGGCGGAAGTGAGCTTACAATGAAATATATAAACAATCTCACGGGGCTACAAGTCGAAAATTATGCGAAAGTTGACTATATGGCGGTGAAGAAACTTGTGGATTCAATCGGCGGCGTGGAGTTTGAGATTCCTTTCAGAATGAAATATCTCGATACGACGAAGGGCAAGGAGCTTTCGATAGATTTTAAACCGGGACTTCAAACTTTAAACGGGCAACAGGCGATTGAATTTTTGAGATGGAGAAAAAATTCGCCGGGCATCCCGATGCCGACAGACGGCTCCGATATCTCGAGAATTGAGCACCAACAACAGTTTTTAAAGGCGGTCATAAGCCAAGCACTTAGTTTTAAAAATATTTTCAAACTCCCGAAAATTTTGAGAGAAGTGCTTCCAAATGTTGAAACAAACATTCCGATTGAAACTATTTTCAAAATGGCGACATCCGCAGGAAAAATAAATACTGAAAACATTAATGCGATGACTCTTCCGGGACACGCCGAAAACGACGCCGAGGGAATCAGTTATTGGATTATGAACAAGGCTGAAGTCGACAAAATGATTGACGAGAATTTCAGATAAGACCGGACGGAAGTTTGGTCTTTTCTTTTTGGAGGAAAGATGAAAATAGATGTTACAAATATCACGCTTGAAACAGATAAACTTATATTAAGAGCGTTCAAAATTGAAGACTTAGAGAATTTCTTCGAATATGCAAGAGTGCCGGGAGTGGGCGAAGCGGCGGGTTGGCTCCACCACAATACGATTGAGGACGCGAAAAAAGTTGCGGAGATGTTTATAAAAGAGAAAAACGTACTTTCGCTTGTCGACAAAGATACGGGAAAAATGATCGGCACATTGGGACTCCACGAGCCGGACGGCGCGATGACGGAGCTCGTCTATGAAAAGTTTAAAAAGAAAGATATTGTCGAACTCGGGTTTGTGCTTTCAAAAGATTTTTGGGGCAGGGGAATAATGCCCGAAGCGGTCGATGCGGTTCTTAATTATCTTTTCGAAAACACCGGTGCAGAGTTTGTTATGGCAGGATATTTTAACGAAAACGTGCGCTCAATGAGAACTCAAGAAAAAGTCGGGATGAAAAAGTTCGCCGAAGGAATGGGCAAGGACGCACACAAAAAAGACATAGGCATTTCATTTACAGGAATAACAAAGGAGAAGTATTTTGATAGAACTACCGCGAGATGAGATTAAATCAGAGAGGATAATTTTAAGAAAATGGATTGATTCGGATTTGGAAGCGCTTTACGAATTCGGAAAAGTCGAAGGAGTTGGAGAAGCGGCGGGATGGCACCACTTTTTGTCGGAATACGACGCCCGAGATTTTCTTGAAATGTTCAAGAGCTTAAACACCGTGTTTTGCATCTACCACAGGGATGACGAAAAAGCAATCGGCACTCTCGATTTTATTGTGGACAAAGATTACCCCGACGGCAAAACCATGTGCATCGGATACTCTCTTTCGAAGGACTATTGGGGACGGGAGATTATGAAGGAAGCGATTGAAGCGGCAATTCCGTTTTTTAAATCAGAAAATATGTCGAGGCTTTCCGCAAATGTGTACTCGACAAACGCGAACTCAATCAAACTTCTTAAAAAACTCGACTTTAAATTTATGTATGAGTTTGAAGACAAAGACGTGAACGGTCGACCGATTATTGCAGAGAAATTTGTGAAAGAGATATAATTTGGCAAAAAAATAAACTCGGCTGTGTTTTATCACAGGCCGAGTTTTTTCATGTCTATTTACGTTTAAAATTTGGGCTTAGTTAATGTTTTTCTCATTCAATAAATGCATTTATAATTACAACTTTTCCAATTATTTTTAAATTTTCATCTTTCGGATAGACGATGAACTTGCCCTCGTGTTCTTTATTTTTTGAATCATACTTAAAAAGTATGGAGTCACCTATGTCGTAGTATGTTTTTATGTCGAAGTCGGAGCCGCATCTATAGAGAACGATGTCACCCGGTTTTATTTGCGAATAGACGTCATTAGTTATATAGCCAATTAATGAACCTTCCGGAATTACATTTGTCATAGAATCGCCGTAGGTTTTTACAAATTCGAGGTCTTTTCTTCCTTTATACTTCCCGACAAACTCATCGGACAGTTGTATTTTATCCGCCTTGGCATAAAATATTGGATCGGCTGACATACCGGCTGATGTATAGTCGGAGCATAATACATAGTTGTTGAATGATTTTTCTTCTCTTTCGGAATATACGTCGGTCAAGCCGGCTAGATAATTCATATCTATATTAAAGGCTTTTGAGTATAAAGAGAGATTCGTTGCCAAAGGATTGTTGACTTCATTTTCCCATCTATGCACTGTTGACTTACTTATTTTATTTTCAGAATATTTATTTAAAATTTCTGCCATTTCTTCAAGAGTCAATCCGTGATCGCTTCTTATCATTTTCAACTTTTCAGAAATCTTCATTGTTTCATCTCCATTTCTATTTTTCAGATTAATGACTTGTCTATATATCACTATACCCCTTTTGAAAAGACAATCTTCGCTTTTAAATGAAAATATTATTTTTTAAATTTTACAAAAAATGTATAAAGCTTAACGATACTATAATTATTTTCTGTTATGATGTGGTTGTTTGGTGAGCAGAAAAGTGATTTTTAAATGGATAGTATAATAAAAAGCAGTATTTGATGGCAGAATGCAAATGACAAGGACATCAGTTATTTACTTAATATCACAGAATGAACAGGAACTAGATACATAAATTAGAAAGGTTAGGAGATTAGATATGGAAAATGATGATATTAAACTCGTTGAGATTGATTCACCGATAGGGATTTCGGTTGCAGAGGCGTGTGAATATTTAACGAAAAAAACTAAAAACGGAATTGTTGAGAAGATGTCGCCGACTATGCTACAAGCAGGTTTGAAACAAGGGGCGTTCCCCTTTGGAGTAGGATACAAAGGAACGGGAAATACGTATTACTACTATATCCACAAAAAGTTGTTTATCGAATTTTTGAAAGGCAATTTACCGTTCGGAGCATACGGTAGAGCAGTTTTCGGGAAGTAGTTAGAAAATTTAGATAAAAGACAACATTAGTTGTCATGCAAATATAAAGAGAGTATGATTTTAAAGGTGAAAAATAATTTATAGCGTTTATTTAATAGATATAAAAATAGAGTAAATTAGATGTATTCTAATATTTTGATTAATGTATGTATAGAATAATAGAAAAGATGTATGACTGATTGTAGAAAGGAAAAGGTTAGTAGTACAAAAGTAAAAGTTCTTGTAATATTGTTTTAATTATGATTTTTTTCATAAAGACGGTGGCAATTAAAGAACATTTAATACACAAAAATAAACTCGGCTGTGTTTTACCACAGACCGAGTTTATTTTTGTGTCTATTTTGCGGAAACTTTTCTTATTTCCTTTTCAAGTTTTTTCCATTCGTCGAATTTTTTAACCACAGTTCCCGATAGAAGCACAACGCCAATCCAGTTCGGGATGACCATGAGTGCATTGAAGAAGTCGCTGAACATCCAAACTGTGTCGACCGGAATGATCGTTCCGAGGACTATTGCAACGAGAACGAGAATTCTGTATGGTGTGAGTGCTTTTTTACCAAAGAGATACGCAATGTTACTTTCGCCGAAGTAGTACCAACCGACGATTGTCGTGAACGCGAAGAACACGAGAGAAACGGCAAGAAACATGAGTCCTGCATCTCCGAATGCGATTTCAAAGCCTTTTTGTGTGACTGCAACAGTTTGCAGACCGAGACCGGCGGAAATGTTGTGTGCGTTAGTGACAAGAATTATGAGAGCTGTTAAAGTACATACTACGAGTGTGTCGACGACGACTCCCGCCATTGCGACGAGACCTTGGTTAACCGGGTGCGGAACTTCGGCAACTGCGTGTGCGTGCGGAGTTGACCCCATCCCGGCTTCGTTTGAGAAAAGTCCTCTTTGAAGACCGAGTCTGATTGCTTTTTTCATCGAAATCCCGACAAGTCCGCCGAGAACGGCTTTACTTGAAAATGCTGCTGTAAAAATGCCTTTGAATACAGGGATGATTTGGTCGTTGAATTTTACCAAGATTACGATTCCGCCGACGATGTAGATGAGAGCCATTATTGGAACAACGAGTTCCGCAAATCTTGAAATTCTCTCAATGCCGCCGATGACGATCATTCCGACCAAGACTGCAAGCGCGAGTCCAGTGATTACAGGAGTTATGCCGAATCCGTTTTTAAGGGAGAGGGAAATGGAGTTTGATTGGACCATATTTCCGACAAGTCCCAAAGCAATAATTATAAAGATTGAGAACATGGTTGCAAGAATTTTGCCGAATTTTTTATTTTTCAAACCGTTTGAAATGTAGTAAGCAGGACCACCATAGACTGTGTCGCCCTTTTTCTCTCTGTAGGTTTGCGCAAGGACAGCTTCGGCAAAGATTGTGCTCATGCCAAGGATTCCTGAAACCCACATCCAAAATACGGCGCCCGGACCGCCGACCATAATTGCACCGGCGACTCCGCCGATGTTACCGGTTCCGACTTGTGCCGCAATTGCCGTTGCAAGCGCTTGGAAAGGGCTGACACCGGAATTGTCGTTCGGGTCTTTTTTCTTGAAGACTCCACCGAAAGCTTCATTAAAAGCTCTACCTAATTTTGAAATCTGTGGGAAACCAAGTCTTATTGTGTAGAGCACTCCGACTCCGAGAAGCATGTATGCTATAAGGTTGTCCCAAAGAAAACTTGTTATTTTTTGAATGATATCTATCATACCTAACCTCCATAAAGTATGTGAATTTTATAATGTATCAAGCGCTTTGATGATAATACACTAAAGTGAGAATATTTACGTTACACCTATACAGAATTCATATTCATAAATTATGTACAGGAGATTGATTGGGAGGAATCATCTCCCAATCTTTATTTGAGCTCGAGGCTCTTCCAATCATTATATTTATTGACAACTATGTTCGACATAAACATTATTCCAATCCAGTTTGGAATAACCATGAGTGCATTCATAAGGTCGCTTATTGTCCAAAGTGCGTTGAAGTGTGTGACAGTTCCGAAGACAACCGCAAGCACAACCAAAATTTTATACGGCACAACCGCTTTTTTTCCGAAGAGATAGACGATGTTACTTTCGCCGTAGTAGTACCAGCCGAGCATTGTGGTGTATGCAAAGAAGAGAAGTAGAATTCCTAAGAATGCGGTTCCCGTGTCTCCAAGTGCAAGTTCGAATCCTTTTTGCGTTACGGCAATCGGGTTCAACGTTGTGTCAAGCGCTGTGTGTGCGTTTGTTACAAGAATTATGAGTGCAGTGATTGTAGAAATTATGATTGTGTCGATAACAACGCTCACCATTGCGACGAGTCCTTGTTTTACTGGGTGGTCAACTTCTGCAATTGCGTTTGCTTGAGGTGTTGCACCCATTCCGGCTTCGTTTGAGAAAAGTCCCCTTTGAATTCCTAGTCTGACCGCTTCTTTGACGCTTATACCGATTGCACCGCCGAGTGCCGCTTGTGCGGAAAATGCGGATGTGAAAATCGATTTGAATGCCGGAAGGATTTCGCTACTGAATTTTGCAAGAATCACAATGCCGACTCCGATATAGATTAATATCATAACAGGAATGATGAGCTCAGCAACTTTTGAAATTCTCTTTATGCCGCCCGAAATTATTATTGCGACAAGTGCTGCAAGAACTATACCTGTGACAATCGGTTTTATGCCGAAGCCTTCGCTCATCGATGCGGAAATGGAGTTTGATTGAACCATGTTTCCGATAATGCCGAGAGAGATTACAATAAGGACGGCAAATATTGAAGCGAGGATTTTTCCAAGTTTTTTATTTTTCATGCCTTTTGAAAGATAGTAAGCAGGGCCCCCGTAAACTTCGCCGTCTTTCTTTTCTCTGTAGGTTTGAGCAAGCACAGCTTCTCCGAAAATCGTTCCCATGCCGAGGATTCCCGAGATCCACATCCAAAACACCGCACCCGGTCCTCCGACCATTATAGCACTTGCGATACCGCTTATGTTACCGGTTCCGATTTGCGCTGCAAGAGAAACTGCAAGAGCTTGGAAAGAAGTTACGTGGTCTTTTTCGCGACCGTCTTTTAAATATATATTTTTAAAGGCTTCTTTAAAGCCTCTTCCCAATTTTGTGAATTGGGGAAATCCAAGCTTTACGGTGTAGTAAAGCCCGACGATTAAAAGTAGATAAACTACCATGTTGTCCCATAAAAAGTTTGAAATGGTTTTAATTGTATCTATCATGCCATACCTCCCTAAAATGATAAATCAAATAAAGTTAAAGCTTCTTATTCCATTCGTCATATTTTTTGACGACAACTCCCGAAAGAGCAACCAGACCTATGAGGTTCGGAATGACCATGAGCGCATTGAACAAGTCGCTGAAGAGCCAAACTGTTCCCACGGGTACAATTGTGCCGAGAGTAACAAACAATATTGCAACAATTCTGTAGACCGGAAGAGTTTTTCTTCCAAATAAGTAAACAACATTACTTTCACCGAAATAGTACCAACCGATTATGGTTGTGAACGCAAAGAATGCAAGTGCAATCGCAAGGAATATTGTGCCGGCATTTCCGAAAGCGATATTAAAACCGAGTTGTGTGACTTCGACGGTTTCAAGACCGAGATTTGCCGATTCGATGTGAGCACTTGTAACCAAAATTACAAATGCGGTGAGTGTACAAATAAAGAATGTACCGATGATAACTCCAGCCATAGCTACAAAACCTTGGTTGACGGGATGTGGAGCATCCGCAACGGCGTGAGCGTGCGGGGTGGAACCCATACCGGCTTCGTTGGAGAAAAGTCCCCTTTGAAGTCCGAGTCTCATTGCCGTCTTCATCGAAATACCGACCATGCCTCCAAGAACAGCTTTGCTCGAGAAAGCGGCGGTGAATATTGCTTTTATAACAGGGATGAATTGGTCGTGGAATTTTACGACGACTCCGATGCTTGCAAGAATATAAACAACCGCCATAACAGGAACTATTGTTTCTGCGATTTTTGATATTCTTTGAACCCCTCCGAGCACGATTAGACCTACAATAACTGCAAGCACAATGCCCGTGATGATCGGCGCGATTCCGAATCCGTTTTTAAGTGAAAGGGAAATCGAATTCGATTGAACCATATTGCCGACGAGTCCCAAAGCAATAATTATGAATATTGAAAAAAGTGTTGCTAATATTTTTCCGATTTTTTTATTTTTAAGTCCTTTTGAAAGATAGTATGCCGGTCCGCCGTATTGTTCGCCGTTTCGTTCTTCTCTATAGACTTGCGCAAGCACCGCTTCCGCAAAGATTGTGCTCATACCGAGAAGTCCTGAAATCCACATCCAAAACACCGCACCCGGTCCTCCGACCATTATTGCACTCGCAACGCCTCCGATGTTTCCGGTTCCGACTTGCGAAGCAACCGCAGTTGCCAAAGCTTGGAACGAACTGACTTCGCCTTCTTTCTTTTCGCCTTTTTTAAAAAGGTCTCCGAATGTTTCTTTAAAAATATTTGGTAAACGTGATATCTGTGGCAATCGCAGTCGAAGTGTGTAAAGAATTCCGACTGCAATAAGCATGTATGCAATCATGTTATCCCATAAAAAAGTAGTGAAATTTTCTATTATACCTATCATATAACCTCCTTTATATAATTAATTATAACATATTTAAATTTACCTGTAAACTGTTACTGAAACATACAATAAATTTATGCCCATTAAACAAACGCACAAATAAAAAACCCGGCTAGATAGTCGGGTCGAAAAGTGTTAAATCATATTCTCGAAGTTTCGGAATAATAAAATTTAAAACTACATATGCGTATAAAATTCCACCGATACAGTCGGCGACGATGTGTTGCTTGGTGGTCATTGTCGCAAGAATAATAAGTACCATTTGGACTTGGAAAAATTTTCCGACAAAGCCTTTGTTGTTTGTGTAATGATATGCGACTGTAGCGCATGCGACGTGTGAAGATGGAAAACCGTTGTATGGATTGTCCATTTTATAGGTGAGCATGATGAGTTTTTCGTAAAAAGTTTTAGGAACAATATCCTCTCTTATACTCACGACACTCGGCAGCAAAATGAATGTTAAAATACATAGATATTTCACAATAAAGAGCGCCATTATATATTCGCGGTCGTATTTGTCGTCTTTTAAAAAGTACATTATTAAATAAAGTGTCGGATACCACGAATGGTAAATGAGAACCGTCCACGGCACCAGCTTTATTTGGTCGTCGAGCCAGAAGCTTAAGTCAATCGGATTTACCGGTTCGACATTTGTGAAGTTATACATCATCGCAAGGGTGAAAAAGAGTGCAATTAATTTGAAATTATCTTTGTGAATTTTTGTAAGGTTGTCTTTGTAAAATTGTTGTGTCAAAAAAATCCCTCAACATTTCTAAATAAATTTCCTTTGTTTTGTCATGATAGAGATCAAAGCGTCCGTCCTTTATGATTTTGAGCTCCGCGTTTTTTCCCATACTTGTGTAGAAGTCGACGAGCGCTTCCTGTTTTTTAATTCCGCCGCCGACGCTGTCTTTTTCTCCCACCACAAAAAGAAGCGGAAGTTCGTCCGGAATATATTTTTGCGCGTTTTCATCTTGAATTTTTTTCTTTGCAAAGAGAATAGAGCGCCACATTTCAACCGTCGGCACGCCTTTCATAAACGGATTTTTGTTTATCTTTTCCTCCTCGTATAAATCGGAGGTCATATAAGAAAACATCGAATTTTTTATAAAAGGTTTGTTCAAATCTTTGAGCGCCTTGTCGGCGATTTTTTTCGAGCGATAAGTTTCGCCCTTGTTTGAAATTAAAAAACTTAAAATTTGGCTGTATATATTATATCGAACGGTTCCGATATATTTCCCCGCCGAAACAAGTACAATTCCGTCAGTTTCGTGACCATATTTCAGCGCATATGTTCGAAGTAAATCGCTTCCGATTCCGTTTCCTATAAGAAAATTCGGCTTGTTTCTTTGACGCAAATACGAATTCAAAACGTGAATGTCGTCGGTCGCATTGTTCCAACCGTTAAATTCTCCCAAATACAGAGACTCCGAAGCGTTTTCAATTGCGCGCTTGTGTCCTCTCATATCCATGATAGCAGCGGACGCTCCCATTTTATTCAAATCTTCCATAAGGTCGAAATATCTGTCGCTGCTGTCAAAAAGTCCGTGAACTATTTGGACAGTAAATTTTTCGTCGTCAATTCTACTGCAGTAGACGGGAATTTTGTGTCCGTCTGTTCCCTCCAAAAACAACGTCTCCATAATATTAAACATTCTCCTTTATTTTTAACAATATATATATTATAATATAGTATAGATTCATTCAATTGTCAACATTGGCGGTTGTTGTGCTTATTTTATCCAAATTCGGGTAAAAATAAATTAAGATTGGAGGTTTGAATTTTGAAGGACGATTTTTATTATGACGGACCTGATGACGAAATTATTGATGAAGACAGAATCGGCAAAACGCCGAACGACGATGCGCTTCTTTCATTTATTTTCGGAGTTGTGTCCATATTTCTTGTAATTTTTATGAGAAGCGGTATACTTGCCATAATTTTCGGAGCAATAGCATGGACGAGAGGAAACAAAGCCATGTCTGTCGACAGAAAAAATTCGGCGGCGCAAGTTGGAAAGACACTCGGGCTCATTGGAATAATATTGGGAACGATATTTTTTGTGACATGTATTTCGTGCGTTTCATGCCTCGGATGCAGAGGATACGGATATAGACCTATGAATGATATGATGAGACAATTTAGAGGCAGCTGGAGGTTTTAAGTTTTGAAAATGTTTTTTAATGTGCTGGGAGCTAAGATCCCGGCATATGGTTTTTTTATAGCAATAGGGCTTTGTTTTATAATGCTCTATTTGAAATATCAGAAATATTATAAGGAGCTCGACTTCGACACGGCGCTTAGCGCAATGATTTATGCGCTTCTTGTCGGAGGAGCAGGAGCAAAAATTCTTTATTGGATTACGGACCCGTCAAGTTTTATGATACTTTTCGATTCGAATTATCCGTTTCTTCAAAGATTACAATACTCGTTTAGCGGGGGCATGGTCTTTTTGGGCGGACTTATTGGAGCCGGCATCGGAGTGGTGATGTTTTTAAAGAAATACAAACACATAAAACCGATGAAACTTTTGGATATATTTGCAATTTCAATGCCGATTTTACAAATGTTCGGAAGAGTGGGCTGCTTTTTTGCGGGATGTTGCTACGGAAGAGCATCCGACTCGTGCATTGCGGTTGAATTTCCAAAGGGCGGACTTGCACCGGCGGGCGTTTCGGTTTTACCGACACAGCTTTTCGGAGTTGTCGGCAATCTGATTATCGTCGCAACGCTTTTGATTTATTCCAAAAAGAATAAACGACCGGGCAGAATTTTCGGACTCTATTTAATTATGTATTCAATCGGAAGATTCATTTTGGAATTTTTCAGAGGTGACGAAATCAGAGGAATCTACGGAGCATTCTCAACGTCACAATGGCTCTCGATTCCGCTATTTATACTTGGAATTGTTTTGTTTGTAAAAGCGAAGGAAGAAGTTTATGAAAAAAATATTGATTAGCACGGGCATGCTCTATGCTGAAGACGACAAATGGAATACGCTTGTGCCGATTGCGTATAGCGAAGCGATAAGAAGAGCGGGCGGAGTTCCAGTGATTGTGCCGAATATTTTAGACAACGATTTAATTGATTCATATGTTGAGATGTGCGACGGATTTCTCTTTACGGGCGGCGTCGACATAAATCCGAGGATTTATAACGAAGAGATGATTCTTGAAACCAAGAAATATTCTTTTGAAAGGGACGAATTCGAATTAAAACTTTTGGAAAAAATCAGGGATATAAATAAACCGATTTTGGGAATTTGCAGAGGGATGCAGCTCATAAATTCGGTCTACGGTGGAAGTCTTTATCAGGATATGAAAACGGCGGGATTCAATTTAAATCACAACAATCCTCAAAATATTACGGACGGCACTCACTCGATTTCAATTGAAAAGGATTCTATTATGTTCGATATTTTCGGGGAAGAAACGATTGTAAACTCATACCACCACCAGGCGATAAAGGATGTAGCGGACGGATTTAAAGTTACGTCTCGCGCAAAGGACGGTATTGTCGAGTCGATGGAATGGAAGGGCGAGAGATATATTCATCTCGTTCAATTTCATCCCGAAATGATGATTTATAGATACAAAGAGTTCGAAAAGATTTTTGAGGATTTTGTGAAAAGAGCATGAAGAATATACTTTTGACCGGAGCGAGCGGGGGAATCGGATACGCGATTGCGAGAAAATTTTTGGAAAATAGCGATGCGAAAATGATTCTTCAATACAATGCGCACGCGCAAAAAATTGAAAGTTTGAAGGAAGAGTTTCCATATAGAATCGATTCCTACAAGGCGGACCTTTCGGATGAAAAGAGCGTTGTCGAGTTTTTAAAAGAAATCGACGATGCATATAAAAAGCTCGACATCATAATTCACAGCGCAGGAATAAGTGTTGTTGACACGATTAACCACACGAAAGTCGAGGACATTTCAAAGATTATAAGTGTCAATTTGAAATCGCCGATTTTAATCACGCAAAAACTTGTGGGAAAGATGATCGAGAAAAAATCCGGAGTTATAATTTTCATCTCTTCGATGTGGGGAATTACAGGGTCGTCTTGCGAGTCGGTTTACTCCGCAACAAAAGGTGGCATAATCGCTTTTTCAAACAGTCTCTCGAAAGAACTCGGACCGTCGAACATCAGAGTGAACAGCGTGAGTCCGGGTTTTATAAATACGGCGATGAACGACAATATAAAAGTGGAAGACAGAGACCTTTTCGTCTCGGAAATTCCGCTTCTAAGAGCGGGAGAGGCGACAGACGTTTCGAACGCGATTTATTTTCTTTGCAGCGACGAAGCTTCTTATATTTCGGGAGCAAATCTCAGAGTTGACGGCGGATATTTATAGAAAAAACTTTTATTATATGTAATTTTTATGCGGAAGAAAATTGAAAAATGTTTATGTGAATTTATATAACACGATTGATGAATTCAAAACATAAAAATAACAGGACTCGAAAGGGTCCTGTTTTTGTTTAGAATTTAAATCTTATATATTTTATTTTTACGTTGTTTTCTCTAAATCTTTCCTCATAGTGGCTGATGGGAGTTGTAGGCGGAGCGTCGTCCGACTGTTCGAGAATTATGCCGCCCACTTCTTTGATGTAGGAAAGAGTGTCCACATAAAGTTCGTCGTCGTCGGTTCTAAAGTCGATTTCGCCGTCCGGTTTTAAAATGTTTTTGTATTTTAAAAGCCTCGATGGATAGGTTAGACGTCTGTTGTTTTGTCTGTTTTTCGGCCAAGGGTTCGGAAAGTGAATCGTGATTGAATCGATTTCGTTTTCCGCAAAAATATTTTCAACATGGTCGATTTCACGCGGAATGATTAGTGCATTTTCCACTTTTGATTCCAAAAGTTCGTCGAGCGCATAAACCAAAACGCCGGCTTCCTTGTCCCAAAGCACAAAATTTCTATTCTTGTCTTTTCGTGCAAGTGCGAGACAGTATCCGCCGCTTCCGCAACCTATATCAAGGTGAATCGGATTTTCATTGTTAAATTTTTCGCTCCAACGACCTTTGTTTTCCTCAGGCCAAAAGAACGCCTTGCCGCTGTCAAGTAGCGTGGGCACTGCCCACCATTTTTTTCTCATTCTCATAAAAAACACCTTATATATTTTAACATAAATATAGGAATAAATAAACCGGTGGGGATTTTGGATATGTGTTTATCATTTTAATACATTTGGTTGTGAGTTTCAAAATGGATTTAATTTAGCTCATTAAAAAGTGAATTAATATTAAGAATAAAACTTTAAATAGTAACGGGAATCACTCTTTATACGTAACTTGACTCACATATAATCAAAAGATTACGTTTTTTTATCATTATTTTATATAAAACTGTGTAATTTTTATGAAAGTGTGGTATAATGTATTTAGATGGGATGAGGTATCTCATTTCAAAATATAAAGGAGGAACAACTATGACATATCATATTACAGATGATTGCATCGCTTGCGGTCAATGTCAACCTGAGTGCCCTGTAGACGCAATTTCAGAAGGCGACATTTACTCAATTGACGGTGAAAAGTGCATCGGATGCGGAAACTGCGCAGACGTTTGCCCAACAGGATCATGTGTACCTTGTGAATAGTAGGTACATACCGACGACACAAGTTGTCGTTTAACAGGAGCCTTTTTATAAGGCTCTTTTTTTGGTATGACGGGCATGTTCTAATGCTGGGGTGAAGATCCCCACAGAGCGTAGTTACCGACGAATCTAATAGCGACCCCGAAGTTTTAGATGGTGACATCTAGGAGAGAAGAACGGGTAGCGAAACCGTATGAAAAACTCCTGGCCCCAATCTTTGCAAACAAAAGTGTGGATACAATTATAAATCCAGCAGTCGCCAATTTATCTGGCGGGGAAAAACAAAGAATAGCCTTCGCCAGGGCCATATATAGAGATCCAGATTTCTTGATTTTGGACGAAATCACATCCAACATAGACGACAAGTCAGCCCGCGAAATCTACGCCCGCGTAAACGAAGAGAGGAATAAAAGAATAACCTTTATAATCTCCCACGATGACCTGCCGGGAGAAATATCCAATAAAGAAATTAAATTGTAAAAGTTAAGATAAAAAATAAAGTTGTGGGCCTAAAAACCCACAATTTTTTTATTAAAAAAATTGCAGTATTTACTCATGTAATCTTTTTTAACTCATGCTAGAATAAAAAATGTTAAAGGAGGTTTATTATGAGTAAAATAATCAAAAAACATTGGTTGACATATGTTTTGGCGGTGATTTTAAGTATAGGGTCAGCGGTTTTATTTGCCATGTTTTCTGTTAGACTAGGAACAGTTGTTGACGTTGTAGTTAACCAAGATGTAGATTTTGTTTCAAAAATATTAGCATGTCTTAAGGTTGTAATCGGATGGTTTATTGTTTCCCTTTTATTCACGTATATAAAGAGTAAAAATGTATCAGACATAATTAGAGATGCCAAAAAAGACCTTTATGTGTCTGTCAATAAAAAGGAAATGAACGATTATGTATCAAAGTCAAATGAATATTATTTGAACAACTTTACAAAAAACATTGACCTATTGCAAACAAACTATTTGTCACCTAGATGTGAGATTGTTGCGAACTTTATATCGGCCTTGGTTAGTATTGGAACAATATTTTTTATCAATTGGAAGTTGGGTTTATCATTCGTTGGGGTTTCCCTTGTTACGATAATTTTATCCCAATTACCGGGAGTAATAATGGCTAAAAAAACCAATGAATTTTCAGATGAAAGTGCGAACTACTTAAAGGTAATAAATAATCATCTAAAAGGCTTTGAACAAATTAAACTACTTGGAGTATCTGATATTTTTTTGAAAAAATACATTGATAGGGATAAACAATATGAGAAAAGCAGGTTTTCATATATATTTGTATCTAGACTTGCCAACGACCTTGGACTTTTTTTCAGTTTTTTTGCCCAATTGGCTTGCATGTCAATAGGGGTATGGTTTGCTCTTAGGGGAGATATTACAGTTGGTTTACTAATTTCTGCAATAAACTTGTTAAATGGCGTGTTTAATCCCTTGCAACAATTAGCCTATAATAAAAACTTGATGGGGACAGTTAGCGACATCATGAAAAGTTTTGATGAAATTTTATCAACAGAGAAAAATAAAGGTCAACTAATTCAAAATAACATTTCAACCATAGACATTAAAGACTTGGATTTTAAGTTTGCAGAAGATAAGATAATTTTTGAAGACTTTAATACAAAATTTGAAAAAGGAAAAACCTACGCCATAGTGGGAGAATCCGGGCGAGGAAAGTCCACTCTTGCTAAGCTAATAATGAAATATTATGGCTCAGACCAGTACAAAGGCGAGATCCAGCTAAACAAGCAAGATGTAAATACAATTTTGACCGACGACCTATATAAGAAAGTTGCTTATATACAAAGAAACGACTTTTATATTGATGGATCTGTAAGAGATAACATAGAGCTCTATAGAAAATTGGAAGCTAATAATGGTCTTTATAGAAAATTGAAATTTAATGACAGCTTTTTAGATAAGTCTATTGAAGAAGGGAGCAGGAACCAAGTATCTACAGGTGAAAAACAAAGGATAGACATTGCAAGATTCCTGGTAGAGGATTATGATGTTATGATTTTTGATGAGCCTACAAGTAACTTGGATAAGGAAACAAGCGAAATTATTTTTGATTTGATATTTGGAATCAAAGATAAGATTGTTATCGTCATCACCCATGTAAATGATGAAAATACACTAAAAAGATTTGATCAAGTTATAAGGTTATAAATTTGCCTTATTTTCTTAAAGGACTGTGATAACTTCATTCTATATGGTAAAATAAAGCTATAGAGGGGTTGTGGTGAGTATATGTACAAGAAAATGTTAAAAAATATTAGCATCCATGCTTTTATACTGATGTATTTTGCTATTCTTCAAGCAACTGGGCTTTTGGTAAAAGACTATGCAGCTCTGGGAAAAATATTAAATTTAGCCAGGCGTATAATTATTATTTTTGTTGCAGTGGAGTTGTCTAATAATAAAATATCTTTTAGAACTTCTTTAATATACAGCATTTTATTTATGGCCACCATTGCCGTTGGCGCCTTGGACTACGTTAGTTTTAATACTAAAATTATTTATCTGACCTATGTTTTTATTTGTATTTATCTTGTGAAATTTTTAAAGATAAAGAATTTTAAAAATATTAATATATTACCACTTACACTGAGGTCTTTGCTGATTTTGGCCCTGGGTTTTGGAGTATTTGCTGGTGTTACAGTTTATATATTCGGCATTGACCCAAAATCAATAGACCTGATGTATCATTTTACCTATTTATTTTTTGAATTGGTTTTGACCTTATATTTTAAAGAACAAGAAAATATTTATGACAAGATTTACAAGCTCTATTATCTGTCTGACCACATTGGTCAAGAGAGGGAGGAATTCGCCCGCGTTATCCACGATGATATTGTTCAGGATATTTTTGCCTGCAAGAATTACCTGTCGACCAAGGACCCTGACTTGGACTTCGTAAAAGAAATTTTGACCGACCTGGAGGACAAGGCCAGGGGGGTTATTAAATACTACCAGTCCAATGTCTACGATGACATCGACGTGGGTGCTTCCTTGGAGCATGTCTTCGCAAATATTGCCAGCCTTTACAAGGGTAAGGACTTGGACGTCCACATGGATATAGAGCCTGAGGCCGCGACTCTTAAGGATAAAAAATTAAAACGCCTCTTGCTTTTGGTATCCAAGGAGCTGGTCAACAATATTTACAAGCATTCAGATGGTAGATATTTAAATTATAGTCTTAGCATGGAGGATAATAAAGTCCTTATAAATTTGGAGAGCGACGGGGCGACCAAGGAGGATTTTAAAAAGATCCAGGATTCCAAGAGGGGGATTTTGATTCTGACTCTTTTGGTCGAGTCCAATTCCGGAAAGATAAATTATGATTTGAAGGGGGACAAATTGTTTACCAAAGTACTCATGGAGGTGAGGGAAAATTAAAATTTTACTCTTAGACGATCACAAGATTCTGGGCCAATCTATAAAGGTCCTCTTGGAAGAGCAAGAGGGGGTCGAAATGTGCACCTATATATCTAGGCCGGAAGACTTGGACGCAAATTTGAAAAATGCCTATGATATTTTGCTCCTGGATATAAATCTGCGGGGAGAAAAAACTGGCTTGGAGATGATAGGTGGAATCTTGGAAAAATTCCCCGACCAAAAGATAGTCATCTTGACCTCTTATGATTTGGAAAATTATAGACAGCGGGCCTTTGAATACGGGGCCAAAGACTTTATCAACAAGTCCATAGAAATCGGGGACATGATGGAAAGGCTAAGGAAAGTGCACGAGGGCAAGACCCAGAAAAAAGCTGTGGAAATCGTAAACGAACTCAGCCCCAGGGAAGTGGAAGTCCTCACGGAACTTGTAAAAGGCGATAGCAAAAAGGAAATCGCCGAAAAACTCCACATCAGCGAACGCACCCTCTACAACCATATAGCCTCAATCTATGAAAAGTTCGGCGTGAAAAATATAGTTGAAGCCTACAATTCCGGCATGGAAAAAGGCTACATCAACCCATATGCAAATAAAAAGGAGCATTAAGCCTCCTTTTTTTGTGATTTAAATTTCTTTATTAAAAATATTTATCCTTGTATTCTATTCTTTATTATTTTTTTATTTACATTTTACAACCTGCAAATATTACAAAAACAATGGCTCGCTATAATGAAAATTAGTTTCAAGGAGGTAATTATGAAACAAAGAATTTTAATTTTATTAATTGTATTTGCAATGCTTTTTACAGCAGGTTGCAAAAAGTCAGGAAGTGCAAAAAAAGAAGACGGAAGAACCGTAATAACATTTTGGCACTCCATGGGTGGAAACTTAAACGAAGCAATTGACAAGATGGTTCAAGATTACAACGCATCTCAAGATAAGTATTTAGTAAAAGCTGAATTCCAAGGCGAATATGACGACGCTCTTACAAAATTAAGATCGGCATCGTCGGGCAGCGCTCTTGATGTTGATATAGTACAAGTTTTTGAATTGGGTGCAAGATTTATGATTGATTCAGGTCTAATTACACCGGTTCAAGAAATGATCGACAAGACAAATTTCAACACAGCAGATTTGGAGCCGAATCTTTTGGCATACTATACAATCGACGGAAAGTTGAACTCGATGCCTTTTAACTCATCGACGCCGCTTCTATATTACAACAAGGATATGTTCGAAAAGGCGGGAATTACAGAAGTGCCGAAGAGCCTTGAAGAAATGGTCGAAGTCGGTGAAAAACTTAAGGCAAAAGGTGTTGAGATGCCGCTCAGTATGTCGATTTACGGCTGGTGGGTCGACCAATTTATGTTAAAACAAGAAAAACCGCTTTTCGATATGAACAATGGAAGAGGCGGCAATCCTACAAAGACAGTATTTATTGAAAACGGAGGAATGGAAAATATTCTCGAAAGATGGAAAGAACTTGCCGACAAGGGCATTGCTCCAAACGTCGGAAGAACCGGTGGAAAACAAGAATTCGTTTCGGGAGTTTCGGCAATGACTTTCGGCTCAACAGCATCGCTTGCAGGAATTTTGCAAGAAGTCGGAGATAAATTTGAAGTTGGAACTGCATATTATCCTGCAGTAAATAAAGACGACAAGGGAATGGTTTCAATCGGAGGTGCATCGCTTTATATGATAGACTCAGGAAGCGACGAGAGAAAAGCCGGCGCATGGGATTTCATTTCATATATGGTTTCTCCGAAATCACAAGCATATTGGAATGCAAACAGCGGATATTTTCCTGTGAATGTGAAAGCACACGATGAAGATGTGTTTAAGGAAAACATCAAGAAGTTCCCGCAATTCCAAACCGCTATCGATCAACTTCACGACTCAACTCCGGAAAGCCAAGGGGCAATCTGTGCAGTTTATCAAGAAAGCAGACAAGTTTTTGAAAAATATGTTGAAGATATGCTAAATGGTGTGAAAACTCCGAAGGAAGCGGCGGAAGCAATGCAAAAGGATATTGACTCCGCAATAAACGACTACAACAGAGCAAACAAGAAATAGCGATGAACAGCAAAAACAAATATACAAAATCCGCATATGCTTATATTATGCCGGCGATGATCGGGTTTCTCGTCTTCACATTCTATCCATTCATAAAAACTATATACAGAAGTCTATTTTTGACGGACAGAATGGGAAACAGCAATCTCTTTATAGGGCTTGAGAACTATACGACGCTCTTCACATCGCCGTCATTTTATAACAGTCTCGTTGTGACCTTCATGTATGTGTTAATAGTTGTGTTGGTGGGTGTCGGACTAGGCTTTATGACCGCGCTTCTTTGTCAAAGAAGTTTTCCGGGGATCAAAATTTTCTCGGCGTCATACAGCCTTCCGATGGCCATCGCCTCTTCGGGCATGGCGCTTGTGTTTAAAGTTATGTTAAACAGAAGCATCGGAGCGCTTAATCTTATTTTCGGCTCCGACATAAGTTGGCTCGAAGACCCGACAATGGCACTCATATCGGTGAGCGTTCTTACGGCATGGCTAAATTCGGGTATGAATTTTCTATATTTGAGCGCCGGACTCGCCGCAATCGACTCCTCGCTATACGAGAGCGCAAGCATCGACGGAGCGAACGGCTTTCAAAAATTCAGATATATAACTTTGCCGTCCTTAAAACCGATAATGTTTTTTGTAATTGTCACAAATGTAATTAACGCATTTCAATCGTTCGCACAGATAAAACTCCTAACAATGGGCGGACCGGGCGAATCGACAAATGTTATAGTTCACGACATCTATAAAAATGCGTTTGAAAACTATAAATATGGATATGCTTCGGCGGAGTCCATAGTTTTATTTTTTATTGTAATGATTTTTACGATAATTTTGTTTAAGACAAACAGAGGCGGCAAGTCTCTTTCAGAAAGGTGATTTTATGCAAAAGGTACTCGAAAGAGAAAATATAAATATAAAAAGAAACAAGTCTTTTCGCTTCGATTTTAAAAAAGCGCTTCTCATGCTTTTGAATATTGTCGTCGTTACAGTTGTACTGTTTCCGATAATCTATGCATTTTTGATGGCGATAAAAGATCCGAGTGAAATTTTCACAAAAGACATAAGTCTTCTTCCACAAAAGCCGACTTTGATGAACTTTGTAAACGTGTTTAAAACGGCACCGATCGGGAGATATATTTTAAACTCGATTATAGTTTCCGTAATAATAACGGTTTCACAAGTTTTTACAGCGATTCTTGCGGCGTTTGCATTTCACTTTTTAAAATTCAAAGGGGCATCGGTTCTCTTTGCGATAATAATGTCGACGATGATGATTCCGGGAGAAGCGACAATCATTTCAAACTTTTTGATGGTGTCGGGTTGGGGCCTTAGAGATTCATTTTTGGGACTCGTGCTTCCATATCTCACGACTGCGATGGGAATATTTTTGTTTAGACAGTCGTTTAGATCCTTCCCGAAGGAAATATACGAAGCTGCAAAAATTGACGGTTGCTCGAATTTCAGATTCGTTTTAAACATTTTAATTCCGCTCTCAAGACCGACGATCGCAGCTCTTAGCGTTTCCTCATTTTTGGGTGCATGGAATATGTATATGTGGCCGCTTCTCATTACGGGACTCGACAAATATAGAACGGTTCAAATCGGAATTTCCATGCTTAATGCAGTGGATTCACAGTCGATGGTTTTGATGATTGCGGGAGTTGTAGTTTGTATGATTCCGTCGCTTATGATATTCCTTTTCGCGCAAAAGAATATGATAAAGGGACTTACGGCAGGCTCTGTGAAAGGTTAGGTAAATATGGCAGAAGTAAAATTTAAAAATATAACGAAAAAATATGAAGACGGATATGTAGCTGTGAACGATTTAAATTTAAACATCGAAGACAAGGAGTTCGTCGTGCTCGTCGGACCGTCGGGTTGCGGCAAGTCCACGACTCTAAGAATGATTGCAGGCCTCGAAGATATTTCGGACGGCACACTCTTTATCGGTGAGAATGCAGTGAACGATATCGAGGCAAAAGACCGCGACATCGCAATGGTTTTCCAAAACTATGCGCTCTATCCGCACATGACTATAAGGGACAATATGGGCTTTGCGCTCAAAATGCAAAAGGTGCCGAAAGAAGAAATCAAGGAAAAAGTTGAAAGAATTGCAAAAACTCTCCAAATTTCCGATTTGCTCGAAAGAAAGCCGAGCGAGCTTTCGGGAGGACAACGCCAAAGAGTTGCACTCGGACGCGCAATGGTAAGAAAGCCGAAAGTTTTTCTATTGGACGAACCGCTTTCAAACCTCGACGCGAAACTGAGAGTTGAAATGCGCACTGAAATAGTAAAACTTCACAAAGAACTGGACACTACATTCATCTATGTCACGCACGACCAAACCGAAGCGATGACAATGGGAGACAGGATTGCGGTTTTAAATAAAGGTGTTCTTGAGCAGTTCGACACGCCGATTAATCTCTACAACAAACCGAAAAACAAATTTATCGCAGAGTTTATCGGAAGTCCTCAAATGAATATTGTAAAAAGTGAAATTAAAAAAGTGAACGACAAATATCAAATAAGATTTTTGGGAAAATATATAAACTTGCCGAAATATTATTCGACGGCACTCGACAATTTTGATAAAAAAGAAGTTTATCTCGGAGTTCGCTCGGAAGACTTTGTCTTGGGCGAAGATGGAGTGGAAGTACTCTTTTCAAATGTGGAATATATGGGAAGCGACCTTTTTTGCTACACATATTACGACGGAGAGAAACTCGTGATGAGGTTTGACCCGGAAGACAGCATTTATGAGGAGAGAGTTTATAAAGTGCTGCCGAATGTAGACAGACTTTATATTTTCGACAAAGATACGGAAGAGACGATTGTTTTTCCGTCGGGACTATAGGAGAATAAAATGTACAAGGCGATAATATACGACTGCGACGGAACTCTTCTCGATTCGAAAAATGTGACGATTGAAACATATGAGTATATGATTGGAAGAAAACTCACGGAAGGCGAGATGGAAAAAGTTTTCCATCAAACGCAGATCGAAAGCTTTAAAATGTTTAATCTCAATATCGAAGAGGGAAATCTCAAAAGAATTGAAAATATGTACAAGGAAATTGACGATTCTATAAAACCTTTCGACGGAGTTATGAATCTTTTGAGAGCGGTAAAAAAGCTAGGCATCCACCAGGCGATGGCGACAAACAGAAATGCTGAGGCGGCGGAAATGGCTTTAAACGGATACGGTCTTCAAAAATATATCGAAACGGTTGTGCATGCGGACATGGTTTTAAATCCGAAGCCGTCGGGCGAAATGCTTTTAAAATATATGGACATGATGAAGCTTGAAAAAGACGAGGTGCTCTTTGTGGGAAACGCAATCACCGACCATATGGCAGCAATTGACGCCGGCATAGACTTTTGCTACTGCAGCTGGGGAACTGTGGAGTATTTGGAAAAAAGTGCTATAATATTAGATAGACCGGAAGAATTGCTTCAATATGTAAAGGAGGAAGTTTATGGCAAAAATTTATGCCCACAGGGGATATAGCGGCAAGTTTTTTGAAAACTCGAGCGAGGCATTCAAGAAATGTTTGGAGCTCGACATATTCGGAATTGAAACCGACGTGCAGCTCACAAAAGACGGGGCGCCGGTGATAATTCACGACGAATATTTAAAACGCCTTTTAAACAAGGACGCTTTTGTAAAAGATCTCACGCTTGATGAACTCAAAAGTTTGAAATATGAAAACGGCGAAAGCCCGATAACTCTTGATGAATATATAGAAATTTTTAAAGATTCAAAACTTGTCAGCAATATCGAACTTAAAACGGGTGTTTTTCTCTATCAGGGAATTGAGCAGAAAGTGTACGACGCATTCAAGAAAAACGATATGCTCGACAGACTGTTGGTTTCAAGTTTCAACCACTACAGCCTTTTAAAAATGAAGGAAATCGATTCGGAAATTCCTTTGGGAGCGCTCACGGGCTCGACTCTCATAAGTCCGGAAAAATATTTGAAAGAATACGGTTTTCAATTTTATCATCCGGTGTTCAGCTCTGTGAACAAAAAAATGCTGGAGGATTTACACGAAAACAATATACAGGTGAACGCTTGGACAATAAACTACAAAGAGGTTTATGAAATGTCGATTCAAATCGGACTCGACGGAGTAATAACGAATTATCCGGAACTTGATTTTCCAAACTTGGGGTACTAAGTTGTATCCCTTTTTTTATTGCAATAAAAAAGACCCCGAACGGGATCTTTAAAGTTTCTAGTGTGAATAATATTCGACAACAAATACGTCTTCGATTTCAATAGGAACTTCTTCTCTTTCAGGCATTTTAACCAATTTAGCTGAGAATTTGTTTTCGTCCTTTGAAATGTAAGGGTATGGGCTGTTTCCACCAACAGCAAAGTTGTCTTTGAACATTTCGTTTGAACGGCTCTTTTCTTTTAATGTCAATTCGTCGCCAACTTGAACTTGGAAGCTTGGACGGTCAACTTTTTTGCCGTTTACTAAAATGTGTCCGTGAACAACCATTTGTCTTGCTTGTCTGATACTTGAAGCGAAACCTGCACGATAAACCATGTTGTCGAGTCTTGTTTCAAGCAATTTTACAAGTGCGTGACCTGTTTGTTCTTTTGATTTTCTAGCCTTATCGAAGTATGCCTTCAATTGATTTTCAGGTACTTGATAATATGCTCTTAATCTTTGTTTTTCGAGGAGTTGTTCGCCGTATGTTGAAAGCTTTTTGTCGCTTCTGGCTGCTCCTTTTTTCATTCCTTTGTTAGCCTTTGGAAGATTGAAAACATTAAGACCGAGTCTTCTTACAATCTTTACTCTGGCTCCTTTTAAACTACTCATTTTTTGAATCACCTTTCCTAAAATTGGATTTGCCGCGGTATTCATTAAAGATTATATATCATACTTATCCGTTTGTCAAGCATTTTCACGCACATTTTATTAAAAATATAAATTATATTATTTGACGATTTCACGTTCATAAAACTCCAAAAGAGTCGAAACCGTTTTCACTATATCGTCATTTTCTATGAAGAGAGTTTTCTCGTCTGCGCGGAAGCGATAGTTGTGGTCGTAATATTTTTCGCAAAGGAGCCTTGCAACCTCGTCATAATTTTTTAAAATCATATTTTCTTCGACAGCCGCTCTCGTTTCCTTTCCGAGATATTTCGAAAGATTTTCGATAGCCGCTTCGAGTTCCTCTATAAGTTCCGGCTTTGCATATGTTTTTTTGAGCCTTTCAATTCGCGCACTCATCGGAGTCTCGAGATAAATCTTTTTTGACTCGAGAATTTTTTCGTACAACAAATCCGGCATAACAATATTTCCGATTCTTTTACTTTCGCCTTCAATGAAATAGGTTTTCGGCTCGTCGTCAATCGCCTCAAAGAGAAGTGACTCAAACATCTTTTGCGAGTTTGATTTTCCAAGACCGACTCCGCCCAAAGTCGAACCCATATGGTTCGCGAGATTTTCGAGGTCAATAATTGGAATATTTCTCGAATTTAAAAGATGAAGGATTTCGGTTTTTCCGGAACCCGTAGGAGCATAGAGAGTTAAGAGAGAAATTTTCGATAATTTTTCGGGTAATTTCTCGTTTATATAGTGTCTGTAGGACTTTATGCCGCCCTTTAATTTGTAGACATTGTAGCCGAGAGTGAAAAAAAGTGACGCAATAGTTTTTGAACGGTATCCGCCCCTTGCGCATGTAAAAATTATTCGACGGTCGCGATGTTTATAAATTAAATCCTCGAGCTCCAAAAGCTTTGCCGAAACAAATCTTATTGCACTTCTTTTTGCTTCTCTTTTCGAGCCGTTGTCGTACAAAGTGCCGACGATTTTTCTTTCCTCGTCGTTTAAAACGGGAAAATTTATCGAACCGGGAATGTGAAAATCGTCAAACTCACCCCTGCTTCTCACATCAATGAACAAATCGTTCTTTGTTGTTTCTTTATAATTTAGTAATTCAAACATTATACCACCCAAATAATTATAAAATTTTTAAAAACTTATTTCAAGGCGAAAATAGGGCGTAAATGTTACAATAAAAAACTTTTTAAAAAATTACTCAAAAACCCTTGACATTTAGTTTATGAAGATATAAAATATATGCAGACTGTTTTTTAAGAAAGGACCCGGAAACCTGTCTTAATAAACGCTACAAAATGCTCGAAAGGAATGAAAATTAATATGAAATCATTTATGGCTAAACCGCAAGAAATCGAGCGCAAGTGGCTTGTTATTGACGCCGACGGATTGGTTCTCGGTCGTCTTGCTACAGAAGTTGCAACGATTCTTCGCGGAAAAAACAAACCGATTTATACCCCGCACGTTGACACAGGAGATTATGTAATCGTAATCAACGCTGACAAGATGAGACTTACAGGAAAGAAACTCGACCAAAAGAGATATTACTGGCACACAGGATATCCGGGAGGATTAAAATCTGTTGATTATAGAACTATGATGGCAAACAACCCGGAAAAAGCTCTTATGATCGCAGTAAAGGGCATGCTTCCAAAGAACTCACTCGGAAGACAAATGCTCAAAAAATTACGTGTATACAGCGGAACTGAACACGGACATGAAGCTCAAAAACCTGAAGTTTATGTAATCAAAGGGGGTAACAGATAATGTATCAATCAGTTGGTAGAAGAAAAACTTCAACAGCTCGTGCTATCTTAACAGAAGGCAAAGGAATGTTTTTTGTTAACGGCAAACCTGTTGATGAATATTTTGACCTTGACACATTGAGAAGACTTGCTAAGAGCCCATTTGTATTGACCGAAACAGAAGGTAAATACGACGTTAAAATCAACGTTCGCGGCGGCGGAAAGTCAGGACAAGCAGGCGCTGTAAGACATGCAATCAGCCGTGCACTTTTAGAAGCAGATCCTGAACTTCGTGCTTCATTGAAACAAGCAGGTTTCTTAACAAGAGACCCGAGAATGAAGGAAAGAAAGAAATACGGTTTCAAAAAGGCAAGAAAATCTACACAATTCTCAAAGAGATAGGTTTTCGAAATACTATAAAAAATATAAACCTTGTAATTTTAACGATTACAGGGTTTTTTTGTTACAAATGAAAATTTGAATTAATAAAATATGTTACATATTTCGCAAAAAAAAACAAATTGGCATTTTATATTGACATAAACTAAATAAAGTATTACAATAAGGACAAGGGATTAAATAATAGATTTTATTTAAATTCTTAATATTTAAGGAGGGATAATATGTTAATACATAAAGAAAGGATGAATAGAAAATGCAGGATAAAGAATTAAAATTACAAAAGAAAGAAATGCTTAAAATTGTGAACAAATGGGGATTTGCTCTATTATTGTTTTTAAGTTTATTGTCCGCGATTCTTTTTGTAATCGCACCGATAACTTTGAACAATGTGGTTGAGAATGTCGGAACTATTGGAGCAATCGATATAGTAAAGGTTATACTTCTACTTGCAGCGGGATATTTGGTAGAATTTATTTCAGTTTTTATAAAAAATGGGTTGATTCAACAGTACCACGGAAGAGCCGCTGAAATTTTATATGCAGATGTATTCAGACTCAATTATGATAAATACATAGAAGAGGGTCCAACTGCAATAAGAGACCTCGTGTGGAACGCGGCCGATGCATACGCGGGATTGTATTTTGATGTAATTCCGAGTCTTATAGTTAATATTGCAACGATTATTGTAAGTATATATATTTCGTTCACTTTAAATCATATTGCTGCACTTTTGATGTTTATTACTTTGCCGATTCATTATTTCGGGTTTAAGCTTTTGAACAAAAAACTTGCGCAATTGTCCGTAAAACTCAGACAGGCAAGTTCCAAGTCCCAAAGCAATATTCATTCCGTTGTATCACAAGTCGATTTCATCAAGCAAAACAGTGAAAATGAAAATCTGTTGCCGATGATTAAGAAAAATATTTTAGAGTCGGAGGGCGTTCGCAAAATAGTTAATTATGTTGCAAACGGTGTTTCAGGACTTCTAATCGGTTTAAACCAAATCATTCAATCGCTTACAATTGTATTTTTGGCGGCGCTTGCACTGAAAAACAAGGACGCATTTGGAGGCGTTGTTTATGTAATGCTTGTATTTCCTTATTTTTCAAATGCAATCAGGGGTCTATCATTTACAAACTTGGGCATTGCCGATGTTAAAGCGGCGGATGAATTTTTAAAAACTATGATAGAATATCGCGAAGAAGACGGAACTTTGGATATGCCGAGTGAAATTGAAAGCATCAATTTCGATATAGATTCAGTCAATATATATGATAAAAATTTATTAAACAATGTTCATATGAGTTTTAAGAAAGGCGATATTGTCGGAATCAAGGGTGAGAGCGGCACGGGCAAGAGTACACTTGTAAAATTGATTCCAAAATTCAGAAGCGTCGAGGGCATTTATATAAACGATATTCCGATTGAAAAAATAAAAAATGTAGAATATTTGAAAAACATTTCATATTATTCGCAAAACACGCCGATTATTTCCGACACCATTTACAACAATTTGAATTTCGGAAGAAAGCCGGTTCAAAAAAGCGTTTATGAAAATTTAAAATTTTTATCCAAGTTCAACAATTTGGATGAGATGATTATTGAAAACGGAGCAAATTTATCCGGTGGAGATAAACAAAGAATTGCACTTTCCAGATATTTTGTCGAAAATGCAAAGATTGTAATTTTAGATGAACCGACAAGTTCGCTCGACAAGGAAACCGAAACGGAAATTATGACGGCGGTTTTAGAAAACAACAAGGACAAGATTATTTTTATAATAAGCCACAACAACGACATTATGAACTACTGCAACTATATTGTTGAGGTAAAAAATAAAACAGTTGACGTGACAAAAAACGATAAAAAGAATTTTTAATATGTATAGAAAAACATCGATGAAACTTTATGTCTCAATCGATGTTTTTTTCATTCATTATTTATTTTTTACAAATTTTATAACGTCACGAACGAGATATAGCGAGCCGCAGACGAGAATTAAATCGTCCGCTTCGGCAATTGTCGTCGCATAGTTTATAGCTTCAAATCTGTCGGCGATTGCGACAACGTCATCTCGAACTTTTTTCACTTCTTTTTCCAAATCGTAGAGTTTGAAAGCACGTTCCGGATTGTCGATTGTGGTTATGATAAATTTGTCCGTGATTTTTGAAAGTTCTTTTATCGCGTATTCGTAGTCCTTGTCTTTCAAAATGCTGAAGACCAAGATGAGGTGATTGTATTTAAAAACTTTGATGGAGTCGACAAGCGCATCCATCGCCTCTTTGTTGTGGGAGCCGTCGACCAAAATTTTCGGCACCTTTGAAATGAGCTCAAGCCTTCCGGTGTTGTGGCTTGTAAAAATTCCTTCTTTAATTATTTCTTCGTTCAAATTAAACATTTCTTTAAAATAATCGAGCACCGTTATTGCAAGTGCGGCGTTGTAAAATTGGTGCACGCCGACAAGACTTGTGCGCATATTTTTGTAGTTTCTGAAGTCGAAATCGTTTTCATGGTCGCTTGTTTCAAGCACTTTCACTTCGTCTTTACTGAAAGTATAGAGTGGAGCGTGTTTCGAGTCGGCGACGTCTTTAAACAGTTTGTAGAGGTGTTCGTCTTTCGGATAGAGAAAAACCGGCGCACCTTCTTTTATTATTCCCGCTTTGTTCATCGCAATTTCTTCGATTGTGTTTCCAAGAATTCCCACGTGGTCCATAGAGATTGTGACAATGACTGAAGCAATCGGTTTTTTTACGATATTTGTCGAGTCCAAAGTGCCGCCCATTCCGACTTCAACAATTGCGACGTCAACATTTTGGTCGTAAAAATATTTGTACATAATAGCGGTCAAAACTTCGAAATATGTGTTTTTGTATCCTTCGGCGTCTAGCTTTTCAAGCACGGGCTTAAACATTTCGATGTATTTTACAAAGTCTTCTTCGGAAATCTTTACACCGTTTATCGTGATTGATTCGGTCATGCATTCCATAAACGGTGAAATAAAAAGTCCCACTTTCGAAGTTTTTGAAAGTGTGTTCGAAAGAAAGTTACAAGTGCTTCCTTTTCCGTTTGTGCCGGCGACGTGAATGACTTTTATCTTGTCTTCGGGATTGTCAAAAGCCTCGAGCAGTTTTTGTATATTTTTAAGGGTGTGTTTTCCCTTTTTTTCATCTCGTTTGTACATCCAATCGATGTATTTGTCAAAATCTTTCATAGTTCCTCCATTGCAATTTCTTTTAATTTATATTATAATACAAATATCAGAGTAGGTAAAGAGCGTCAAGTGTTAAGCTATGGGTTGTCGAGCTTAAACGAAAGTTATTGACTGCGGTTCTTTACCGCAACCGCTTCGGGTATCACCCTAAGCCCACTTTGAAATATTTTTTTGAGGGGAAACAAATGAATAAGAAATTCACTACCAAGAAATTAGTCATGGCAGGTGTCTTGACTGCGCTTTCAGTCATCTTGACACGTTTATTTTCAGTGCAACTGACGGAATCGATGAGAATCGGCATAGGGCCGCTTCCGATTTTGATGGTCGGAATCGCATTCGGTCCGCTATTGGGAGCAATCTCGGGACTCAGTGCGGATTTAATCGGCTTTATGATAAACGCGGGAGGACAATTTCACCTCGGTTTCACAATGAGCTCACTTTTGACGGGGCTTATTCCGGGACTTGTCGCATGCTATTTTCTAAAGAAGAAAAAGAACCTCAACCTCACAATTATTTTGTCTATTGTTTTGGTTTATGGAGTTGTTCATTTAATTCTTAACAGCTATTGGCTAAACGGACTATATGGAACGCCGTTTACAACTCTTGTCGCCGCACGTGCAACGAAAGTTGTTATCGAGGCTGTAGTTGTGGGAATTATACTTGAAATTCTTATGAGAAGATTTATCAAGTACAGCTTCGGGGAAGAAGGAACTTTTTAGAGTGTTCAAAAGATAAGGCTCATCGATTTTAGGGTGAGCTTTTTTGATGCAATTAATTCGGTGAAAGGTATTTTATTTTTGGTTTTTTGTTGAATTAAGTTGCATAATAGGGTATAATAAAGTTAGGTGTCAAGCCCTTTAATGCAGTGAGAAATTTTTTGCGGCTTGAACTGAATTTGATATAAGGAGATGGTTGTATGGCAAAGAAAACACCGCTTTATGATGCTCATGTAAGACTTGGCGGGCATATGACTGAATATGCCGGTTGGGATCTTCCTGTGGAGTACAGCGGACTAAAAGAAGAACATGAGGCTGTAAGAGAAAGAGCCGGAATCTTTGACGTTTCTCACATGGGAGAAATTTGGGTTACCGGAAAGGAAGCCGAAAAGTTTGTAAGCTTTATGATGACAAATGACATCATCCGTCAAAAGGACAATCAAGTACAATACACATTTATGTGTGAACCGAACGGATTTGTTGTGGACGACTTATTGGTTTATAGATATAATAACGAGAAGTATTATTTAGTCGTGAACGCTGCAAATTCTGATAAAGATTTCGCATGGATTTTAGAAGAATCCAAAAAATTTGACGTTGAAGTTAAAAATGTTTCAGATGAAACAGGTCAAGTTGCAGTACAAGGACCAAAGGCTGAAGAAGTTGTTCAAAAATTGACAGACGAAGATTTGTCAAAAATCACTTTCTTCACATTTAAAGACGGAGTTGAAATCGCAGGAAAGAAATGCCTCATTTCAAGAACGGGATACACCGGTGAAGACGGATTTGAAATCTACACCGATTTGGAATCCATAAAAACTGTATTTGACGCAGTTCTTGAAGCAGGAAAGGATGTAAATCTTCTTCCTTGCGGACTTGGATGCAGAGACACACTTCGTTTTGAAGCATCACTCCCGCTATACGGACAAGAAATCGGTCCTGACATCAACCCGATTGAAGCAGGATTTAAATTCTTCGTCGACCTAAAGACAGACAACGATTTCAACGGAAGAAAGGCACTTGAAGAATATGCTGCCGATCCGAAGAGAGTTTTAGTCGGTTTCGAACTTGAAGGACGCGGAATTCCAAGAGTCGGATATAAGATTGAAAAAGACGGCAAAGAAATCGGACATGTTACAACCGGTTATTTGTCACCGACACTCGGAACAAGAATCGGTAACGCTTTAATCGACAGAGAATACAAGGGTATTGGAAACACATTTGACGTTATGATCAGAAACAAACCGGTACCTGCAAAGATCATTTCAAAGAAATTTCTTGAAGCAAGAGGAAACAAACACACAAAATAGTTTGTGATGTTATAATTTAGGCGAAAAGCCAATATAAGGAGGATTACAATGGAAGTTAAAAAGGATTTATTTTACACAAAGGACCACGAATGGTTAAAAGTTGAAGGCGAAGAAGCATATGTAGGTCTTTGCGACTACGCACAAGATCACTTGGGAGAAATCGTTTACGTCGAATTACCTGACGAAGACGACGAATTTGATGCTGGCGATTCAGTTGCTGCAATCGAATCAACAAAGGCTGCAAGTGACTTATTTGCACCTGTTGCAGGAACAGTTGTCGAAGTAAATGAAGAACTTGAAGATGCTCCTGAAATGCTCAATGAAAAGCCATACGACGCTTGGATTTGCAAAATCAAGATGGAAAATGCTGACGACGTAAATGAACTTATGTCAGCTGAAGATTATGAAAAATTCTTAGAAGAGGAAGCATAGGATGCATCCATATCTACCGCATACCGACAGCGACATAAAGAGCATGCTCGAAGCTATCGGTTTGGAAAGCGTAGATGATCTATATTCAGATATTCCTGAAAGCATGAGAATGAAGGAAGATTTGAATTTGCCAAAAGCAAAATCCGAAATTGAAGTAAGAAATATTATCGGAAAGCTTGCAAAGAAGAATCTCACATCTGCGGATGTTCCTACATTCCTTGGCGCAGGTCTTTATGATCACTACATTCCAAGCATCATAGCTCCGCTTGTAAGTCGTGGGGAATTTTTAACCTCATACACACCTTATCAACCTGAAGTTTCACAAGGAACTTTGCAATATATTTTCGAGTTCCAAACGCTTCTATGCGATTTGACCGGAATGGAAGTTGCAAACGCTTCAGTTTACGACCACTCAAATGCCGTAATCGAAGCTGCGATAATGTGTGCATCTGTCAATAAAAAGAAAAAAGTATTAGTAAGTGAAACATTGAATCCAAGCTCCAGAAAAGTTTTGGACAACTATGCAAAGGGCCAAGGCATCGAAGTAGTTCTTATAAACGAAAAGGACGGAGTTACGGATATTGAAGATTTAAAGAACAAGATTGATGACGACGTGGCTTGCGTTATGGTTCAAAGCCCGAACTTCTTCGGAATCATTGAAGATTTGGAAGAATGCGCAAACATCACACACACCGCAAAGAAGGCATCATTTGTCGCAGCGGTTGACCCGATCAGCTTGGGAATTTTGAAAAAACCGGGCGATATGGGCGCTGATGTTGTTATCGGCGAAGGACAAGCACTCGGAATTGCCACAGAATTCGGAGGACCGCTCCTCGGATTTATGTGTACAACAGAAAAGTTCTTAAGAAAATTGCCTGGTAGAATTGTCGGACAAACTGTCGACAACAACGGCAAACGCTGCTATGTTTTGACTTTGACAGCAAGAGAACAACATATACGTCGTGAAAAAGCAACTTCAAACATTTGTTCAAACCAAGGTGTTAACACACTTGCAGCAACAATTTATATGTGTCTTTTAGGTAAGAACGGACTCAGAGAAGTCGCAATTCAATCCATGTCAAAAGCTCACTATCTACAATCAAAACTTGAAGAAAAGGGTTTTAAACTGAAATGGAATCAACCGTTCTTCAAAGAATTTGTAGTTGAAGGACTCACAGCCGACAAGCAAAGAGAACTCCTTAAGGATAAGGAAATGATCGGAGGTTTCGGTCTAAAGAGATTCTACGAAGACTACGACAATGTAATGTTTGCTGTTACTGAAAAACGTACAAAAGAAGAAATGGACAGATTAGTAGAACTTTTAGGAGGGAAATAATGTTTAGAAAATATGACAAATTAATTTTTGAAGTTTCTACTCCGGGAAGAAAGGGCTACAATTTACCACCTCTTGACGTTGAAGAAACAGATTTAAAGAGTGCAATTCCTGAAAAATATCTTGCGGACTCATGTCCGAATTTACCGGAAGTAAGTGAAGTTGACGTTATCAGACACTTTACCAATCTTTCGAACAAGAACTACGGGGTTGACACGGGACTATATCCACTTGGAAGCTGTACAATGAAGTACAATCCGAGAATAAATGAAGAAATGGCAGCTCTTCCGGGATTTGCGGGAATTCACCCGTACCAAGACGAAGATGAAGTTCAAGGAGCTCTTGAGCTTATGTACAATCTTCAAGAACAATTGAAGGAAATTGCCGGAATGGACGCAGTTACCCTTCAACCGGGCGCAGGCGCTCAAGGAGAGCTCACAGGTATAAAAATTATCAAGGCTTACCACGAAAAGAACGGTGACACCAAGAGAAACAAAGTTATTGTACCTGACTCAGCACACGGAACAAACCCTGCAACTTCTGCAGTTTCAGGATTGATTCCTGTTGAAGTTCCAAGTGATGAAAACGGATTGGTCGATTTGGATGCACTAAGAGCAGCTGTCGGAGAAGACACTGCAGGACTTATGCTTACAAACCCGAATACACTCGGACTCTTTGACCAACACATCAAAGAAATCACAGGAATAATCCACGAAGCAGGCGGACTTTGCTACTATGACGGAGCAAACGCAAATGCTATCATGGGACACTGCAGACCGGGCAGAATGGGATTTGACGTTATTCACTTTAACGTTCACAAAACATTCTCAACTCCACACGGTGGCGGAGGACCTGGTGCAGGACCTGTCGGTGTAAAGAAAGAACTCGAAGAATTCCTTCCTGTTCCTGTAGTTGAAAAAGACGGCGACAAGTTCCACTTGAACTATGACAAGGAATACTCCATCGGAAAGATGAAGAATTTCTACGGACACTTCGCTGTTCTTGTAAGAACATATTCTTACATTTTGAGCATGGGTTCAGACGGTTTGAAACAAGCTTCCGAAAGAGCAGTTTTAAACGCAAACTATCTCTTCCATCTTGTTAAGGATTACTATAATGTTCCGGTTGAATCACTCTACAAACACGAATTTGTATTGGGTGGACTTAAAGACTACGAAAAGACGGGCGTAACAACTCTCGATGTTGCAAAAGGACTCATCGACAGAGGTTTCCACCCACCAACAGTCTACTTCCCGCTAATCGTGAACGAAGCACTTATGGTTGAACCGACTGAAACGGAATCCAAGGAAAGCTTGGAAGAATTTGCTGCAGCTCTCATCGACATTGCAAAGACTGCAAAAGATGATCCGGAAAGCTTGAAGAAATCACCTCTCACAACAGAAGTGTCAAGACCGGACGAAACATTGGCGGCAAGAAAACCGATTGTAAGATATATAAAAGAAGCAGAATAAATTTAATTTAAAATATAATGAAGGACGCGAAGTTAATTTGACAGAGCTTGCACGAGATTTGTTTGATTCTCGCGTCTTTTCATTACATAGAGGTAATTATGAGTGAAAAACAAAATCGACGGAAAAAGGTCGAAAATATTATTAAACAAAATTCTTCAATAAGTAAAAAACAAGTGGCATTTATTATAATAGGCATTTTGATGATTGCAGCTGCAATTCATTTCTTTTTATTGCCTAGTAATCTATCTCTTGGCGGCGCGACGGGACTTGCACTTATTCTTGCAAAACTTTTACCGCTCGACACGGGACCGCTCCTACTTATTGTAAACGCAGTATTATTTATCATAGGATTTATATTAATAGGAAATAAATTCGGATTTTTAACAGTTATTTCGACTCTCGCACTTTCGGGCACTGTTTGGCTTTTGGAAGTTTTGGTTCCAATGAACGAACCGATTGTACAGAACACATTTTTAAACTTGGTTGTAGCAGTTCTTATCTACGGCATCGGGGTCGGTTTTGTTTTAAACCAGGGCGCATCCACCGGAGGCTCCGACATTATTGCAAAAGTTTTGTATAAATATTTCGGACTCGACCTTGGAAAGGGATGCCTTGTAACGGACTTTTTAATAACTCTTGCCGTCGGATTTACCTATGGCGTTGAGATTGCGCTGTTCTGTCTTATCGGAGTTATAATGAACGGACTCATAATCGACTATACAATCGACGGTCTTACAGCAGGGAAGCTTTGTTTCATTGCAACCGACCACCCGAAGGATGTAAGCACATTTTTGATTTTGCTTGGACGAAGTGCAACAATTTATGAAGCAACGGGCGCTTATACTATGTCCAAGAGAACGATTGTGCAAACTGTTGTCACAAACCGAGATTTTATAAAGCTTAAGAACCACTTGAAAGATTTGGACCAAAATGCATTTATGATCGTTACAAGTGCGCACCAAGTGTTCGGATTCCACTGGAAAAGTTTTGACGATTAGTAAAAAAAGACTTTTATTTTCGATTTAAATGTGGTACAATTGAGTTGTATGGTTGATATATTTAAATATATTTTGTAGGAAGGACTTGGTCGCAAGACTTATATTATAGGGGGAGTTAAATGAAAAAACGTTTTTTAGCAGTTATGTTGTTTGTACTTCTTTTCAGTTTTACAGTTAAAGCTGACGAAGAGATAAGCAAAATGACGGGAATAAAAGATCACGAATACAAGATAAAACCCTATAGTGTGAGCGATTCAACGGGCGAAACGATCTATATGATTCCGCTTCGCGAAACGTGTGAAGCGCTCGGTTTTGATGTTCATTGGAACGGCAAAGGTAATATTTCCGTTTCAAAGGGAATGTTTAAGGCGACGCTCACAGTCGGTCAGGACAACTATAAAAACAGATATGGCGATCAGATAAAATTGTATCTGAGTCCGAATATGAAAGACGGAGTGACATATGTTCCTCATATCTTCTTTTACTATGTTTTGGACCTCGATGTATTTTATCTAAATGACAATTTATATTTCAGATATAAGATTGACGACATAATGCCGAAAGTCTACAACAAATATATTTATGAGATAAATAAGGTGAATGAAAAGGACGACGAAGGAAATATTAAAAAAGTTTCTAAAAAAGCTGTTCCCGTAAAATCCACCTATATTGTCTATCCATATATTGAAAACCAAAAGCATTCATTTGTTAATAAAAAGCTTGAAACATATATAAAAGAAACTTTCAGCGAATACGACTATGATAGGCTTTATGTTAAATATGACATCGGAATTTACGACAAGAATTTTTTGAGTGTCATTTTTGACGGTTTTTTGGAAAAAGGCAAAACCAAAAGAAAGATTTTCAATTCAATAAACTTTGACTTGAAGAAGGGCACTGTTTTAAGTCCTGATGATTTTATAAAAGTTTCTTGGAAAGATAGAGAAAAGATTGTAAACAAACTCAAAGAAAGTTATAAAAGAGGGCAGTTCATGTTCGGAGATTTAAATATGTATCTTATGAAAGATGCGGTTATATTTTTCGTTCCTGAAGCCGACCCGACTCCGATGGAATATTATAAAAACTACGAAATAAATGATATGTTGTCGGAGGAATATAAGAAAAGATTTTAATTAAATTTTTTGAAAAAGTGTATCTAGGGATCCACCCATGGAAGGACCGAGCGATACAAGGGGAGATTATTCTTCCCTACACCGAAGGGAGAAAAGCCCGGGCGGGTAGGTTTTTCCTATCCGTTCGGGCTTATTTTATTTTAACGATTCAATTTTTATGGAGGTATTAAATTGAAAGCAGCAATTATTATGGGAAGCATTTCCGACAGAGAAATCGCAGAAAAAGCAAAGAAAATTTTTGACAAGTTTGGCGTTGAAACACATATGGAAGTCATTTCCGCACACAGAACTCCAAAGAGAGCTTTTGAATTTGCAGAATCAGCTGAAAAAGAAGGTATCGAAGTTATTATAGCAATCGCAGGAAAAGCAGCACATTTGGGCGGAGTTATCGCAGCGAACACAATTGTTCCGGTAATCGGAATTCCGGCAAAGACGTCTGTTATGGGCGGAATGGATTCGCTCTTATCGGTAGTTCAAATGCCGAAGGGAATTCCTGTTGCAACTGTTGCAATTGACGGAGGAGAAAATGCTGCACTTTTGGCAATTTCAATGCTCAGCTTAAAATATGATGAACTCAAAAACAAATTGGTAGATTACAGAAAAGAATTACAAGACCAAGTAGTAGAAATGAACAAAGAACTTGAGGCTTAATTTATAAATTTTTCGGAGGACTTAAAATGAGTGGTATAGCGGGTGTTTATTCCGATAAAGACGGAGCTGCAGCATACTTATATTATATGCTCTATGCGCTCCAACACAGAGGACAGCAATCATGTGGTATTGCAACATACAACAACGGACTTATGGATTATTACAAGGAACAAGGTCTGGTGAGCGATGTTTTTAAAGACGACAGAGTCGCTCAAATGAGAGGAAATTTGGCAATCGGTCACGTAAGAATGGCTTCACGAGGCGAAGGCTTTGAATATCCATACAATCAACCGATTGTCGCCGGATACAGACACGGGGCACTCGGAACTGTTCACGACGGTTGTATTACCAATGCCAAAAAACTCAAAGACGATTTACAAATGCAAGGTTATATGTTCCAATCAAACCTTGACACCGAAGTTATTGCAACGCTTATTGTAAAAAATTACAATATGGATTTGGAACATTCAATCATAGACACTCTCGAAATGCTCATGGGTTCATATGCACTTATAGTTATGGCGGAAAATGTAATTTATGCGGCAAGAGATGAGTACGGAATAAAACCTCTTTCAATCGGAGAGCTGAACGGGCGATATCTCGTTGCAAGTGAAACTTGCGCATTTGACTCAATCGGTGCGAAATTTGTCAGAGATGTTTTGCCGGGAGAAGTTATAAGAATAACGGACAAAGGTCTCGACATTATAAGAAAGGGCGATGCCTCAAAGAGAAAACTCGGCGTTTTTGAAATGGTTTACATCGCAAGACCGGATTCGATTATCGACGGCAGGAGCATTTATTTAAGCCGTTTGAACGCCGGGAGAATCTTGGCAAAGGAACATCCGCAAGATGCAGATTTGGTAATCGGCGCACCTGACTCCGGAATAAGTTTTGCTGTAGGATATTCAGAAGAATCAGGAATTCCGTACACAGAAGGAATTATTAAAAACCGTTATGTCGGAAGAACTTTCATTCAACCGAATCAAGAACTTCGCGATTTGGGAGTAAAGATTAAACTGAATCCGATTAAAGAATATATTCAAAACAAGCGTTTGGTTTTGGTCGACGACTCAATTGTAAGAGGAACGACTATGAGAAGAACGGTAAAAATGCTTAGAGATGCGGGCGCAAAGGAAATTCACGTACGCATCGGAAGTCCGATGGTTAAATATTCATCAAATCTTATGATGGACACGCCGACGAGAGAAGAGCTTGTCGCTGCAATGCACACAAAGGAAGAAATCACAAAGATGATCGGCGCCGACAGCCTCGAATACATTTCTCTTGAAGGTCTGTTTAAAGCTTTCGGCGGCGATGACTTTACACAAGGGTGTTTCACAGGAAAATTCCCGGAAGGAACAATTTATAAAGGAGAAGAATAATGGCTATTTCATACAAAGATGCCGGCGTTGACAAGAACGAAGGCTACAAGGAAGTAAAACTTATAAAAGAGCATATTAAAAGAACTCTAAGACCTGAAGTTATGGCTGACATTGGAGGTTTTAGCGGATTATTTAAACTCAAAGATTACAAAAAACCTGTTTTGGTTTCGGGCACGGACGGGGTAGGAACAAAGTTAAAATTCGCATTTATGACTGATATCCACAACACAGTCGGAATCGATGCTGTTGCAATGTGTGTAAACGACATTTTGTGTCAAGGGGCGGAACCTTTGTTCTTCCTTGACTACATTGCAACCGGAAAACTTGTTGCGGAAAAAATGGCTGAGATTGTTGAAGGTGTCGCAGAAGGTTGTGTTCAATCGGGATGTGCACTAATCGGCGGAGAAACTGCGGAAATGCCGGGCTTTTATTCGGAAGACGAATATGACATTGCCGGTTTTGCGGTCGGATGTGTTGAGGAAGACGAAATCATCGACTACAAAAAAAGCGTCAAGCCGGGCGACGTTCTTGTTGGACTTCCTTCATCAGGGGTTCACTCAAACGGATTCAGTTTGGTGAGAAAAATTCTCGACACAAAAAACATCGACCTTAAAAAAGTATATGACGGTTTCGACAAACCGCTCGACGAAGTTCTTTTGACACCGACGAGAATCTATAAAAAAGCTGTATTTGAAGCGCTAAAGACAAATGCAGTTCACGGCATGTGCCACATCACCGGCGGCGGCTTCTATGAAAATATTCCGAGAATGATGCCTGAAGGTATGGCGGCAAAGGTCACAATAAAAGATATTAAGACTCCACACATTTTCGATTTGATTAAAGAATGGGGCGGAGTTGAAACAAAAGAAATGTACGGAACATTCAATATGGGAATCGGATTTGTATTTGCGATTGATAAAAATGCAAAGGACGAATTTATTAAAACACTCGAATCAATCGGCGAAGAACCGGTTGTAATCGGGGAAGTTGTGAACCAAGAAGGCGATAAATGCGTAATCGAAGAGCTATAATTTTGATTTCCGGCTCGGGCACAAATATGCAAGCGATTTATGAAAAAAATAAAGTCATAGACATCATGCATGTTTTTTCCGACAGGGATTGTTATGGTATTGAAAGAGCGAGGTCTTTGGGACTTCAAGCGAATTATGTAAAAGACGATTTCTTTAAAACGGTTCATGAATATGTTTTAAAAGAAAAAATTGAGCTTATAATTTTGGCGGGTTTTTTAAAGAAAGTGCCTGAGTGGTTTTTCTCGGGCGCTCCGCCGATTTTAAATATTCACCCGGCACTACTTCCGAAATATGGAGGAAAGGGTTGCTACGGAGAACATGTGCACGAAAAGGTGCTGGGTGCAAATGAAAAATTTAGTGGAGCAACTGTCCATGTCATTGATGAAAATTACGACAAGGGCAGAATTTATCTGCGTTCTTTTGTCAACATCGAGGGGTTAAAGACGAAAGAAGAAATACAACAAAAGGTGCTTCAAACAGAGCATAACGTTTACAATTTGGCTATCACAAGTTTTGTAAGGGAGGAATTATAAATGAAACATGCACTTTTTTCATGCTACTTCAAAGACGGCATTGAAAATTTCGCAAAAGAATTGGAAGAAAACGGTTATAAGATTATTTCGACAGGCGGAACTCTGAAGGCTCTAGAAAAAGCCGGAGTAAATGTGAGCGACGTTTCTGAATTTACAGGTTTCCACGATATGTTGGGTGGAAGAGTTAAAACTCTTCATCCGAAAATTCACGCAGGAATTTTATATCGCAGAGAAAAACCTGAAGATGTGAAGGAAATTAGAGAACTCGGCACAGAACCGATTGACATTGTCGTAAACAATCTTTATCCTTTCAAAGATACTTATCTAAGCGGTGCAAGCGACGATGATATCATTGAAAAGATTGACATCGGAGGACCTTCGATGATTCGTGCAGCTGCAAAGAATTTTAAATACACTACAATCATTACAGACAACGACGACTTTGAAAGAGTTATTGCTGAAATCAAGGAAAATGGAAATACAACTCTCGAAACGAGAAGAGATTTAGCAAGAAAAGCTTTTATGCTCACCGCATATTACGATGCATGGATTGCAAAATATTTCAATGAAAAATGCGGAGTTGAATTCCCTGAAGAATTAACACTTCCTCTAAAGAAAATAAGCGAACTCAGATACGGCGAAAATCCGCACCAAAGAGGATATGCATACACTCTCTATAATGGAGATGACTCAGGAATCGGCGAAGCAAAACAATATCAAGGAAAAGAACTCAGCTACAACAACTACAACGACGCATCAGCAACAATTGAAATGGTCAAGTTGTTCTACAAAAAGCCGACCTGTGTTGCCGTTAAACACACAAACCCTTGCGGAATCGGTGAAGCTGACACAATTCACGAAGCATATTTAAAAGCATATGCATGTGACGACCAATCTATTTTCGGCGGAATCGTCGGATTTAACAGAGAAGTTGACAAGGCAACAGCTGAAGAACTTGTAAAACTTTTCTTGGAAGTTATAATCGCTCCTTCTTACACAAAAGAAGCACTCGAAGTTTTTGAAAAGAAAAAGAATTTGAGAGTTCTTGAAGTTCCGGGAATCGGCGAAGTAAGAAAAGGCGGACTAGACATGAAAGTTCTTCCGGGAACTGTAATCATGCAAGACCACGACGACAAAGAAGATTGCAAATTAAACGTAGTTTCAAAAGTACATCCGACAGACAGTGAACTTGATGATTTAATTTTTGCACTCAAAGCTGTAAAATTTGCAAAGAGTAACGCAGTTGTTTTGGTAAAAGACGGAGCAACAGTCGGAATCGGTCTAGGAAACGTAAATAGATTCTTTGCTGTTGAAGCAGCTCTTAAACAAGCAGGCGACAAGGCAAAGGGTGCAGTGCTTGCATCTGACGGTTTCTTCCCGTTTGACGACTGCATCAGACTTCTTGCTGAAAAAGGAGTCAAAGCAATTGCTGAACCGGGCGGCTCAATCAAAGACGAACTGTCAATTAAAGCTGCCGACGAACTTGGAGTATCGCTCCTCTTCTCAGGCACAAGACATTTTAAACACTAATATTTATACGGCGGGGATTTTCCCTGCCGCTTAAATATAATAAAATTTGGAGGTTTTTATGGAAAAGTATTTCAAACTAAAAGAAAACAATACCGATGTAAAAACTGAGATACTTGCAGGTATAACGACGTTCATGACGATGGTTTATATCCTCGCAGTAAATCCGGGCATGCTTTCAGAAACAGGCATGGACTTCGGCGGCGTTTTCACAGCAACAGCTCTTTCAGCAGGTGTTGCAACACTTATCATGGCATTATATGCTAAATATCCGTTTGCACTTGCTCCGGGTATGGGTCTTAACGCATTCTTCACATACAGCGTATGTATCGGAATGAATCAAAGTTGGCAATTCGCACTGACAGCAGTTTTAGTTGAAGGTATTATATTTATTTTATTCAGCTTGTTAAAAGTTAGAGAAGCAATTTTCGACCTTATTCCACTTTCACTTAAAAAAGCTGTTTCTGCAGGTATCGGACTTTTCATTGCACTTGTCGGACTCAGAAACGCAGGAATCATCGTTCCGAACGACGGAACAATGATAGGCCTCGGCGATTTGACGGCAAACTCTTCAATTGTTGCACTTTTGGGACTTGTTATAATTGCAATTCTCTACGCAAGAAATGTTAAGGGTGCTCTTCTTATCGGAATTATCATTGCTACAATAATCGGAATTCCACTCGGAGTAACTACACTTCCGGAAGGATTTACAGTATTCAGTCTTCCACCGTCAGTCAAAGACGTTGCATTTAAATTTGTACCGTTCAGCGAAATAATGACAAAAGATTTCTGGATTATAGTTATCACATTCCTATTCGTTGACATATTCGACACAGTCGGAACTTTGGCAGGCGTTGCTTCAAAATCTGGAATGCTCGACAAAGAAGGAAAACTTCCGAGAGTTTCAAAAGCTCTCACAGCTGACGCTGTCGGAACAATCTTCGGAGCATGCATGGGAACATCAACTGTTACAACATTTGTTGAAAGTTCAGCGGGTGTTGCAGCAGGCGGAAGAACCGGACTCACATCAGTCACAACGGGAATTATGTTCTTACTTTCACTCTTCATTGCACCGTTATTTGCAATCATTCCTGCAGCTGCAACAGCACCGGTATTGGTTGTTGTCGGAGTATTTATGATGAGCGCTGTAATGGAAATCAATTGGCACGATTTGACAGAAGCAGTTCCTGCTTTCTTAACAATTGCAATGATGCCGTTTGCATACTCAATCGCAGAAGGAATCGTATTCGGAATCGTAAGCTACACTCTCATTAAAACATTCACAGGCAAAGCAAAAGACGTATCTGCACTTATGTGGGTACTCTCAGTCCTATTTGTTTTGAGAGAAATATTCTTATAAAAACATTGTGTTTTGCACCTATTTATTATATAATCAAAGTAGGTGCAAAACATTTTTTTATTTGGAGGACATATGCAGATAAAAAATCTTACTATAACATTAAAGAAAGACCAAAGAAAGATTATTGATGACCTCACATTTTCTATCAACGAAAGCGAAAAGATTGCACTCATAGGAGAAGAGGGAAACGGAAAGTCGACAATTCTGAAAGCGATTTCAAACAAAAGTGAAAATTTAGAATATGCAAATGTCAAAGGTGAGATCAGTAAAGACGAGTCGACGATATATGTTCCACAAATTTTAAATGCAGCAGTTCTTGAAAAGAGCGTTGAAGAGCTTCTTTATGATGAAGAAAGCTCTGAAGCCGACGTTTCGGAATTTTATAAAATTTTAAATCAGTTTGAGCTTGAAATCTACGATTTAACAAGAATGCTCAAAACATTTTCCGGCGGTGAGAGAGTAAAGATTCTTATCTCTCTTGCAATCTCAAGAAATCCGTCGCTCTTAATTCTGGATGAACCGACGAACGATTTGGACTTCAAATCAATTGAAGCTTTGGAAAAAATCGTAAAAAATTACAATGGAAAAGTTATTTTCGCAAGTCACGACACGCGATTTATTCAAAATGTGGCAAATAAGATCATGCACTTTGAACTTATTGAAAACAAAACAAAATCTCGCGTGAATGTCAGCTCAAATGACTACAATACATATGTGCAAAATAGAGAAGAAGCGATAAAAACACAGACACAGAGAGCGAGAAATGACGAAGCACGTATGAATGAAAAAGAAGAACGCTGGAGAAAGGTTCACGACAAAGTCGAACGTGACTTGAGAGCGGAGAGAAACGACCATATGGGAAGGCTTTTAAAAAAGACTATGCACGAGGTCAAGGCGAAAGAAAAAATAATTGAGCGTGAGAAAGAGTTTATGACGAAGATGCCGGAGTACGAAGAGCAAATCTTTGTAAACTACAACAAAGAGAGGCTTATTGAAAACGGGAAATGCGTTCTCAGTTTAAAGCTACCGGAACTCGAAATTGACGGAAAAGTTTTATCTAAAGATATAAACTTAGAAGTTTTCGGGCCGAAAAAAATTGCAATTGTCGGAAAAAACGGCGCCGGGAAAACTACGCTTTTAAATGAAATAAGAAAAAACATCAGCCAAGATTTGAGAGTCGAGTATATGCCGCAAAACTACGAAGATGGGTTGGATTTATACGAAAATGCGATTATGTATCTTAAAACCGAGCATACAAAAGACGAGGAAACAAAGATAAGAACATATCTTGCAAGTCTCAAATTTACTAAAGATGAGGTCACTCAAAAAACTCAAAACTTGAGCGGCGGCCAAAAGGCGAAACTCTTCTTTGCAAAAATGCAATTAAAGAATCCGGAGGTGCTAATTCTCGACGAACCGACGAGAAACATATCGCCACTCTCACTTCCGATGATTACGGGAGAGATGAGGGAGTTCGGCGGAGCAATCATCTTTGTTTCGCACGACAGATATTTTATCGAAGAAGTGGCAGACGAGATTTGGGAACTTGATGAGAACGGACTTAAAAGAATTTATTTTGAATAGAGAGGGAATATGAGAAAAAGAAATTTAACAAATTTAATTATATTTGGAGTTTTAACCGCTGTGTTTGTTGCAGCCGGAATATTAATCGGAACGAACCTGAAATTGTTGTCGCTTGTCGGAGGATATCTCGTCGCGTCGTCGATTTTGTTCGGCTATGCAAAATGGATAAAAAGGGAATTTATTGTGATCTTTCTCGTTACACTTATCCTCTTTGCGCTTGAATTGCTCTTAATAATAAAAAGTGCGGGCCTTGGAAACACAGCTATAAAAATTTGGACAGTTGTAGTAACAATACTTTTTGTATTAAACTACATCGGCACACTTGTGAGCTTTTTCCACAGAAGAATAAATCCGTATCGTGTGATGAGCCTTGTGTTTTACACGCTTTTCCACATTGTAATCGGATATATTATCTATACTTATATCTCGTTTATATTTTTAATTTAGAGTAATAAAAAATCTGCAAGATTATTCCTGCAGATTTTTATTTTTTATATCTTTAAAATATTTCGCCTGTGCATAGTAGAGTTCATTATAAAGTTCATTTTTCTTAAGCAGTTCTTCATGTGGACAGAAACCCTTCACCTCTCCCATTTCGAGAAGCAGAACTTTATCTGAAAATCCGCAGGTGCTCATGCGGTGCGTTATAAAGAGCACAGTTTTATTTTGAGTTATTTCGTCAAATTTTTCAATTATTTGGCTTTCAGCAATCGGATCCAGAGCGGACGTCGGTTCGTCAAAAATCATAATTTCGCTTTCCTTGTTCATCGCACGAACCATCGCAAGCTTTTGATATTGACCGCCGGAAAATGAGGTTGCATCGTCATACAAAGCCTTGTTTAGATGAGTGTCGAGACCGTTTTTTAGGCTTACAATTTTGTCTTTCAAACCGACCTCATCAATATAATTTAAAATCTTTTTGTCGTCATAATCCTTTTCGAGTGATATATTTTCCCCGATTGTGAAAGGGAAGAATGAAAAATCTTGAAAAATAGTCGAAATCAAATTTAAATAAGCATCTTTTTGAATGTCATTTATATTTATTCCGTTTAATAAAATCTCCCCACTGTCCGGAAGATAAAATCTGCAAATGAGTTTTACAATCGTGGATTTCCCAGAAAGATTCGGACCGACAATCGAGATTCTTTCATTTCTGTGAATGATGAAAGAAACGTTTTTCAAGGTTTGATTTGTATTTCCGGGATATGTGAAAGAAACATTTTTAAATTCGAGTGTATCAAATTTCAGTGCACTTGAATTACCGGATTTTACACGATTTTCGGAATCGAGATTAAGAAATGTTTCGACAGGTTTAAATTCGCTAACAAGTTCTTTTAACTCCGAACCTGAAACGATCATATCGGTCAGGGAGTCTACAACTCTCGGTATAAGCATGACTATTAATGTGAATAGTTCAACGTCAAATGTTTGTTTGCTGCTCATAAAATATGCCGTCAAAAGGAGTATTATCGTATTTAGACCGCGAAGAAGAGAAATCGCTTCGTCGTATTTGAAAGTCTTTGTCTTTTTTTCAAGCACAAGCGCTCTTTCATCAACTGTGAGAGCATCAATATTTTTTCTCATAAGCTTATTTGTGTTGTAGACTCTGAAGTCCATTTGGTGAAACGGCATAATCGCTTCGGATATGAAATAAATGACACGCCAACTTATAGGCGCGGACTTCGGAGCGTATTCACCCTCGATTTTACCTCTTTTTATTGAGAGAATGATAATCGGGCTGAGAATAATAAGATATATCGGAATCAGATAGTAGCTGCTTGTGTTTAGAATTAAAATCGCCGAAATGAAAAATAAAAGAGATTTGGCGAATTTTTCTATATTGTCCAAAATTCCGGAGAGAATGTTCATATTAAAAAGCGCCTGTTCCGCCTCGCGTTTTAAAACATTTGTATTCACATCTTCGACCATATGATATGGAAGTCTTATTGTTTTTAATGCAAACTTATTTTTGTATACGGTATTTATTTTTCGTCCGATTTTATTGTTGTATGTTTCCAAATATTGTGAAATGAAATGAAGGAGTGTCCATACCGCCGCAAAAAGAATTGCGGTTTTTAGTGAATCGTTTCCGTTTTTTAAAATGGAAATCAAAACTACCGGCAAAATTGCGAGAAATAAAGATTCCAATGTTTTTGTAATGCTTAACAGAGCCGAGGTGAAAAGGTATTTTCCGTCAATTTTATGAATGTCTTTTAAAATTTTAAATATGTTCTTCATAGCTCGCCCTCAAATTTGTAATAATATGCCTGTTTCTCGTACATACTTTTATAAACTCCATCTACCATCATCAGCTCGTCGTGGCTTCCTTCTTCAACGATTTTCCCATCGTTTAAAAGCATAATCTTGTCCAAAAATTTGACACTCGCAAGCCGGTGCGTTATAAAAATGGCGCTTCTGTCTTTCAAGACCGAATCAAGATCTCTGTACACACGTTCCTCCGCAATGGAGTCCAAGGCAGCGGTCGGTTCGTCCAATATTACAATTGGTCTTTCGCTGTTATAAATGACTCTTGCCATGGCAAGCTTTTGATTGCCGCCGCCGGAGAATACATATCCGGTCGGATTTAATATTTTTGTAAGCGGAGTGTGGATACCCTCCGGAAGAGTTTTAACAAGTTCAAAAAGACCGACGGTCTTTAGAGCGGAAATAATTTTTTCTTCATTCTGATTTTCTCTTTCACTCGAAGAAACAATTTCCGCAATTGTGAGAGCAAGCGGTTCAACATTTTGAAACATCGGAGCGAAAAGCGCGGAGAGCGATTTGTAGGAATAATCGCTCAAATTGTTTCCGTCAATTAGAATTTGCCCCTTGTCAGGCTTGTAGTAACCCATCAAAAGTTTTATAACCGTTGATTTTCCGGCACCGTTTAAACCCAAAAGGGCGATGTGCTCGCCTTTTGAAATTTTAAAAGACAAATCTCTAAGAATGACTTCGCTCGAGCCTGGATATGAAAAAGTTACGTTTTTAAATTCGATAGAATCTTTAAAGATCGGGGTCTTATCTATCGGATAGCGTTTGTCGGTCGTGGTCATAAATTCATTAAAAACATTGTATCTCAGCTTTTCTTCGTTGTACTGAATAAAACTCTTTAAAGTTATCGAAACAGAGGCACTGAAAATGCTTAAAATTCCGGAGATTAAAATTATACTTTCCACGGTAGCATCCTTTAAAATAAAAATAATTGTGAAAAATGAAATTCCGGTCAATATGCTTAGCATAAGATTGTAAACATTTTCCGCTTTATAATATTTATTCATAAATTTTATATAAGTTTCCATAGTTTCGTTTTGGTATAGCTCATACATCTTGTCCGCCGAAAAAAGTCTTATGTCTTTTGCGTTTTTTATGTCGGTTGCAAAATTGGAATAATTTGTAATTTTAAATTCGATTTTTGAGCCGTCTTTTTTATATTTCTCTTTGTATTTTGAAATTAAATCCACAAAAACAAATTCACAAACGACGATAAAGAGGAGTGCAAGAAATATTTTAAAGTCAACATATATCGCAACTGCAAAAATTATTAATAAAAATGTGAGATTTGAACCGATTGTAAGAAGTTGATTGTATGCGTTTTGAAATCCGGACTCATAGCTTGCGAGAAAACTGTTGCTCTCTTTACCTTTTAACATAATTTCCGAATTTTCAAACATATCATACGGCATACTCATTGAGCGGTCCAAAAACATTTTGAAATATTTATCTTTTAAATCCGCAAATCTCAAAATATTTCGTTTTTTTATGAAAAAATCAATCGCAAATATAAAAAGAAATGCGAGAGTGAAAAGAACGAAAAATTTAACGAAACCGAAGTTTTTAATCTCTTCATTTTTCATCAGTACAAAAACGATGATAAAAATATTAAAAACTTTTAGTAAAGAATCTGCGAGAAATCCGATTGGTATGAGGATTTTGTCAAAAACCCCAAGCTCGGATGATATCTTTTTAAACATAGGAACCTCCGTAATTTTAAATTTAAAAAACCATTATGTAATACAATGTGTCAATCTACTATATATATTATAACACTCCCCCCAGAAAAAACAACAGTATTATTTAGGAAATTTTCAAATTAGTACAATAAATTTGCATTCATACTTTAAAACCCATCCGATTACAAATTTCAGATGGGTTCTATTTATTTTATTAATTTTAATATTTCTCCAACGAGATAAAGCGAGCCGAAGATGAGGATTGTGTCATCTTTGTCGGCGAGTTCTTTGGATTTTTCGAGAGCGTCTTTCAGGTTATAAAAAGAGTAGTCCGCGCTCGTTTCTTTTTTCAGTGTTTCAGGGTCCAAAGCTTTGCTGTCGTTGTTTGTTGTGACGATTAAGATGTCCGAATTGTTTCGAACGATAGGCGCAATATGCTCATGATCTTTTCTCGACATTATCGCAAAAACCGTGATAAGTTTTTTGCTGTTTATTTGAGAAACGGATTTGAAAAGTTTTTCAATCGCGTCGATGTTGTGCGCACCGTCCAAAATCGTCAGCGGTTCTCGTCCGATGACTTCGGTCCTTCCAATCCACGATGCTGTGTTTAAAGCTTCTAAAATTTTGTCGTTGTCATATTCTATTTCAAGTTCTTTTAAAATTGTCACTATTGCGGCGAATGCAAGCGCATAGTTTTCACCGCGGAAAACGCCGAATTGTTTAGGATTTATTTTTATCTTGCGGTCCAAAAATTTCACTATGAATTCTCCGGAAACCGGAATCATTTCTTTTTCCACAAATTTTCCGTCGACGGTGAACTCGAAATCACCGGAAGTGTAAAGAGTTGTGTTTGTCTTTTCCTTTTCTTCGGACAGCGCTTTTAATGCGTCGCCGGTGTTTAATGTGATAGTTTTTGTACCGTTCATTATGCCGGATTTATTTTGCGCGATTTTATAAATAGTGTCGCCGAGATAGTCGCTGTGGTCGAATGAAATCGAGGTTATGACTTGTAGAATTGAAGATTCGAGCGCTTTTGTGGCATCGGTTCTTCCGCCGACCCCAGCTTCGACAACGAGTATGTCTTCGCCTTTCATTTCAAAGTAAATCATTGCGGCAAGCGTAATTACCTCAAAATATGTGAACGCGCCGCAGTCAATCTCGTCTTCGTTGTCCGAGACATATTTCACAAGTTTTAGAAAAACTGAATAGTCGATTTCGCCCTCGTTATCCACAATTCTTTCGGTGTAGTTTACAAGATGTGGCGAGGTGTAAAGCCCGACTTTCAAACCGAACGATTTAAGTGTTTCAAAAATCGCATTCGAGACTGTGCCTTTGCCGTTCGTTCCGACGATGTTCACGATTTTTTTGGGGCTTATATTGAAAAAATCGATTGCGGTTTTCATTCTCGTCAATGTTCTGTCAGGAATATTTCCGGCTCGCATCTCGAGTTTTTCGATTATTTCGTCTCCGTTTCCGACGTCTATTGAATTTAAAATTTCATAAATTTTTTCCTTCATATTAATCCAGGAATCTTCTCCATTTTTCTCCCAAGATTTCGCTCGCACTTGAAACTATAACAAATGCGCGACTGTCTATGCTATAAATATATTCTTTCAGTTTCATATATTCGCGATTGCTGATACATGTGACAATGAGCGTATTTTCCTTTTTCGAATATGCGCCCACATATGGAATAAGGTTTGCGGTTCTGTCGAGTTCATTAACAAGATAGTCTGAAATTTCTTTGTATTTGAGCGAGTTTATAAATACAAATCTGCTTGTGTTCATACCGCTTATCGTGACACTGACCATAACGCTGTTTACTATGATGCCTATTACACTATATAAAAAGATTTCAATTCCGAATGCATTTGCAGCTGCAAGAACGATTAAAGCATCGGTTATTAGACAACCGGCACCAAGGTCGAGACCGAAAAACTTCTGTAAAATCTTTGCAATGATGTCCGTGCCTCCGGTTGAGGTGTATTGGTTTAAAACTATTCCAACGCCTACTCCTTGAAGCATTGTTCCCATAATTGTATTTAAAAGTAAATCATCTGTTAGTGGGTTTTTGACGGGTAAAAAATATTCCATAAGCCAAACTGCGCCGGAGAGGGCAGCGGTTACTAAAACCGTTTTTATGCCGAATTCTTTTCCGATAATCATGAAACCTACAGCAAAAAGTATAATATTTAATAGTGCAAAAATAGGTCCGTAATCAAGTGGAATATAGTGACTGAGAACAACTGCAAGTCCGCTGGCTCCACCGGTTGAAAGATTTGACGGAACCAAGAAAAAGTGTATACCACTTGCAACCATTAAAACTCCAAGTCCAATTAGTAATACTTCCGTAAAAGTAGTTTTGTGTTTGATTTTATCAACACTGATGTCTCTATCCATACCATACCTCCAATAAAAAATTACATCTCGATATCGAGACCGAGATGCTTCTATATCTATTTTCTATTATATCATAAAAAGGGCGTTTTTCAAGAGTTTAAACAACAAACAACGACTCGTCGGCGCTCTTTTCAATCGAGATGAGTTCCATTTTAAGAGTTTCATTTTTTGTTGTCAATTTAACCTCGATAAGTTTGTCATCTTTAAATTTATATTCATAGACGTCGCCGTCTTTTACAAATTTTTCGGTTGTTATGTTGCCGTCTGTAGAAACCTCGGGTGCAGTTTTTCTAAAGAGAAGGATTCCGGTGAATACCCTTCGAAGGTCGTCACCTTGGTAGGAGCCTTTTTGTATAAAATCTTTTTTCACTTCGCCCGATTCGTCGATGGAGTAGAGCGTGCGCTCATCGTCGAAACTTCTAAGTCCGATGGTTCCATCGTTTTTATATGCGGCTCTTGCAAAATTTGAGCCTTTTCTAGAAAAGATAAATTTGTTCGACTCGCCGTCATCTTTTGAAATATTAACTGTAATCGTGTAGTCCGAGCCGAAGTCATTTTCATTTAGAAATCTTGTATAAAATGAATCCACGTCAGGTTTCGAAAGAGCGGAGTTTGAGCAGCCGGTGAGTATAAATAATAAAATAAGGAAAATAAATTTCTTCATAAAACCTCCATAAAAGTTTTAAAGAAAAAGCCCACATAAGTGAGCTTTTTTAAATCTTTAATTATTTTGAAAGCAATACTTCCATAATCTTCATCATATCTTCCTGGTCTTTTATGCCGCCTGTTTCAACTGCACTGTGCATGCCCCAAAGCGGATTTCCGACATCGACGATTGGAATATCGATTTTTGAAGTTGTGATTGATGCGATTGTTGAACCGCCGCGTTTGTCGCTTCTGTTGTGGAAAGTTTGTGTGGAAACTCCCGCTTCGTTTGCGAGTTCTTTAAACACTGCGATTGAAACTGCGTCGGATGTGTATGCGCCGTTTGCAGCAATCTTTATTACTGGACCCTTGCCGATGACCGGTCTGTTTGTCGGGTCTGCGAAGTTTTGATAGTTCGGATGGAAAGCGTGTGCTTCGTCGCTACTTATCATAAATGAATTTGAAAGCGCGATGCGATAGTCTTCGTATGTTCCGCCCGTTGCGACAGCAATTCTTAAAAGCGTGTCGCGAAGGAACGGTGAGAAAGCGCCTTGCTTTGTCATCGAGCCGATTTCTTCGTTGTCGCCCACATATGCGACTGCGGTCATTTCGCCCGCCTTTGCATTTATAAGAGCCATTATATTGGCATATGCCATTGCGAGGTTGTCAAGTCTTCCGCTCATCAAAAACTCGTCGTGAACTCCGACAACATGTGCCTTTTCGCATGAAACAACATAGAGCTCGTGGGAAAGAATTTTCTCTCCGATTTCTTCTTCGATTGATTTTATAAGGTCGAAATCTCCGTCCATTGTGCAAACCGGAAGGGTGTTTTCTTGAGGATTTATCTCAACACCTTTGTTTGCTTCTCTATTCATATGAATTGCAACCGACGGAATAAAAATCATGCCGTCTTTGCCTTTATAGTGAATTGTTTTAGGTTTTAGAGCGGATTCTCCCTTTACAGTCACTTTTCCTTCGACTGTGAGTGGTCTGTCAAACCAGGTGCTTAGGAGTGGACCGCCGTAAACTTCCGTGTTTAAACAAACTGCGGATGCGCGATTCATTGTCGGATTTTGTTTGATTCTAAAGCAAGGGGAATCGCTGTGGCTTCCGACAAGTGAAAAACCTTTTTTTATGTCATGGCCGAGTCTAAATGCCATGATTGAAGATTCGTTTTTCGTAATAAAATACTTTCCGCCATCTTCGAGATTCCACTTTTCATTTTCATTAATTTCTTTGAATCCTGCTGTCTCGAGTTCCTTTTTTAAGTTCTCAACTGCACTCATATTTAATCTTGACGAATCAAGAAAATTCATAAAATGTTTTAAATCCATTCTACATACCTCCATAAAATTATTATAACATATTCATAAAAATAATTCTTTAAATATTGGAGAAAAAATTATGCTATTTATTGAAAAACTGTAACATTTTTTGGTTGAAGAAAATAATAATAAATGATAATATATAGGAGAGGTGTGAAATGTCAAAAAAATATACCGGCTTCATAGTCGCACTGACATTTTTGATGTTGGTTGTCGGGATTTATTTTCTCGACGGACCGGAGGCAATAAAAAACGTAATTTCAAATGTAAATATAAAAACAATTAAAACGGTCATCGTAATGATGATTATGTATTGGCTGATGCAAACTCTTATCACAAAGGAAATCGCAAACAATGTGGGGGAAATTCTTTCCTTCAGACATGCGTTAAAAACCTTTATGATTGGAGAATTTTTTAGTGCAATAACTCCTCTTTCAACCGGTGGTCAGCCGATGCAAGTAATATACTTAAACAAAAAAGGAATGACAAGCGGAAAGGCGACTTCGATTTTGGGAATTCAACTTTTCTTCTATCACATAGGAAGAATGGTTTTGACTTTGGCACTTACTATTTATTTCAGTGATTTTTTCTACACAGGCGGTCATCCTTTCACCGTGTTTATCGTGCTCGGGATTATTATAAATTTGGGACTCACGATTTTTATGCTTATCGCGGCGTACAAACCCGAAAAACTCTTAAAATTCTCGACGTCAATTGTAAATTTTTTAGCCAAGATTAAACTCGTAAAAAATAAGGACAAGCTCATAAGACGTCTTCAAGAAGAAGTGAGCATGTTCTATAACTCAATCAAGGACTTCCGCGGACAGGAAATAAAAGTTTATTTAATACTGATTTTGCAAAACATAATTTCGTTTGTGTTTTTTTATGGAGTCAGCTATTTTGTATTTCTTTCGTTCGATGTGAAAATTGATTCATTCCTTCTTTGTGTTGCGGCGCAAACCACAATTGCACTCGTGAGCGCATACATTCCAATGCCGGGCGGAAGCGTAGGAGCCGAGGGAATATTTTATCTGATTTTCAGCCAAATTGTGCCTGAAGGGGCGCCGATTTTGATGGCGATTTTACTTTGGAGACTGATTTCTTACTACTTCACAATCATCGCCACATTTCCTTTTACACTCAATCTAAAATAGTTTGGAGACATATATGAATTTTTTTGTTATTGGAATAAATCATCACAAGACGCCTATTGAAATAAGAGAGCGCCTTTCTTTCAGAGATACGGATATAATTGAATTTACCGAGAAGTTTGCTTTTGAAAAAAATAATGAAATTGTGATTTTGTCGACTTGCAACAGGTCCGAGATTTATATTTATTCGGACAATATTACAAGTGACGAACTTTGGAACTTTATCGAAAAATATTTCAAGACGAAAATTGATGAGGAATATAGATTCTACAAGACGGGAACCGAGGCGCTTCGCCATCTGTTTTATGTTGCAATCGGTCTCGACTCGATGGTTGTGGGCGAAGACCAAATTCAAGGGCAGGTTATAAACGCCTATGAAACTGCAAAACAACTTGGCGGCGCAAAAAAATATTTAAACAAAGTTATGCGTGAAGTGATTTCATTTTCAAAATATGTAAAAACCACTTCGCATGCTTCCGATATGCCGTCTTCAACGGCGTATTTGGGAATCCGAATGATTGAAGAGAAGCTTGAGCTTTTAAACAAGAATGCTCTCATAATCGGCATCGGTCAAATGGGCATGCTCGCATACAAGTACTTAGCGGAAAGAGGGGCAAATATTTCAATTGCAAACAGAACATATGAAAACTCGGTGAAGTTTAAGGGCGACAATGAGGATATAAATATCATTTTATACAGCGATGTCAATAAACACATCAGGGAGTGCGAAGTTGTTGTTGTTGCAACGTCATCGCCGCACACGATTTTGGACGAAGGGGATTTTATTCACTCATCCAAAAAGACATATGTGCTTGATTTGTCGGTGCCGAGAGGAGTCGACAAAAACGCAGGAGAACTGCCGAACGTTGAACTCTATGACATCGACTCGATAAATATGGTTGCGAAGGAAAACTTGAAAGAAAAAGAGAAGATTTTAAAGGTATATGCTACCGAAGTTGAAGAAAAAATCGAAGAGATTTTAACTTGGGAAGAAAACACGAGAATGGACCCGGTTTTTAACAGTGCGCAAAACTATATCGAAAGACTTGCAAACGACACTGTTTCATATATAAAGGCAAAGACGAATCTCTCGAGCCACGAGCTTAGAAAAGTTGAGAAAATTGTTAGATATTCAATTAATAAAGCGTCGAGGGAGCCGCTCATTTACGCAAAAGAAATGGAGCCGTCAAAGATGAAAGACGACGTTATAAAGTTTTTTGAGGAGATATACAATGAAAATTAAAATAGGAACAAGAGGAAGCAAACTCGCTCTCACACAGACAAATATGGTTAAAGATATGATTGAAGATGCGAATCCCGATGTTTCCTGCGAGGTCGTCGTCATAACGACAAAGGGCGACGTTGATTTAAAAAATCCGATTCACAAAGTGGGAAAGGGAGTTTTTGTAAAGGAAATTGAAGACTCGCTCCTATGCGGTGACATAGATTTGGCGGTTCACTCGATGAAGGATATGCCGAGCGACGAAACGGAGGGACTTATGTTTTTCGATCCGCCGAAATCGGAGGATGCAAGAGACGTGCTTATTTCTTCAAAAAAAATCGAAAAAATTTCAGAAATTGAGCCTGGCATCGTCGGCACGGGCTCGCTTCGAAGAAAACTGCAACTCGAAACGATTTGCCCGAACATTTCTACGACGTCAATCAGGGGGAATATTGAAACGAGAATGTCTAAAGTCGGCGAAGAGGGAATTGTCGGAGTTGTGCTTGCGTATGCCGGAATTTTAAGAGGAGGATACGGCGACAAAGTTTCATATGTGTTTGATAAATCGGAAATTGTGCCCTCAGCTTGTCAGGGGATTTTGGCAATACAGGGTAGAAGAAATGATGAAAAAATTCTTGAGATAGTTTCGAAAATAAGAGATGAAGAAACGACGGTTCGAATGAATATCGAAAGGGCGTTTCAACGTGAGCTTAACGCCGGTTGCCACAGTCCGATGGGTTTTAACGCCGAGGTCGATTTAAAAACGGGCGAGGCGATTTTAAGGGCGTGTTTCGGAGATGAATCGAAAAATATTCTTTTAAAAAAGAGTATGTGTGTAAAAATTTCAGAAGCGGAAGATGCCGCAAAAAATATTGCGCGGGAGTTTAAAGATGCAAACGGAAACTAATACGCAAAGGAAATTTGTGGTCACGAGAAACCGCGAAAAATCTTCAAGACTTGCATCCGGTTTAAGAGATTTGGGAGTGGAAGTTTTTGAAATTCCGACAATTGAAATTGTTCCGATTAACGAGGATGAATTAAAAAAATGCTTGGAAGATTTTTCATTCACGCATTTGGTGTTTCATTCGCAAAACGCAATAAAGATTTTTATGGATGCGTTTTTAAAAGCACACGATTTGTCGAAATTAAAAAACGTGAAAATATATGTGGTCGGAAAAGCGACAAAAGAGGCAATTGAAAAATACGGTCTTAGCTGTGTCGCACCGAAGGAAAAGTTCACCGGCGACGAGCTTGTAAAAATTATAAAAGAGGACGGCTTTAAGGAGCGAAAAATCTTTTTGCCGCACTCAAGGCTCACACGAAAAGAACTTTTGGAGGAGTATAGAACGCTCGGAGAATTTAAAAATATTTCGATTTACGACAGCGTTATTCCAAAAGAAATTGAAGAATTGCCGGAGGAGTTTACAGATATAATTTTTACTGCAACTTCAACCTTTAAGAATTTTATAAAAATGTATGGCAAAGACAGTTTGTCGGGGAAAAAGATATTTTCAATCGGTCCAATAACGACTGACTCGGTTAACGAGTATGGTTTAGAGGTTTATAAGGAGTCGAAATATTCGACTATAGATTCTATAATAGATTGTGTAGAGGAGGATTTTAGAAATGAGAATGAGAAGAATAAGAAATAATAAGATTTTAAGGGAAATGACACAAGAGACAAGTTTAGATGTAAAAGATTTTATTTATCCGCTTTTTGTCGTTGAGGGCGAAAATATAAAGCGTGAAATTCCTTCTTTTGTGGATCAATATCACTATTCTGTGGACATGCTCGACGCTGAAATCAAGGAACTCGAAAGCCTAGGCATAAGAGCGGTCATACTTTTCGGAATCCCTGATAAAAAAGACAGCGTTGGAAGCGGTGCATACGATGAAAACGGAATCGTTCAACGTGCTGTAAGAGAAATAAAAAAGAAACATCCGGACTTTATAGTTATCACCGACGTTTGCATGTGTGAATACACAGACCACGGTCACTGCGGCATTCTTGACGATTGCGGATGCGTTATAAACGATGAAACTATAAAATATATCGCGCGCACGGCTCTTTCTCACGCAAAGGCGGGTGCCGACATTGTTGCCCCGTCAGATATGATGGACTTCAGAGTGAGAGCGATAAGAGAAGCGCTCGATGAAAACGGATTTAAAAATGTGCCGATTATGAGTTATGCCGCAAAATATGCGTCTGCATACTACGGACCTTTTAGAGACGCTGCAGGCTCGGCACCGAGTTTCGGCGACAGAAAAGGTTATCAAATGGATTTCCACAACTCCGACGAAGCGATGAAAGAAGTGGAATTGGACCTCGAAGAAGGCGCCGATTTTATTATTGTAAAACCTGCACTCGCATATCTTGACATAATCCGCCGCGTGAAGGAAACATTCAACACAAATCTCGTCGTTTACAATGTGAGCGGTGAATATGCGATGATTAAAGAAGCTATAAAGAAGGGGCTTTTAAACGAAAGCATTATTTATGAAAATATGATTGCGATGAAGAGAGCCGGCGCAAAGCTCATAATCACATATCATGCAAAGGAAATGGCTAGACTATTAAAGGAGAGAGCATAATGAATTTATATGAAAGAGCTTTAAAAGTTATTCCGGGCGGAGTAAATTCACCGGTCAGAGCATTCGGCTCGGTCGATATGGACCCGATATTTTTTGAAAAAGCTGACGGCGCTTATATATACGATGTCGACGGCAACAAATACGTCGACTTCATCGATTCGTGGGGACCGATGATTTTGGGACATCGCCCGAAAGAAATTGTGGAAAATGCAAAGCACTATCTCGACGAAGCAATCACATTCGGTTTGCCGACGGAAGTTGAAGTTGAGATGGCTGAACTTTTCACAAAGTATACGGGAACCGAAATGGTTCGTATGGTAAACTCCGGAACCGAAGCGACAATGAGCGCAATCAGGCTCGCAAGGGGTTACACGGGACGCGACAAATTTATAAAATTTGAAGGCTGCTACCACGGACACAGCGACGGGCTCTTAGTAAAATCGGGCTCGGGCACTCTCACATACAACGCACCGTCTTCACTCGGCGTGCCGAAGGGAATTACTGACTATACAATTGTGTGTGAGTACAACAACATCGACGACGTGAAGGAAAAAATTGCAAAATATGGCGACGACATCGCATGCGTTATAATTGAACCTATTGCGGGAAATATGGGTGTTGTTGTGCCGGATATGGAATTTATAAAAGAACTCAGAAAAATCACGGAAGAAAACGGAATCATTTTAATTTTCGACGAAGTTATAACCGGCTTTAGAACACAATTCGGCTCCATTTCAAAGGACTTCGGTGTAAAACCGGATCTCTTCTGTTTCGGAAAGATTATCGGAGGCGGTCTTCCAGTCGGAGCATTTGCAGGACCGAGAAAGATTATGGAAAAGCTCTCCCCGGTCGGAGGAGTTTATCAAGCGGGAACACTTTCGGGAAATCCACTCGCAATGAAAATGGGTAGAGATACATTAAAGACTCTTGAAGCACACAAGGACATCTACGACAGACTCGAAGAAATGGCGACAAGACTTGAAGCAGGTTTCAACAAAAACCTTAAAGAAACCGGAATCCCGGGAAAAGTCACGAGATATAAATCGATGATGAGTCTTTTCTTCGGCGAATTCGATGAAATAAAATCATACAACGATGTAAAAAAAGCGGACACAAAAATGTTTGCAAAGTATTTCAGAGAAATGATTAAAGAGGGCTATATGTTTGCACCGGCACAGTTTGAAGCAATTTTCTTCCAAGCTGCGCACACCGACGAAATCATCGATGCCACAATCGAAGCAAACTTGAGAGCGCTTAAGAGACTCTAATGAAACTAAGAACAATCACACGCGAAGATATTCCCGTCGTCATGAAAATGATAAACGAAGCGAAGGTCAATATGAAAAATATGGGAATTGACCAATGGCAAGACGGAAGTCCTTCTAAAGAAACTTTGGAAAAATATGTAATTGCGAAAAACGGTTTTATAAACGAAGATTTGACCGCATTCGGTGCACTTGTCGAGCGCGATTCGGACTATAAAAAATATTTGAGCGGTAACTATGTCGTACTTCACACATTTGTGGTGGACCAAAGTCTTCGAGGTAAAGGCGTTTCGGACGAATTTTTTGATGCGATTTTAAAAATTGCAATTGAAATGAAATACGAAATCTTCGGCGTGGACACGCATAGAGACAACAAAGCGATGATGGCGTTTATTGCTCGACACGACTTTACAAAACTCGGAGATGTTTTTATAGACGGCGTGAAACCGAGAATTGCATTTTATAAAAAACTTTAATTTATGCTGCGGCAATTGTCGCAGTTTTTTATTGTGGAAAATTGGAGGCTGTTGTGCTATAATATTAGTATAGTTACACGAGGAGGCGAGTTTATGAAATTGGATTGGAAAACCTGCATTAGAGTAGGTATAAGCACAGTTTTAGTTTATTTATGTATTCACTATTGGGACAGTTTTGCAAAATTTGTAAAGTTGGCATTTGTTGCGGCGGCACCTCTAATAATAGGAAGTGCAATCGCTTATGTTTTAAATATTCTTATGCGTTTTTACGAATCTCATTATTTCCCAAAATCAGACAAAAAAGCAGTTCGGAAAAGCAGACGAGGCGTTTGTTTATTTCTCTCTTTTCTGACACTAGTGCTTATAATTTTCATACTTGTTAGTTTAGTTGTCCCGCAACTCGTTGCAAGTGTAACGGTTATGGTAAACGGTGCGCCTGATGCAATAAAAGCGATTATAAATAAAACCGAAAATTCAAAATGGATAAAGCCGGAATGGATTGATTCGGTAAAAAACATAGATTGGAACTCAAAAATTTCTGAGTGGACATCGAAGATTACTTCGGGTGTCGGCAATGCAATGGGCGTTGCTGTAAACGTCGTGGGAACTGTTTTTTCAAGTATTGTTACAGTTGTTCTTTCAATAATATTTGCGATTTATCTATTGGTTGACAAGGAAAAAATCGGAAGACAGTTTGACAAAGTTATGAGAAGATATATGAGCACAAAATTTTACGAAAGAACAAAGTATGTGCTTTCCGTTCTTGATGAATCTTTCTCGAGTTTCATCTCGGGACAATGTATAGATGCGATACTTGTCGGGATTTTGTGCACAATCGGGATGCTCATTTTGCGACTTCCATATGCGACAATGATCGGTGCAATAGTTGCATTTACTGCGCTTATACCGGTTGCGGGCTCGTATATAGGTGCGATTATGGGTGCATTTATGATTCTCACAGTTTCGCCGATAAAATCTCTTATATTTTTAATATTTATTATTGTGCTTCAACAAGCTGACGGTAATATTGTTTATCCGAGAATCGTCGGCTCTTCAATCGGACTTCCGGGTATTTGGGTACTCGCAGCCGTAACTGTCGGCGGAGGTCTTATGGGTGTGCTTGGAATGCTTATTGCAGTTCCTATAGCTGCAACTTTATACAAGATTTTAAGAGCGGATGTGAACGGGAAACTTCATGAAAATATAAAGAGTGCGCAAAAGAAAAACTAAGGAGTTAATATGAAAGCAAAATTTTGGGGAAGACTGAGAATATTTTTGTTCATAGGATATATTATTGGAGCTGCAATTGTTGCAGATCAAGTGAAAAATTCAACGACGTTGACCCTTTTACTCATTTTGCTCGGACTATCGTTTTTTATACCGGATTTAATTTTCTTGAGATGTCCGAGTTGTAAAAGATATTTGGGACAACACATTCCGGTTTATAGAGAACATTTTTACTGCCCGTTTTGCGGCGAAGAAATTGAAGATGAATGACAAACAAAAAGAACGAAATGCGTAAAACATTCGTTCTTTTTTATTATGCCAGATTTATAATTTTATCGAATTCTTTAAGTTCGTCGTCGGAGCGAGGGTGCGTGATGTAAATGACCGTCAAATCAGTTTCCAAGAGAAAATCTTCAATAGAGTCTTTTGTCTCTTTGTCGAGACTCGAGGTCCCTTCGTCGAGCACAAGTACATTTTTGTCTCTTAGAAGTTCACGCAAAATCACGAGTCTTTGTCTTTGCCCACCGGAAATATTTTGTCCGTTGTTTGAAAGCACGGTTTCAATTCCGTCGCTTTGCGAATTGATAAATGTGCGAAGGTCGAGCTTGTCAATTAAGTGCTCCATTTTATCCATCGGCGGATTTTTCAAACCGAGAGTGACGTTTTCAACTATCGAGGTGTTAAAAAGATACGGGTCCTGACTTATGACACCGATGTTATCGTATATGCTCCTGTAGTCGACGTCTTCGATATTGACGCCGTTTAAAAGAATCGCTCCGGATTTCGGCTTGAGTTCCTTTAAAATACTTTTTATTATCGTGGTCTTTCCGGAACCCGACTTTCCCGTGATTGCAACTTTTTCACCCTTTCCGATTGAGAAAGAGAGATCCTTTATAACATCGTGGTCTCCATAGGAAATCGAAATATTTTCAAAGTCTATATTCTTTATATCTTCGAGCTTTTCTCCGGATTTATCTGCGAATATAGGGAACAACTTTTCAAAAATCGGATTTACGGAATTTATTGTGCCAAACCCGTTTAATATGGAAGACACACCGCCGTAAATGGTCTGTGAGAAATTGAAGAGCCCGACAATTGCGCCGACTGAAATATATCCGAGATATACGAGAACAAGACTTGCCAAAACATAAATAAATTGGCTGAAAATACTTGCAAATGAAATAAAACTTTCATAGAGAGACATATGAACATAGTATTCGTAGATGTCCGCTTCGAATTTTTCGGAAATATCGCCGATTTTTTCTTTGAAATCTTTTTCGAGATTGTTTCTTTTAAATATGCCGAATCCATTTAGGATGTCCGTCAAAAACGAGAGAAAAGTTTCACGTGAATTACTGTAGAAAGCACTTGTTTTCTCGATTTTAGGAGAAAGAAGTTTCGGAGTTATCATAGAAAGCGCCATTGTGAGCGGGAAAATAAGAATATAGCTCCAATGGACAAGCGCAGCTCCGACAAGCGAGAATATAATTGAGACGGCGGCACGAACTATTTGAATATATGCGCCGACCCCGTTGTTTCTTATGTAGCTTGTGTCGGTTGAAAGCTGACTGACATATGAGCCGCTCGAGCTGAAATCGGATACACCGGTTGCATTTATTATTGCAAATGCGGAGTCGTTTCTAATATCGTTTATAACATTTTGCGAGAGTTTGTAGCCCGAAAGGGAAGTGAATCTCTTTACAATTACAAGTGCGAGCATAGAAACAAGCGAGTAGACAAGCGTTGTGAGAAACGCACGTTTGTCCTGTGCAATGGCATCGTTTGTAAGATTGATGTTGAAAAAAGTGTTTACAAGCCAAATAAGGTTTTCAACAATTACGAGTGCGAGAAATGTAAAATTCCTTCCGGGATACTTTTTTAAGTACGATTTAAGTGTTTTGTTTATCATGTTCTCCTCCTTAATATGAATTTAATTGTATAAATCGCTATAATACTATTATACCATATTTACAAATATATTCTACCATATATATATATATATATATCAACGAAATAAAAATTTATTTTTAACAATTTTAGTCGTATAAAAATATCAAAACTAATCTAAATTAAAATTTCACAAAAAAATACCCCGGACACGCCGGGGCAATTTTAGTTTTTCTTGTCGAGTTGCAGTTGATAGAGTCTGTAGTAGTAACCGCGTTTTTCCATAAGTTCTTCGTGGTTTCCGACTTCAACAATCTCGCCTTTATTCATTACATAAATTCTATCCATATCGCTTATTGTAGAAAGTCTGTGCGCAATTGCGATAGTGGTTCTGTCTTTCATAAGCTCCTTTAGACCTTCTTGAATAAGGATTTCCGTTTCCGTGTCGATTGAAGCGGTCGCTTCGTCCAAAATCAAGATTTCAGGGTCTCTAAGAATTGTTCTTGCAAAAGAGAGGAGCTGTCTTTGACCGGTGGAAAGCGTGCTTCCACGTTCTTGAACAGGTGTGTCGTAGCCTTCACTCAAATTTCTTACAAAGTCGTCTGCGCGCACGCGTTTTGATGCGGCTTCGATGGCCTCGTCGTCAAATTTTTCTCCGAGTGTGATATTGTATCTTATATCGCCCGAGAAAAGGAAAACGTCTTGAAGAACAAATCCGATTCTTCGTCTGAGTTCATCGGTTTCCATAGTTCTTATGTCCACTCCGTCGACAAAGATGTTTCCGGAGTCTATGTCATAAAATCTTGCAAGAACTGACATAATTGAACTCTTTCCGGCGCCTGTTGCACCGACAAATGCAACCGATTCACCTTTCTTGACTTTGAAATTTATACCTTTTAAAACCTCTTCGCCGGGAATATATGAAAATCTTACATCGCGGAATTCGATAGAACCTTCTTCCGCTTCGATATTTTCTTTTGCATATTCAGGAAGCGGTTTTATTTTTGTGTCCGTTTCCAAAAGCTTTATAATCTTTTCAACGCTAGCAAAAGCAAGTTGCATGATATTGTATCTTTCTGTGATTTCCATAATCGGTCTGAAGAACTGTTTCAGATATGTTATGAAAAGAAAGAGCGTACCGAATTCGATGTTTGATTTTATAACTTGACCGCCGCCGTAGTAGATTAAAAATGCCTCTCCGAGGGATCTTATGATTTCTATTGTAGGTCTAAAAAATGCGTGGTTTCTGACTTGTTTTAAAATTGTGTCGAGATAGTCCTTGTTCCTTTCATCGAATTTTTCTTCCATCTTCTTTTCTTTACCGAATATTCTTATGATACTCATGCCGCTCAAATATTCGTTTAAAACTGTATTTATTATTGAAAGCTTCGTTCTTGCTGCTCTAAAAATTCTAAATTGAATATTTCTAAAGACAATACTTATTGCAACGATTACAGGAATCATTGTAAAACACATGAGTGCGAGTTTGTAGTCGAGTCTAAGCATGAGAACCATAATTCCTATTATAACTCCGAAGTCGGCGATAAAACTTATCAAAACGTTTGAGTAGAATTGCGAGAGCGTTTGCGTGTCGCTTATAACTCTTGTCATGAGTCGACCGACCGGCATATTGTTGAAGAATGTATGGTTTTGCTCAAGCACGTGGTTGAAAGTGAGTTTTCTTATATCGTAGATTATGCTTGCGCCGCTCTTTCCAAGTGTAAAGTTAAAAATCCATGTTGCAAGGAAGTTTGAAAATACTGCAATTAAATAATATAATCCGATTTTTGTTACAGCTGAAATGTCCCTTTGACGGTAATCCTTGTATACGTTATCATCAATGAGTTCAAGTTTTTCGTCGCCTTCCATAAGATATCTTTCGCCGTCACTAGTGCTTATTGTGAAATTCTTAGCATTTTCCGGAATTTCTTTAAGTTCGGTTGTACGTTTAAAATATCTTCCTCCGACATTAAGCGCATCTTCGCTCGTTTCTACTTCGACCATCGGAATGACGTCGCCTGAAATATAATCGTCGATTGCGATTTTTATGAGGTACGGGTTTAAAAGTGAGAGGAGAGTTGAGATGATGACGAAAAAGAGCGCCATCAAAAGCTGCTTTGTATAAGGCTTTGCGAATTTTAAAAGATATTTAAAGAGTTTCGATTTATCTTCTTTTACTTCAACTACTTTTTGCATCTAAAACCCTCCTTTTAATTCATCTTCAAGCAATTGATTTTGATACATTTTATTGTATTCTCCATCAAGCTCTACAAGTTCGTCGTGTGTTCCTCTTTCTTTTATATGACCGTCTTCGAGGAATATGATTTCATCACAAGCTTTAATCGTTGAAATTCTGTGCGCAATAATGACTTCCGTTGCATTGATTTTTGAAAGCGCTTCCAAAATGCTCTTTTCGGTATTTGTGTCAACAGCCGAAAGCGAATCGTCGAGCACGAGTAGGCTCGGATTTTTTATTAATGCACGCGCAATTGAAACACGTTGCTTTTGTCCACCCGACAATGTGACACCTCTTTCGCCTATAACTGTGTCAAAATCGTCTTTGAAATCCATAATGTCGTTATAGACTCCGGATTTCTTTGCTGCATCATACACTTCATCAACGTCGTAGTCACGTTCAAATGAAAATGCGATATTTTCTCTTAAACTTTCCGAGAAAAGGAAATTGTCTTGCGGTACATAGCCCGTTTTTTCAGACAAGTCATTTATTCTGATTCTTTCAATCGGTTGATTGTCGATTAAAATTTCGCCCTCATCAGGCAGATATTCTCTAAAAATGAGTTTTAAAATTGTGGACTTTGAGCTTCCCGTTTTTCCGACAAGAGCAAGGCTCTTTCCGTTTTCAAGTTTAAAACTGATATTTTTAAGCGCATAATTTTCTTCGCCCGGATATTTGAATGAAACATTTTTAAACTCAATCGACGTTTTGTCTTCCGGTAAACGAATCGGATTTTCAACATCTTTGATTGTAGGTTTGTTTTTGAGCATTTCGTCAATTCTAAAAAGCCCGGCGCTTCCTTGTTGGATTTGTCCGATAATAATGCCGAGACTTCTTGCCGGCCACATAATAATTCCTACATAAGTATATAATGCGACAAAGTCCCCAAGACTTATTGTGCCGTCAATAACATATCTTGCACCGAAGAATATGACAAGCATATAACTGATTCCTGCAAGGAGAACCATAAACGGGAAAAAGAATGTTTGTGTCTTTACAACATTTAAATCTTTGTTATAGTAGTTTTTGTTAGCTTCATCAAAACGCTTCTTAGTGCTTTCTTCTTCAACAAACGCTTTTACGACTGAAATGCCCGAAAAACTTTCCGTTGTAACGTCACTTAATTTTGCATAAGCCTCTTGTCTTTTTCTAAATATTTTATAGAAAACTTTTCCTGAAGCAATAACTATTGCAGCGGTTATAGGAATAGGAAAAAGAGTTGTTGCTGTCATTCTTATTCCGACCGTTCGAATCATCATAATAATTGTGAAAATAAGCATGAATGAAGAGTCGACACTCATCATTATACCTTCACCGGTAAACATTCTGACCGAGTTTATATCGTTTGTAGCATATGCCATAAGATCTCCGATTTTGTGGTAGTTGTAAAACTCGTTATCCATGCTTAGCCAGTGGTTGAAGAGTTGTCTTCTTATGTCATATTCAATTCTTCTTGCACTTCCGAAAAGACACACGCGCCAAAAATATCTTCCGATACTCATTATGAGTCCCGCGCCGATTGTCAAAAGGGCGTAAGTAACAAGTTTGTCTTTTGTAAGAGTGCCGTTTTGATAGTCGTTTGCAAAATTTCTTAAGATTTGCGGCACATAAATCACGAGCGTGTCAATTACTATGAGCCATAAAACACCAATGATATATTTAGTCTTATATGGCTTCATATATCTTGATATCGACTTTAAAAATTTCATAATACCTCCTCATCATTTCGGTAACCGAAATATAATAATAAAAAAATATAATTCATTTAGAATTATTATACCACAAATTTTATAAAAAAACACATAAATGAAAAAAAGAAATAAATAGATTAAAATAAAAACGAGTTTAGATTAATTTGATGCCATATCTGTTTAAAAAAATACATATAGGGTAATAAATATATAGTTGGATTAAATAAACTCAATAGCAGTTGAATTTATTGATGCAAATATTATAACGGAGGTTTTATATATGAAAATTTTTGACATGATTGAAGCAAAAAGAAGAGAAGAAAGAAGAAAGAAACTTATCGAAGACGGCATGAAATGTTTAACCGGTCTTGCAACAGGACTTGCAATCGGCGGAGCTGCAGGCATTTTGTTTGCACCTAAGAGCGGAGACGAAACCAGAGAAGACATCAAAAATTTCTACAACGAAAAGAAAGAACAAGCTGAAGAAATGGCATTGAACGCAAAAGAAAAAGTTCAAGATAAGGCACAAGGCATTTACGACAAGGGCAAAAAAGCTCTTGATGATGCAAAGGATAAGGCTGACGATATGAAATTGAAAGCACTTGACAAAGCTGAAGATGCAATCGACAATACAAAGGAAGGTCTTGAAAAAGCTAAAAAAGAAGCTGATAAAGCAGCTGACAAAGCAGAAGAAAAAATAGAAAAAGCAAAGAAATAGGTGACGATTTATGACAACTTGGGAAATAATTAAATATATCCTGTTATATATCGTTATGGGTGCGGGAGTTTTTGCTCTCGTCGGACTTGGAATGTTTTTGGTAAATCTTGCAAAGACTGTGAAAAGTGCAAAGACAATTTTGGATGACAACAAGCCTGCGATAGATCACTCTTTAAGTGTTCTCCCTGAGGTTGTGGAAAATGTTTCCGATATAACTTACAGTGTTGGAGAAATCGCCGAAAAGAGCAAACCTGAAATTGCGACTATATTATCCAATGTTTCAAGCGTTTCAAACGATGTATCACATGTAACAGGAACAGCAAAAGATGCGACTGACAGTGTTGCTTATGGAATAAAACAAGTCGCAAGCGGACTTGAAGAAGTCGGAAATAAGACAAAAGAAACAGCCGAAAATGTTTCAAATCTCTTTCAAAGGGGAGTAAACGGTGTAAAATACAATTTCTTTGAAACAAAAAAGGATGTATTAAGTAGAATTATTTCAACTGTTGACTCAATCAAAAATTTGTTTTAAAAAAAGGACATGCCCACTAAGGCGTGTCCTTTTATCTACATATAAAAACCGGGAATAATTATAACCCGGCTAAAAATTTATGAATCGTGAAAGCCACGATTTATTTTTTTCTATTTGTTTCATCCATATATCCAAAAAAATCTTTTGCATCGTCATCATTTCCTCCGTTTGAGCCGGAGTTATTCATCGTTGAAACAACGAGCACAAGGAGCAAGAATATTAAAACAACTCCCATAATATCGAACCTCCTTTTCAATGAATTTATACCCCGAAGTGGGGAAGTTAAATCTTATAAACAGCATTATCACTCATATAAGTGGGGAAGAGTTTAAAAAATTTGCATTCTTTAAAAAAATGATATATAATATTTTATGTTCACAAGAACGGAGGTAATATGCGAAAATTTTTAACTGTTCTCGCTTGCGTTGGGATGCTCGTTACGACAGCCCTTGCAGAGGGAGAGCTAAAAACAGAAGTTAAGCCAAAAGTTTTTCACAACACAAATATATACAAGACAAATTTACACAAACCTAGCGGCTTGACTTCAGAGGAAATCAATCATATCCTTGATGGCACAAGCCTAAATGGTTATGGTAAGATATTTAGAGAGATGGAAGATAGGTATAATGCAAACGCTGTGTTTGCAATTTCAATTGCATCGATTGAAGGCGGAATCGAATCCGGAAGAGTTGACGGCAAAAACAATTATTTCGGGCTGATGTTTCGCGGAAAGAAAATATATTATAAAGATATAGCCGACAATATTATGGCATTTGGAGAGCTGATGAACAATTCGACCTTTATTAATAAAGAGTTTATGGCTTTTTCAAAATCATATTGTCCGCTGCACGATGCAAAGTGGAGAGATTTGGTTTTTGTTAAATTCTCGAGTTTTATGAATAAACTCAAGAATTTTGATGAAGAAGAAAAGTATGAAACGGTCGATTTAATTGACCCGGTAAGGTACAACGATTTAATAATAAGTTTGAAATTAGAGTCATCTGAATTGGCATGAGGTGAGTTATGAAAAAAATAATGGTTTTGTTATTTGCTATTATTTTAATCCTACAAGGATGCGATAAAAAGACAAATGAAAATATAAATGATGAAACCGAGTCTTCAAAACCTGAGAGCGAAGAAATGGTTGACACTTCAAAGGACAAGTACGGAAGAGAGTACGAAGATGGAAATATTGTCATAAGAAGCGATGAGCTTAGAGATATGACGATTGACTTTTTCACTTGGTTTTCCGTAGGCGACCCGAAAATGCTCGACTGTTTGTATCTCGACGAAGCGAAAAAGGAAGGTTTTAAAAATCTGCTTTCGACCGATGAGGGCAAAAGAATCGTTACTACAGTTGCAAATTCTGTGGATTTTTCGTCGGACGGCATTCCTGATGCTGTATTTTTAAAAGCGGAACTCGACAAGGACGGCAATTGTTTCAAAAATGAGATGCGCACGGGCATAACGCTTAACGGTCCGTGTTATTCAAATTTTATTAATGTTTTGAAGGCGAAAAATGACGAGCCTTTCACAGACTTTAAAGAGTTCAGCGACTATTTGGATCGTTTTGTAGAATTTTATCCTACAAAAAATGTGGAAGTTGACGCGCTTGATTATTGTTATTATGAGGGAAAACCTCTTATCATGGGCGATAAGTTTCTTGAATATTTCGGGATTTTTAGAGATGTGAACGAATCTACAAAAACTCCGCTCGATTTGGTGAAAAACGGATTTTTAAAATCTGTAGAGCCCGATGCGGAAATGGAGGCAATTTTAAAACCGCTTTCAAAGTCCGAATATGTCAAAACATATGACTTATTAAAAGAAGCAAAGGTGAACAAAAATTGGGACTTCGACCCGAATCCGACTATGAAGGATTTATTCCAAAGGCCGGACGAGGTTAGGGCGAAGTTTCTGTCCGATATGAGAAAGCTTCCGAATCCTCTTATAAAGACTTATGAAGAGGACGGAAAGAAAAAGACACTTGTAATTTATTACTATGAAGATTTATTTGCTCCTGGAGCAACGGGTGTAATTATCGAAGATTTCTTTATTATGGACAGTATTGAAAATTTTTCCGGGGTTGTTTTTGAAAATATAGTTTCAAACACTCTGGCAAAACAGTAAAATGATAAACACAGAAACGAAGCCGTTCTTTTGAGAGCGGCTTCTGCTATTGAAAGGTTAATAATGATTTGATATAATTAAAGTTAGAGGTGAATTTTTTGCATATAAGATTTATTTATAATCCTAAGAGCGGCAGAGAGAGGTCGCAGGAGAAGGTTTCAAATATTATAAAGTATCTTTTTGAAGACGGGCACGAGGTTAGTATGCGTTTTACGAAACAAGCTTACGATGCGACGGAATTTGCAATTGAGGCGGAAAAGGACAAAGTCGACAGGCTTGTTGTCGTTGGTGGAGACGGCACTGTAAATGAAGTTGTTTGCGGCCTTCAAAAGAGCGATTCGAAAATTCCCGTCATGATTATGCCGGGCGGTACGACTAACGATTTTGCCGTTTATATGGGTCTACAAAAAGATGATTGGGATACATATAAAACAATTGTGAGCGGTCGTATCGAAAGTGTTGATTGCGGAAAGGTTGCGGGCAAATATTTTATGAATGTTGGAGCATGCGGAATTTTGACTGACGTTGCACACAATACTCCGGTCGGGCTTAAGTCCGCATTCGGAAGAGCGGCATATGTAATGAAAGCCCTGACCGAGCTTACACCTGAAAATTTAAAGCCGATAAAGATGAATATTGAATCGGAGGAAGTGTCGGGCGAGTATATTTCTTATATGGCGCTTGTCGCAAATTCAAAGTCGGTCGGCGGTTTTCAAAAGATGGCACCGCTTGCAAGTGTGAACGATGGACTTCTTGATGTTTTGGTGGTTCGCGATATGCCGCTTTCCGATTTGGTGACTGTCTTTATGAAAATAAAGGCGGGGGAACATGTAAAACATCCGAATGTTATGTATTTTAAAACAAAGAAGATAAGTTTTTCATCTCCGGAAGAAGAGGTCGAACTTGATGTTGACGGTGAATTTTTCGGAACGCTCCCTGCAACTTTTGAAGTGGTTTACCAAGCGATTAATTTGTTGGTGTAGTTATGGATAAATTGATTGAAATAATTGAAAGAGATTTAAGAATGTCCGACTTTATTATACGAAAAAAAGGTCGTACAATTCTGAAAGATTATGATATTTCTCCCGCACAATTCAGAACTTTACAAGTTATTATAAATCACAACGATGAGATGAATCTGAGCGAACTTTCGGAAAAAATGGATATGGCGTGCTCGACTGTGACAGAGTCCCTTAAAAGGATGGAGAAACTCGAACTTGTCAAACGCGAAAAAGATGAAAATGATGCAAGATATATAAAAATCAGCGCTCTTCCGAAAGGGCATGAAATAATAAATGAAGTAATAAATATAAGGCGCGAATACCTTCAAAAAGTGCTCGGAGCCCTCACAAAAGAAGAACACGAAAGCCTTGCAAACAATCTTGAAAAACTTGTCAGTGAACTTCAAAAAACTAAATCTGATTTTATGTAGAATCCCTCAATCGAGGGATTTTTTATTTTTATTTATTTGTCCATCCTTATAACTTCTTCATCCGCCATAATGTCGTCGAGGAAGTTTTGGAATGTGTATTTCTTGTCTTCTTTTGTCGGATATTTTTTATTATAATCCTTTAAAAGACTGTCCACAGCAAAGGTTTCGGCAATGTCTTTTCGGTAGCTTTCGACATATTGCTCCATAGTCCATCCTGTCTTTTTCATAACCGCTTCCGCTTTTTTTGTTTCGTATTCGTCGGCATCAATAGTTTCCTTGAGTTTTTGAAGCGCTGCATTTATGTCGTCTTCGCTTGGATATAGACCGTTTTTCTTAGCATATGAAATTGCACATGCTTTTTGAATCATATTTTCGAGAACCGCTTCTCTTTCTTTCTTTTCGGTTTCTTCGTCCGGCATTTTTTCCCTTCCGATATTTCGGGACTCGATAACAAAGTCAACGTCGGATTTTAAAACTTCTTCGTCGCCGACTGTCGCAAGCACGATTTTTTTGTCCGGATTTTCTTCGTTTTCTTTTTGAATCACTTTATATTTTTTTATGATTTCAAGAGCACTGTTTTTAAAATCTTCTTCATTTTTCTTTTGCGAAGCTTCGTCTTGTTCTTTTTTTGAATCGATGGTCGTTTTTTTCTTTTTACAACCCGCAAAGCCGAAGGCAAGTGCGATTGCGATTAAGATTAATAAAATTCTGTTCTTCATACATATCTCCTTTTTGTAAATTATATAAATTATATCATATGCCGTATTTTTTGTAAATTAAAAAGGAATGAAGCGAGGCTCCATTCCATAATTGGTTTAGAAATAATTGTTTAAATTGTCTCCGAGACCTCCGAAGTCGGCGAAGCAGTACATCGTCGCAACGCGCAGGTCTTGTTCTCTCTTTATAATGTCGTAGATTCTTACAGGTTCTTTTGCATTTATCTTAAATATAAATTCGTTATTGTAGTTCATCTCTTCCTTTGCGTCCATCCAACTGAATGCAATAGTACCGCAAGCTCGGCAATAGCCTTCTCTGAAGCCGTCGCTTACTTTGAAAGTGACTTTCTTTAAGTGCGAGTTTAAAAGTCTGTCGAGTTCATAGTATGTGCTTATCGGTTCAAGGTCGAGTTTTTTTATCAGTCTCGTAATTGTCTTTTCAGCAGGATCGGTGTCGTAATAAATATTCATTAAGTTTGTGGAGTGAATGTAGTCGTTGTAAGACTCTTCATCTCCGACATACTGGTTTGAAAACTTGTCTACAACTTCCATAACGTCCATGAATCCTTCTAAAAATTCAGGTTTTACATTTTCCTTTTTCAAATCTTCCAAAGTTTCCTCGAGAGTTTTCTTAATAACTGTAAATGTTATGTGAGGAAACATAAAAAGTCTTTCTTCCAATATTTTAATTTTTTCTTCGTTTGTTAAATCGGGTAAGTTTAAATTTCTCCTATTTTCCCAGCTTATACTCATAATTTCTCCTTTATATTAAAAATACGGTGTGACGTTTGCCACACCGCAAAACTGTTATTTTTGAGGGATGGCAAAATCAGTTTTTTCTATTGATTTAAAATCAACTTGTTTGTTTACAACTTTCCATGTTGAAACAAATATGAATGCGTACAAAGGAATTGACCAAATTTGTTTTGAGAATGCTTTTAGAACTCTTTCCCAAAAGTTGAAGCCATAAAACAGTTTCATAAAATATGGAACCATAATAACGCTTGTTAAAGTTTGTCCGACAAATATTCCGATTAGAACTTTGACAAAGCTGTGTTTATTTTTAGGGTCATTTCCAAACATTCTTAGGACCAAAACCGGAATAGTTCCCGTTAGGGCGGACGTAAGAGTGAATGCTAAATTAAATCCGTTTCCAGACGGTCTTACAAGAAATCCTAAAAGGTCGCTTACAAGTCCGATAATAAAACCGTAAACAGGACCGAGTGCGAGGCCGCCATATATTATTGGGAAACCTCCGAAAGAAATAGGGCCGACTCTAAGTGTGTTTAAAACTACCGACAATGCGACAAACATCGCCAGATACGAAAGCGTTCTTGCAGAAAAATAATTCTTTTCAACTCTTTCTTCATTTGCAGTTGTGCTTTTTACCTTCAGATAAATATATCTGCCGATAATAGCCAAAACAATTGCAGATATAAAAAGTAAAAACTTGTACTTGTCCAGGTTCGCAATTGAGCTATTGAAAGTTTTCAATTTGAGAGCCGCCTGTTCTTCTGCGGCAGCTTTTCCAAAAGTTTCGATTGCTTTTTTTGAAGCTTTAAATGAAGGAGCGGCTTTGTAGTTTACTTTGTAAATAATTGCTCCTAAAAAGGCGAGTGCCGATGTAAGCCCTCCGAACGCTGCGCCGTTTAAAGCTCCCGAAAGAGCAGTAAGAATAAGTGCTGACGATATTCCAATCCAAAATGAATCTTTCAGATTCGAAATACTGTAGAACGTAAATATTCCAAGTACAATAGCTGTGACAATATTTGTCCAGCCAAGCTCATAGTAATACTTTTTGTTTTTCATATAAATACCTCCTCTATAATGTATAACAGTAAGAAGGAGCTATTAAAAAATAGCGGACGCGAATGATCTACCGCGGAATCCCTTCGTTTTGAGACGACGTCCCATTCTCAAACACTTAACGCAAGATCACCTACTCTGTTATATCTATATTATATCAAATTTGAACAAACTTTTCAAGCAAATACTTTTAAGTTCAGTTAAGGTTTATGTTATAGAATTATTATAAGCTTTACAAAGTATAGCTGAATTTACATTAGTTGAATTAATAATGTTTTTATAGTATAATAATTTTTAGATTTGTATTATTTATAATTTTAGATTTTTAAAATATGTTGATTTAATTTCAACTGGAAAGGTTTATGTAATGATAGAATTAAAGAATGTTACAATGGAATATGACCCGCCGAAAAAAGCTCTCGACAATGTCAGTGTTAAGATTGAAAAAGGAGAGTTTGTTTATTTGATGGGACATTCCGGAGCGGGTAAATCGACTTTGACTCGCCTTCTTTTAAAAGAGATTGAGCCGAAGTCCGGGAAAATTTATTTGAACGGAAAAGATATAACCTATGTTTCGGATAGAAAAGTTCCATACATCAGAAGATATATAGGAACGGTTTTTCAAGATTTTAGAATTCTTGAAAAGAAAACCGTTTATGAAAATGTAGCTTTTGCGCTTGAGATTTTGGGCGTGAGAGGAAAAGAAATTAGAAGAAGGGTGCCGATCATTCTTTCACTTGTCGGTCTTACCGAAAAAGCAAAGAGTTTTCCAAACGAACTTTCCGGGGGAGAAAAACAAAGAGTTGCAATTGCAAGAGCGATTATAAATGAACCGCCTGTTTTAATTGCGGACGAACCGACGGGAAACCTTGACCTTGAAACAAGCTTCGGCATTATGCAAGTTTTAGAAGATATCAATAACCGCGGCACGACTATTCTTATGGCGACCCACGCGATGGATATAGTTAAGGCAATTCCAAGAAGAATCATAAGACTCGATCACGGTCATCTTGTCACAAGCGAAGAGTTGGAGGACGACTATGAAGCTTAGGGTATTTAAAAATATTATAAAACAAGGGTTTCAAGGAGTTTGGAGAAACCGAGGCATGAGTGGCGTGAGTATTCTTTCCATAGGAATCGTTCTTATGATTTTGGGACTTGTGCTGATTTTAGCGCTATCGGTAAATAAGCTTGCAACGGATACAAATAAAATGATTGACCAAATAGACGTTTTTATTTCGGACGATTTAAATGTCGAAGAGATAAAAGCCCTTTCGGACAGGATTGTTTCAATAGGCGGCATAAAGAGCATAAAGTTTAAGAGTAGAGATGAAGGACTTAAGGAACTCAAGGCTTCATGGGAAGACAATGCATGGCTTTTGGACGGATATGACGACAAAAATCCACTTCCGAACAGCTTTGTCGTGAGAATAAACGACATCAACGATGCAAGAACAATAACAAAGAGAATCGGTGACATCGACGGCGTTATTTTAGTAAATTTCTTTGCGGATGAAATCGATCAAATGCTTAAAATTTCGAGATATATAAAAATCGGCGGACTTGCCGTAGTTGTATTTTTAACTATAATTTCCGTTTTTTTGATTTCCAACACAATCAAACTTGCTGTAAATTCAAGACAGGAAGAAATCAGCATTATGAAGTGGGTTGGAGCAACAAACGGATATATAAAAGGACCGTTCTTTATCGAAGGGATTCTTTTGGGACTCATTGCCTCGGTCATTGCGGCGGGGATTATGTGTCTTCTATATAAATATTTCTACACTGCCGGCACTGTCGACATAAGTCCGATGCTTTTGAGTGCACTTGTAAAACCGGAACTCATATATCAAGATTTGTTTGTAATATTTATTACTCTCGGAGTCGGAATCGGGGCGCTCGGAAGTTTGATTTCTCTCAAAAAGTTTTTGAAAGTGTAGGGGTTTTATGAAAAGATTAATCGCTTTTTTACTTGTAATACTTATGGTCTTCGGAACGATAACAACTTCCGCAATAACCGAAAAGGAATACAGAGAGAAAAGAGAACGACTTAAAAATAAAATTAAGGAAAACAATGACAAGAACAAAGAAGCGGAAAGCATAATCGGAGTCGAAGAGAAAAATATTAAAAGCTTGGATGCCGAAATCCGAAACAAGCAATCTGAGATCGACATTCTTTCAAATGATATTTCGGTTTCAGAAGGCAATATAAATGCGGCACAGGAAGAAATAGACGCGATGAATAAAAGAATCGCGGAAAAGGAAGAACTTTTCACAAAGAGAATTCGCGCTATGTATATGCGAGGAAATGTCGGATACTTGAGCGTGCTTTTAAATTCGAAAAACATCCACGACTATCTTTCAAACCAAAGTCTTGTGCAACTTCTTTTGAAACAGGACCAAGATTTAATCAAATATATCTCGGATGGAAAAGAAGAAGTTGAAGTTAAAAAGGCTGAGATTGAAAAAGAGGTAGAGGGCTTAAATCAAAAGAAAGACGCAATAGAAGTTGCAAAACAGGAGCAACAAAAAATCCTGAATCAAAAGAGCAACTATATTATAAGTTTGAGACAATCGGTCAAACAACGTGAAAAGGAAAATGAGGAGTTTGAAAGGGACTCAAAGAAGCTCGAGTCTGAAATTCAAGCCGCTTGGAGAAAATACAGCGCACAGATGCAAACGGTAAAATATACCGGAGGTAAGGTAGGATGGCCGCTCGCATCATACGCAAGAATCAGTTCCGGCTATGGATACAGAGGCGACCCGATAAGAGGACATGTCGCATTCCACTCGGGTATCGACATACCGGCACCGATGGGCACGAGTGTGCTTGCCGGTGAATCCGGGGTTGTCATCTATGCCGGATGGATGGGAAGCTATGGAAACCTCGTTGTCATTCAACACTCCGGAGCACTTTCGACGGCATATGGACACAACAGCGCGATAACTGTGCGAGTAGGACAAGTTGTTCAAAAGGGACAGGTTATTGCGAAAGTCGGTTCTACCGGACGTTCAACCGGTCCGCACTGTCACTATGAAGTAAGAATTAACGGAAGAGCTGTAAATCCGCTCGGATATGTAGGAAGGAGCAGTTAATGAAAAAGAGTAAATTTATAATACTTGTGGTATTTGCACTTGTAATCACAAATGTTTCAGCTTATTTTCTCGGAAAGAACTCCGCAAAGGGGTACCAACTTGATTTTTCGAAAAACGAAGCTGCGAAAGATAAAAAACAAACAAGCGATGCGCCTCAATTTTTTGACAGACAAACAATTGACACTTTGGGCGCGGTAGTTAATCATATAAAAAAGAATTACTACAAAGACATCGACAACGAAACTTTAAATACAGGATTAATAAAAGGTGTTGTAAACAGCCTTGACGATCCATATTCTGAATTTATGACAAAGAAAGAACTTAAAAAGTTTATGGAGTCGACAAATGGCAAGTATGTCGGAGTCGGTCTTGTGGTAAGTCCCGGAAACGACGGATATATAACGGTTGTTTCTCCAATAAAAGGAAGCCCGGCATATAAGGCGGGCATTAAATCCGGCGATAAAATTATTAAAGTTGATGATGTGGAATATTCCGCTGAAACTATGCAAGACGCTGTAAATAAAATGCGCGGCGAAGAAGGCAAAACTGTAAGTATAACAGTTTTAAGAGAAGAACAAAAACAAAAGAAGGTTCATGAGTTTAAAATAAAAAGAGAAACCATAAAACTTCAAACAGTCGACGGAAGAATTCTTGAAAAGAATATCGGATATATTGCCATTTCAGAATTTGACAAACCGACCTATGATGATTTTATGAAAGAGCTTGAAGCTTTGAAGAAAAAAGGTGCCCAAAAACTTGTGTTGGATCTTCGTGGAAATCCCGGCGGACTTCTCGATGTATGTACAAAAATTGCGGACGTATTCTTAGATAAGGGCAAAATAGTCTATACAAAATATAAAGACGGCAAAAAGGACTATTATTACAGCGATGAAAAGAAGGAAGACATGCCGCTTGTAGTTCTTGTAAACGGCGGTTCCGCAAGTGCGAGTGAAATCGTGAGCGGTGCTTTGAAAGACAGAAAGAGAGCAAAACTTGTCGGAACTCAAACATTCGGAAAGGGAATTGTTCAACGTCTCTTCAATCTTCCGTATGAAACGGCTGTAAAACTTACAATCAGTGAGTATTTCACTCCAAACGGAAACAATATCCATAAAGTTGGAATTACACCGGACGTAGTTGTTGAGCTTCCTGATAATATAAAGGGAATCGGTCCGGATCACTTGAACGAAGACACACAACTTAAGAAGGCATTGGAAATTTTAAAATAAGGAGATTAAAATGGCAGATTTTAAATACGAAATTTTAGATAATGTTGGAGTTTTTTTCAATTCGAAAAACGGTTGGACAAAGGAAATTAATATCATCAGCTGGAACGGCGCGGACGGAAAGGTGGACATCAGATCTTGGAGCCCTGACCACTCGAGAATGGGCAAGGGCATAAGCCTTACAGTTGAAGAGTTCAAAGCTTTGAAGGAACTTATGAACGAAATAAATCCTGACGATTTATAAAATAAAAGACTATGTGCGGTTTCTAAATCGACTAAAACCGTACATAGTCTTTTTTTGTTTCTAATAAACTTTTACATTTCCGAAATTTGTTGAAAGTACGACGTCAAGAGTGTTGCCGCCGTCTTTATATATCTCTTTGTTGCCGGTGGATGAATTTATTAATTTAAAATCATCGGAATAATTTAGAGAGCCGGCGGAGGAACGCATCTTGACAGTTATTTCGTTGTCAAGATTTGAAAGTCCCGCTTTAATATTTCCGGCATCAGTTTTTGCTTCGATTGTGTCGATTGTGTTCACAAGGTCTTCAATTGCAATCGAGCCTGCGGAAGTTTGCATTTTTAACTCATCCGCAGAAAGTCTGTTTGCACTGAGAGAGCCTGCACTCGATTTCATGTTGCAACTGTCGACGTCCGAATTAAAAATTTTTAGATTACCCGCATCTGTCATAAGTTTAATGTCATCACAGTTCACATTGCTTGAAAGAACATTTCCTGCGTCCGAAATGAGTCTTACAAGATCGGCGTTGGCATTGTCGAGCTTAATACTTCCGAAGTCTGCTGTTAATGTCAAATCGTCACAGGTTATATCAAAAGCGTCGATGCTGCCGGCGTCGGTTGTAACAGATAAATCATCGACATCAATTGAATTCAGTCTTACTCCGCCAAAGTCGGTCACAGCTTTCAAATCCCCGATATCTATGTCGGAAATGCTTATGCCACCTGTTTCTGTGTTTAAATCCAAAAGATAGATATTGTTTGAACTTGGAATATAGAGTTCGGTGATTGAGGAATAGTTATAGCCTTTTTCGCTTTTCCCACCGATAATGTTTATCGAAACGCTTTTGCTTCTTTTTATTTGTGACACGCATACGCTGTCGTCACTTCTGTACAAAACCTCAAATTCGGAATTGAATTCCTCCTCTGTAAAATCTTTGTCCGCCCAAACTTTAATAAATGGTGCGTCTTCATCGGTTTCCTTTACAACAATTTGCGATTCTCCAAGGTCGAGTTTTATTTCTTCGATATTTTCATCCAAATCTTTTCGGAAGGATTTTACCATATCGCTTTTGTCTCTTTCTTTCGCCTTAAAATCGCCGAGAAAACTAGTGCTGCCGGTTGCAGTTTCAATTGCAGTTTGTACGGTCTTTTTTACAAAGTCGCCAATACCTGAGAAGAATCCGTTCATTTTGTAATCGTCTTCCGGTATTTTATACTCTGTATTTTTCTTCGGCTCCTCTGAATTTTCGCTCGAGTTTTCGTTCACTGCATCAAGGAGCTTCTCAGCTTGTTCAACAGTAATCTTTCCTTGCTCGAGCATTTTTAGAATCATCTTTTTTTCTTCGTTCATTTTTTCCTCCTACATAATATTAATCTTTCCCATTTGTGTTGCAAGGTGGACGTTCAGTCCAATTTCGTCACCTTTTACATAAACTGCTTCGTTTTCGTCACCCGAACCGCTTCTATAATTTTTCGAGCATTTAATCGAAGAGAAAAATTTGTTTGAAGCGCAAAAAGCTTTTACGTTTTGAACGTTTGCTGTATCCAAATTTACACTTCCGGTTGTTGTTGTAAGAGTATATGAAATTGGCTCCCCAATAATTCTTGAAACGTCGATACTTCCTGCAAAAGTTGTTGCAACAAGCTCCTTGATATCAGAATTTGTAACTGAAACGGAGCCTGCTTTTGTGTCCGCTTTTACAGTCGGAGAAATTGTATTTTCAATATAAACCGAACCTGCCATTGTGCTTAATGAAGCGTAGTCGTTCACAGAAGAGTTTTCAATCGTGACAGAGCTTGCATTCGAGCTGAGGTCAGCAATCGAACAATCGATGTCTTTAATTTTAACTCTGCCGGCACTTGCCACAACATTCACTTTTTGAGACAGCGCGGAAGACACTTCGATGTCACCGACGGCTGAGCGCGCGGAGATAAATTCAAAATATTTATCTTTCGGAATTGAAATCTCACAGATGGATTTTCCAAGTGTTAAACCCTGGAATTTGATTCCTAAAAATTCACTTGTCTTTTTGTTTTTCTTTTGCGTGAGTTTAAGCAGTCCGCCTTCTTCGTCGAGAGTGAAATACTTTTCGAGTTCATCCTCTTTGAAAAATTTGTCGGAGCGAATTTTCAGTTTAACTTTTTCCGAGTCTGTTCCGGTTATTAAAATTTTTGAATCGGTCACTTCAATTATTATCTTGTCGATGTCTTCGAACTCCTCCTCATAAGTGGAATTCACATTAACAATTCTATTCGGAGAAATGACTCCTATAATTTTTTCCGGAATTTCTCTTTCGCTGATACTTTCCGAATATGAATTGAGTTCTTTTCTTAAATTTTCACCGAAAGACGATCCGGTTTCATTTCTTTTTGAGCGTTCGTAATCTCTTTTAGATTTTTCAATTTCTTCAAGAAGTTCAGCGCCTTCTTCGGCAGTAATCTTTCCGTCGCTAATCATTTTTAAAATTATTTCTTTTTCATTCATTTTACTCTACTCCTTATTTTTCGATTTAATTGTTTTAAGCGCATCGTCAAAAGTTATTTCGCCGCTGTTTAATTTGTCGAGAGTATCTTTGACGTCCTCCTCGTCTTGAATTTTCGAGCCGGAGAGAATTGATGCAATTGCATTTAATCTATTTCTCAAAGTCGGATATGAAAGATCATAAATCTTTTCAAGTTCCTTTAAATTACCTCTGTTTATAAGAAAAGTCACAGCGAAGTCTAGTTGCTCCGGCGTTAAAAGATTTATTTTGTTGAGCGTGAATTCTCCTTCTATTGTAACTTTGCACTTTCCACATTTTGCCTGCGTTATTGTCATATCTTCTCCGCAGTATGGACATTTAAACGAATCAATCATAATATTCTCCTTTCATTAATTACATTATACCACATATTTATAAAAATGAAACATATTTTCTCGAAAAAATTCAAAAATAGAAAAAATAAATCGAATATTATTTAAAATATTGAAAGTATAGTTTTAATTTAATTAAATTTTATTCTGCTCACATTTATTAAATATGATATAATATAATTAAATGAGGTGAAAGTATGGATTTTTTTAGTATGGAACTCGAAAATAAAAGAGAAAAGAATGCGCCGTTTGCGGAAAGGATGAGACCGAAAACTTTTTCGGACGTTTTGGGTCAGGACCACATTTTGGGCAAAAACGGAATTATAAAAAAAGCTCTTGAAACAAACAGCCTTCCGTCGATGATTTTGTATGGACCTCCTGGAACGGGGAAAACTACAATCGCAGAACTTTTAAGTAAAAGTTTTAAGATGAGTTTTAGAAAAGTTTCCGCGGTCTCAGCAGGAATAAAAGAACTTCGCGAAGTTGTTAGCGATGCTCAAAAAAATATCGAGATGGGCCTTGGCGGAACTATTCTTTTTATAGACGAAATTCACAGATTCTCCACAAGTCAACAAGATTTTTTACTTCCTTATGTTGAGGGCGGCGATTTGATTTTGATTGGAGCAACGACTGAAAATCCATTTTTTGCTGTGAATAAAGCGCTTGTTTCAAGGCTGATTTTAGTCGAGATAAAATCGCTTGAAGAAAAAGATTTGATTGAACTTATAAATCGCTGTGAGAAAAAATATGAGGAACTTCACGATATAGAAGTGACGATTGACGACGATGCCAAAGAGTTTTTGGCTAAGAGGTCGGGCGGAGACGCAAGAAGGCTCATAAACAGTTTTGAAGTTTCGGTAATGCAGGCATATGACGGTGAAAAGTCTCACGTCACCTCCGACGATGTTCGTGACAATTTTTTAAATCAAGTTTTAAAATATGACAACGCCGATGAGCACTACGACACGATTTCGGCTTTTATAAAATCCATGCGGGGAAGCGACCCGGATGCGGCGGTTTTTTATCTTGCAAAAATGCTTTTGTCGGGCGAAGATCCGAGATTTATTGCGAGACGAATGGTTATTTTTGCATCGGAAGATATCGGTCTTGCCGACAAACATGCGCTTGAAATCGCAACGTCCGCATTTTATGCAACCACAGTAATAGGCATGCCTGAGGTGAGGATAAACCTTTCGCATGCATGCATCTATCTTGCACGCGCAAAGAAAAGCAATTCTTCCTATGTTGCAATCGACAAGGCGATGAGTTTTATAAGAAAGAACGGCGCCGGGAAAGTTCCGAACAATATTCGAGATGCGCACTATAGCGGAAGCGAAAAGCTTGGAGTCGGCGGCTATCTTTATCCGCACAATTACGAGGGCGGAGTTGTCGAGCAAAACTATATGCCGGAAGAATTTATCGACGAAAAGTTTTACGATGAAAACGATAGAGATTTAAAATAGATTAATTGACATAAAAGATTGATTATTATATACTAATTATATGCTTATTAAAGATATTATAGATGAGTTAAATGCCGACGAAACACTTACAAAAGAGAGGTCGGCAATAATAGCGTTTTCGGGTGGACCGGATTCAGTTTTTGCGGTGGAAATCTTTAGAAATTTTTTTAAAGATTATAAAATTTATCTTTATCATTTAAATCATATGATAAGAGATGACGCGACTCACGATGAAAACTTTGTAAAAAAATATGCCGAAGAAAACGGCATAGAACTTTTTTTAAATAGGTGCGACATTCCGAAGTTTTCAAAAGAGCATTCAAATGGGCTTGAGGAAGCAGGGCGCATCGTTCGCTACAAAGATTTGGAAGAACTTTCAAAAAATATGAAAGTAAATACTATTGTAACGGGTCACCATTTGAATGATGACATCGAAACGTTTATTTTAAATTTCAAAAGAGGAAGCGGACTTAACGGCTACTCTTCGATAAAAAAGCGTGACGGCAAGTTTTTAAGACCGCTTTTGGGTGTGACAAAAAGAGAAATTTTGGATTATTTAAACGACAGAGAAATTGAGTTTTGTATTGACAGGACAAATTTCATTGACGATACAAACCGAAATAAAATTCGTTTAAATGTGATACCGGAGCTTGAAAAACTCGATGAAAAACTTTATGATGATTTTGGACGTTTTTTAAATTCTATGAAAGTGGAGATGAGTTTAAAAAATTCACTCGTTACTGGATTTGTGTTTGAGCACAATCTTTCAAAAACTTCGTATGAACTCTCTTTTAAAATCAAGGATGTTAAGAGATATTTCGGAGATGATTTTTCGGCTTTATATATGGAAGCGATAAAAATTCTTCGAGGAAATACAGTCGACATCTACAAAAAAGCGCTTGACTCAATTTTGAATATTATCGACGGGGAAGAGGAAAAAAGAACTTCGGTCGGAGGAGTCGTTGCAATTAAAAGCTATGAAAATTTGATTTTTAGGCGCGATATTGAAAATGACGTGCGAAAAATATATCTCTCACTTGAAACGACGGAAAATACAATTGGATTTATAAAAAACGATTTAAATATCGATGATTTAAAAATAAGAAACAGAGAAGCGGGCGACGAGGTCAAATTTAAAAACAGACCCACAAAACGTTTAAAAAAGTTTTTAATTGAAGAAAAAGTTCCGGCTTTTCTGAGAGACGATTTAATAATAATTTCAGATGATGAAAACATTCTGTATGTAGAAGGTTTCGGACCGACTATAAATGGGATTGAAGGAAAAAATAAAATATATATCAATGAAAGGAAGAAAGATGAATAAGGCTTTAAAAGAAATATTATTTTCAGAAGAAGAGATAAGAGCAAAAGTTAAAGAACTCGGAAAAGAAATCACGCACGATTATATGGACAAGGATTTGTATGTGGTTGGGATTTTAAAGGGCTCTTTTATTTTTATGGCGGATTTGGTAAGAGAGATAAGCCTTCCGTTACTTGTTGATTTTATGAGCGTTTCAAGTTACGGAAGAAATGCAAAATCAAACGGTGAGGTTAAAATTTTAAAGGACTTGGACTTTTCTGTTGAAGGAAGAGATGTTCTAATCGTTGAAGACATAATTGATTCGGGATTTACTCTAAAATACATCGAGCAAATGTTTAAGACGAGAGGAGCAAATTCCGTAAAATTTGCCGCTTTCTTGGATAAAAAGGAATCGAGAAAAGTCGAAATGGAAGTTCACTACAAGGGATATGAAGTCCCTAATGACTTCATTGTCGGATATGGACTCGATTATAGCGAAGAATACAGAAATCTTCCGTACATTGCGACACTAAAGGAAGAGGTTTATAAGTAATGAAAAAAATAAGATTTTCTCCATTCACATTCGTCTGGATCGCACTTATTATAATGCTTCTTCTAAGACCGATTTTCAACGGACTCTTTACAAGCAGTATTGATATATCAAAGGCGATAAATCTGATTCAAAACGACAGAGTTGACGAGGCGTCGATAAATGGGGATACACTTTATATTAATGATGTTACAAACAGCGCAAATGTCACGTACAAGACGGGCATACCGAAGCAGCTTCAGGACAGTTTTTACAAGGACTATTTAAAAGAGAAAGTTGAGTCCGGTAAAATAAAATTCACTGCAGTCGGCGATGAAGAGGAAGGGCTTCTAAAAACAATTCTTCCGTATGCTTTTATGGGAATACTGTTCTTTTTTATGATGAACATGATTTTCAAGCAAACGGGTTCACAAAACAAGGAAATGAACAATTTTGCAAAATCAAAGGCGAAACTGTTTAATAAAAATGATAAGGAAAAGGTGACTTTTAAAGATGTCGCCGGACTTGAAGAAGAAAAAGTGGAGCTTTATGAAATTGTGGACTTCTTAAAAAATCCTGCAAAATATGCAAGGATGGGGGCAAGAATTCCAAGAGGCGTGCTTTTGGTTGGACCTCCGGGAACCGGAAAGACTTATATTTCAAGAGCGGTTGCAGGGGAAGCGGGCGTTCCGTTTTTCTCAATTTCAGGCTCGGAATTTTTGGAAATGTTTGTCGGCGTAGGCGCTTCGAGAGTTAGAGATCTCTTTGACGTTGCGAAAAAGAATTCGCCGTGCATTATCTTCATCGACGAAATTGACGCTGTCGGAAGAAAAAGAGGCTCCGGTCTCGGCGGCGGACATGACGAAAGAGAGCAGACACTGAATCAACTTTTGGTTGAGATGGATGGGTTTGAAAAGAACGAAGGAATCATAATGATGGCGGCAACAAACAGACCGGACATTTTGGACGATGCGCTTTTAAGACCGGGCAGATTTGATAGACGTGTCACAATCGGACTTCCGGATGTGAGAGGAAGAGAAGAGATTTTAAGCATCCACACAAAAGATAAGCCGATGGCGGCGGATGTGGATATAAAAAATATTGCAAAAAGAACTCCGGGTTTCACTCCGGCGGATCTTGAAAATCTTGTGAATGAAGCGGCGATTTTGTCGGCAAGACATGGACAAAGCTCAATCACAAAGAGCGTTCTTGAAGAGGCCAGCATAAAAGTTTTAGCGGGACCTGAAAAAACTTCAACCGTCATCACGCCTGAAGAAAAGAAGCTCGTCAGTTTCCACGAAGCGGGACATGCGATTGTTACAAAATCTCTTCCGGACACAGATCCGGTTCAAATGGTAACGATTGTTCCGAGAGGCTCCGCTGGCGGATTCACATACACGGTGCCTGAGGAAGAAAAATATTATTACACGAAGTCAAAAATGATAAATGAAATAATTATTCTTCTTGCCGGAAGGGCGGCTGAGGAGTTAAAACTTGAAGACATTTCCACGGGTGCGTCAAACGATATTGAAAGAGCGACAAAGATTGCGCACGCTATGGTTTCAAAATACGGAATGACTTCCGCAATCGGCACACTCGATTTTACGGAAGACAACGAAAATATTTTCATCGGAAATGCAATAACACACAGCAAAAATGTTTCGGAGGAAACTTTAAAACTCATCGACTCCGAAATGAAGAAAATTGTTGACGGATGTTATGAAAAAGCAAAGGAAATCCTAAGGGAAAACGATGAGAAATTGACAAGGCTTGCAAACTGTTTACTTGAAAAAGAAACGGTTTACAAAAAAGAATTCGAAGCTATCTACAGCGGTGATTACGACCCGAGCAGTTTCGAAGACGAAAAAATTAATATATTTTAAAGGAGAATTAAAATGGGTAAGACAAAAAAACTGGTTGTATCCGCAATTTTACTTGCATGGATTTTAGTTTTAGGAATGACACAGTTGGGGCTTATACCTGTCGGTCCTGTAAGAGCGACGACTCTTCACATACCGGCACTTATTGCGGCGATTTTATTTGACAAGTATATGGGAATGTTTTTGGGACTCTCGTTTGGACTTTATTCGTGGTACCAAAATTTCAGAGCGCCTACGGTTTTGAGTTTTGTATTTCAAAACCCGGTTGTGAGCGTTCTTCCGAGAGTTATATTTCCTATAATCGCATATTACTTGTATCAATATCTGAAAAATAAAACGCATAGACAAATTCAAATCTTCGGAAGTGTACTATTTACGGCGCTATCCGCAGAGTTGATTTATTCACTCTATAAAGCGTATGTTTCAGAAAACAAGGCCGGATTTATCGTCGGAGCAATTTTACTTTTGTTTGTAATTGACGTTTGGATTTACAGCTTGAGAAACAAAACTGTCATGGCTCCGGGATTTATGGCGGCGGCGATCGCAACTATATGTCACACAATAATGGTCATGGGACTGATTTATATAATTTATCTGCCGAAATATATGGAGGCGATGAATATGACGAGAACTCTCGCAACAAATGCAATTTTGACAACTGTTGTCGTGAACGGAGTTCCGGAAGCGGTAATAGGCGGTCTTGTTGTGGCAGCTCTTTTAAAGAGAAAGGAAAGTTATGATTTTAACCGTTGATATTGGAAATACAAATACTGTTGTTGGAATTTTTAAAGGCGAAGAACTCATCGAGTCTGTCAGACTTGAATCGAACAGAAGCAAGACGGTTGACGAATACCATCTTCTTTTGACGGATTTGCTGAACTTAAAGGACATCGACATCGAAAGTTTCGAAGGCGGAATAATCTCTTCGGTTGTTCCGACATTAACCGGAACTATGGAAAAAGCGGTTTCAAAAATTATAGGAATGACTCCGATTGTAGTAGGTCCCGGCACAAAGACCGGACTCAACATTATGTACGATGACCCGAAGGAAGTGGGCGCGGACAGAATTGTGAATGCGGTCGGTGCGATTAAAAAATATGGTTATCCGCTTATTATAATTGACTTCGGAACGGCGACAACATATTGCGTTATAGATAAGAACAAAAACTATTTGGGTGGAATTATTGCACCGGGCATCGGGATTTCTGCTGAAGCATTGTTTCTTAAAGCTGCAAAACTTCCTAGAGTTGACTTGGTGCCGCCTGAGAATTATTTAAACAAAAACACTGTCGATGCCATAAAAGCGGGAATAATATTTGGAAGTGTCGGCGAGGTCGAGTATATTGTGAAACATTTAAAAGAAGAGGTAGGTGTGCCCGATGCGAAAGTGATTTCGACGGGAGGCATTGCTCCGACGATAAATGAACTCACAGAGTCAATAGACATCTACGACAACAATTTGACATTATTTGGTTTAAGGGATATATATGAGAAGAACACTAAAAATAGGAAGTGATGTTCCACCGATATTTTTAGCTCCTATGGCAGGTTATACCGATTTTGCATATCGAAAAATATGCTTTGAACTTGGGCTTTCGTTTGCTGTCACCGAAATGGTCAGCGCGAAAGCCTTAAGTTATGGTGACGAAAAAACCGAAAGCATTTCAAAAAGCGAAGGCAGAACCGGAATACAGCTTTTCGGGCACGACATTCCGGCGCTTCAAATCGCCGTGGAAAAACTTAATGAGCGAAGCGATTTTTTGTGGTATGATTTAAATTTCGGATGCCCCGCACCGAAAATTGTGAAAAATCACGACGGAAGTTCGCTATTAAGTGATTTGCCGACTCTAAGACAAGTGATAGAGTGCGTGAAAAAATATTCAAACAAACCGGTGTCCGCAAAGATGAGACTGGGCTTTAAAGAGGGCGACGATTTTATTGAAATTGCAAAGACAATCGAGGACTCGGGTGCGGATTTTCTAACTGTGCATGGCAGAACGAGGGAAATGTATTACACCGGAGAGGCCGACTGGGACGCGATTTATAAAATAAGAAATGCGGTTTCGATTCCGGTCATTGGAAACGGTGATATAAAAAATGCCGATATGGCGAGAGAACTTTTGGAGTCGGGCGACATTGACGGCATTGCAATCGGAAGAGCTGCAATCGGAAATCCGTTTTTATTTGCGGAATTTTCAGGGACGGAGTATTCGAGCAAATATGATGTTATAAAAAGACATTTCGAGTATATGTGCAAAATAAAAAATGAAAGAGTTGCGGTGAACGATTTTAAGAAACATTTAATCAAGTATCTTAACAATAGACCGGAAGCGAAAAAAATAAGACAAGAATTACAAAATATAACAAATATTGAAATTATGGAAGAATGGATAAAGAGTCTGTTTTATTTTGACAAAATCTGATAAGTAATGTATAATATATTAATATATTTTAGAAGGGGAGTTTAAATGGCTGAAAAGGAAGTATTTCTAACCCGTGAAGGTTATGATAATTTAAAAAATGAATTGGAAGAATTAAAAACTGTTACCAGAAAAGAGGTTTCAGAAAGAATAAAAGTTGCGTTGGGTTACGGCGACTTGAGCGAAAATGCTGAGTATGACCAAGCAAAAAATGAACAGGCGCTGGTTGAAGACAGAATTCTTCAAATTGAAAACACTTTAAGAATGGCGAAAATCGTCGAAGAACATGAAGTCACAACCGATAAGGTAAACATTTCAACCGACGTCACAGTTCTTGAAGAAGGAGAAGATGAGCCGGAAGTATTTTCAATTGTAGGTAGTGCCGAATCGGACCCGATAAACAACAAAATCTCAAATGAAAGTCCGCTTGGAGCTGCACTTTTGGGCAGAAGAAGAAAAGATGTCGTGGAAGTTGAAGCACCGGACGGAGTTATAAGATATAAAATAATCAGTATTAAGAAAACGCCTAAGGACGAAAAGAAATAGAGAGGGTTAATATGGAACAAGATTTAAATGAAATGCTCCAAATAAGGAGAGATAAATTAAAGCAATTAAAAGAAGAAGGTAGAAATCCATATTTAGTTGAAAAGTTTGAAAGAACGAATTTCACAAAGGAAATTGTTGAAAACTTTGAGGACTTTGAAGACAAATCGGTCACTATTGCCGGCAGAGTTATGGCAAGAAGAGGTCATGGAAAAGTCACTTTTTTGGATATACAAGATTCAACAGGCAGAATCCAAGCGTTTTTAAAGATTGACAATTTGGGAGACGAATACAACGATGTTAAACTTTTGGACATCGGAGATATCGTCGGAATCACAGGTGAAGTTTTCAAAACGAAAATGGGCGAAGTGAGTGTTCGCGCAGAAAATTTTAAAATTCTTACAAAGTCTCTTCAAATTCTTCCTGAAAAATGGCATGGCCTTCAAGACCAGGATTTGAAATACAGACAAAGATATGTCGACCTTATTATGAATCCAAGCATTAAGGAAACTTTCTTAAAGAGAAACAGAATCATAAAGGAAATCAGAAATTATCTTGACGACAGGGGATTTTTGGAAGTTGAAACGCCGACACTAAACACTATCGCCGGCGGTGCAAATGCTAGACCTTTCATTACGCACCACAACACTCTCGACATTGATATGTATCTTAGAATTGCAAACGAACTTTATCTAAAGAGATTGGTTGTCGGCGGGTTCGACAAGGTTTATGAAATGGGAAAGATGTTCAGAAATGAAGGTATGGACACAACTCACAACCCTGAATACACCGCAATGGAAGTTTATGCAGCATATCAAGATTACAACGATATGATGGAGCTTACGGAAAATCTTGTTGCAACTGTCGCAGAAAAAGTTTTGGGAAAAACTGTTATTGAATATGACGGTGTCGAACTTGACCTTACTCCGCCTTGGAGAAGAATCAGCATGGTTGAAGCTGTAAAGGAATATGCAGGTGTTGATTTCGAAAATATCGAAACCGATGAAGAAGCGATTAAAGCTGCTGAAGAAAAGGGACTTACTCTTGAGCCTTCAAAGAAGACAAGAGGAAATATTATAAACGAATTCTTCGAAGAATTCTGTGAAGAACATATGATTCAACCGACATTTGTCACGGGTCACCCTGTAGATATTTCTCCGCTTGCAAAGAGAAATCCTGAGGATCCGAGATACACAAACAGATTTGAAGCATTTATAAATACAAAGGAAATTGCAAACGCATTCTCCGAACTTAACGACCCAATCGACCAAAGGGAAAGATTTACCGCACAAATCGAAGCAAAACGCCTTGGCGACGACGAAGCGCATCCGATGGACGAAGACTTCTTAAATGCAATTGAAGTAGGACTTCCACCGACGGGCGGACTTGGAATCGGCATCGACAGACTTATTATGTTCCTTACAGGTGAAACATCCATAAGAGACGTAATTTTGTTCCCAACGATGAAACCGCTTGCAAAGGACCTCGGTGAAAACGGCGAAGAACCAAAGCACGACGAAGCACCGAAAGCTGCAAAGAAACTCGACTTGTCGAAAGTAAAAGTCGAACCGCTTTTCGAAGACTTTGTTGACTTTGAAAAATTCTCGGAATCCGATTTCAGAGTTGTTAAAGTTAAATCGTGCGAAGAAGTTCCGAAGTCAAAGAAACTCTTAAAGTTTACACTTGATGACGGAAGCGGAAAAGACAGAATAATTTTATCCGGCATCAAAAACTTCTATAGTGCAGAAGAACTTGTTGGAAAAACGCTTCTTGCAATAACGAACTTACCGCCGAGAGAAATGATGGGAATTGAATCTTGCGGAATGCTTCTCTCAGCAGTATGCGACTATGACGGAGAGGAACTTTTGAATTTAATAATGCTTGATGGAAATATTCCGGCAGGCGCAAAAATATATTAAAGAACACGCTAATTATGAAACTGGGGTTTGTTATGAATCCCAGTTTAATTTTTATAATTGGGTTAATAGAAATATAAACTATACAATAAAACTAATTTAAAGAAAAATAAATATTAGATAATCTCAGACGATAGAAATTAAAAACTATATCGTCTTTTTTTATTTCAAAAAAGGAGTTTTATATGAAAAAAATAGAACAACTAAGACAAGAGTCAAAAGAAAGAAAAGATAAAGTTAACGATACTGAAGAAAGACTAAGGCAACTAAAAAAATTGAAAAGTATTGATGTTCAAACGAAATTATGTTAAACTATAATCAACCAAAGAAAAATGAAATAATGGAAAATAGAATTGAGAAATACCGTAAACCTTTAGGTTTATCGCAACATAGACTTGGGTAAAAGTAAGGATATCAAGGACGAGTATAAACAAAATAATCTTGATTTCAAAGATTTATATTTGGGGCTGTTTCCTCATTAAAAGTATGAAAGGAGATAAGGCTTGGATACACAAAACATAAACAAATGGATAAAAAATAATAAAATTCAAAAAATTCCGAAGAAAGAAAAAAACAAGATAGAATTATTTAATTATATAGCTAATTTAACCTTTGAAAAAAACGTACAATATACTGAAAAAGAAATTAATGAGAAATTAAAAAAATTCTATATTGACTATGCGATATTAAGAAGATACATGGTAGATTATAAAATTTTATCTAGAACAAGAGATTGTAAGACATATTGGTATTAGATTATTCTAAAGAATTATCATTAAATTAATGAAGCAACCAAAGAGATTATCTAGGTTGCTTTTTTCTTATCCTTTTTTATAGCAACTAGAAGTTAAGTTGAAAATTAAAATATAAAGAAAATAAATAACATAGAAGGTAAACAGGGCAAAAAGAAGACATAGAAATAAAAATAATCAGAGAAAATTAAGAAAAATAAAATAATCAAATCGCCCTTAGATTTCTAAGGGCGCAATTATACACCCTAAAGGGTGCTTGCGTGCCTTTAGAGCCAAACCCTTGCAGGGAGCAACAACCATTCGCTTTGGGTCTGCCACTGTCAATCATTCACCACGAGCTTGCGAGTGAATTGAATGATTAGTCAAAGGGTATTTTAAAACGCTCATTCACAAAGTGGATATAAAAATCTATTAAGCCTCACCTAAAACAACAAAAAAAGAAAGGAAGTGATAAAAAAGGCAGACAGTCTTCATTTTTCAGTAAACATAATATCAAGAGGAAAAGGCAAAAGTGCAGTAGCAAGTGCAGCATATATAAGTGGAGAAAAAATAAAAAATGAATGGGACGGTGTAACCCATGATTATACAAAAAAACAAGGAGTAATTAGCAAAGAAATATTTTTACCGGATCATGCACCAGAAGAATATAAAGACCGAAAAACCTTGTGGAACTCGTTAGAACTTTTTGAGAAAAATTCTAATGCCCAACTTGCAAGAAACTTTATCATATCTTTACCAAAAGAGTTAAGCATAGAAGAAAATAAAAAGGTGATAGAAGAATTTTTTGCTATTTTTGTGTTTACTAATTTGAGTATGTTTCAAGTTGCTTTTTGTTTTGCGAATATTACCATGTGTATTTTGATTGATAAAGAGTTAGTTTAATGTTATAATTATTGTAAAGAAATTAGATTTTGTGTGGAGGTATTATGTCTAGATATTTGATAGGAAACGGGAACGACAAATGGACGTTTAACGATGCATACAATGCGTGCAAAGACGGGGATGTATTGGAGTTTGACACAGGCTTTAATCTTTATCTTGGGGAAAACGCTCGTTTTATAAATAAGAGTATTACTCTGGAAGGAAAAATAAATGAGCGGAATCAATTCACCAGTTCAATTACCGGTTTTATTAAAGTTGTGAACGGCGCGAATGTAACTATATCAAATATTGTGCTGTTCGGAGAGAAAAATATTAATAATATTTTTGCTGTCAAGAACTCTTCAAGCGCAACTTTATCAAATGTTATGATTGAGCAAAAAGAAAATGTCAGAGATGGAGAAAATGTCCCTGTTTATCCGGAGATTTATGTAGGAGAGAGTTCGAAGCTTGTTATGGAGCGCACTTTTATCCCGGAAAAAGACAGAATGTTTTCAAGAATTTATATTGTAGGTTCCACTGTGGAAATAATAAATTCAACTTTAAACACTTCAATTCAATGTGAATTATCTGACTTAAATATAACCAACAGCACGGTAAAAAAATATCACAAAAATCCAATTTGGTTGATTAAGTCTGTTGCTAAAATTGAGAAAACATATATAGAAGGAGGGTCAAATGAAAATGAATATCCCTGTGTTTTACTTAATAGAGCTAATATGGAATTCAACAGCTCGACAGCAGTTCAAAGAAATTACGGCTCCTGTGTATCTCTAATCAATAATTCTTATTTCGGTTCGGACCATTCTACAATATCATCCGTAAGCACCAATTTCAGCACTGCCGATTTGTTCTATACAACAATAAATGAAGGAATTAGCGGATATTCAAATGCAAAGATTATTTCAATTGAATCACTCGATATAAAGGGAGAAAATCCGGAAAAGGTTGATGTATTTTTGGACACGACTTCAACTTTCAAGGCAAAGAATCTTAATGTGAACAGAGTCGTCGATCCAAATTTTAGAATAATAAATAATTCTATGTTTTATGCGGACTCAATATCATATCAAAATGACTTTAACTCCGATGCTTTAAGTCAAATTCTAATTGAATGTAAAGATGGCGGAAGGATCAGGGTTGAGTCTTGGGAACAGGAACAAGACCAACAAGAAAGAGTTGAAAGTAACGACTACGGTGATCAAACTGACAACAGTTTTGATGAAGATTTTGAGGTTGAAGTTTCTGACGATCCGCAAGCTGAACTTGATAAACTAATCGGGCTTCACTCCGTGAAAGAAGAAATAAATAAGATGGTAAGGATGGTTGAATTCAACAAGAAGAGGATAGAACAAGGCTTCAAGCCTGAAGAAAATTCACTTCACTCCGTTTTCTTGGGAAATCCTGGAACGGGAAAAACGACTGTTGCAAGACTTATCGGAGAAATTCTATTTAAAAACGGAGCGCTCCACAATAAGGAAAAGTTTATTTTTGTTGAAGCGTGTGAATCGGACCTTATATCGTCATATGTCGGAAAAACTGCGGAGCAAACATATGAGCTTTTGGAAAAAGCAAAGGGCGGAATTTTATTTATAGATGAAGCATACACTTTAAACAAGGGCGACTCCTCGGTCAACTTCGGACAGGAAGCAATAAACACAATTCTAAAATATATGGAAGACCACAGAAATGAAATTATGATAATTTTTGCCGGTTACACAAAAGAAATGGAGCAGTTCCTTGAAACGAATCCGGGACTAAAGTCAAGAGTGGCAAACAAATTTGTCTTTGAGGACTACACCGGAGATGAGATTGTTCAAATTGGAGAAAATATTTTAAAGGATAAACAATATGTTCTCGAAGATCAGGAATACTATAAAAAGAGTGTAAAAGATGCATATGAGATGTCAATTGACAAGTCAAATGCAAGATGGATAAGAAATTTCAACGAAAAGCTTTTGAAGGTTTTTGCAAAGAGAGTTGTTGAAGAAAATTCTGATGATATGGCAACTATAAAAAATTCGGACATCGACGAAGTGTTTGATATTGGAAAATATCAAAACTACGACGGCAAAGACGAAGATGCTTATGAAAAACTCAACAAGCTTATAGGAATAGAGCAAGTTAAGAGACAAGTTTCCGAGTTTATCTCGATTGCAGAGCTCAATAAAAAAAGACGTGACCAAGGTCAAGCAAATCAAAGCTTTTCACTGCATTCGCTGTTTCTTGGAAATCCGGGAACCGGAAAAACAACGGTCGCAAGAATTCTCGGGGACATTTTGTACCAAAAATCAATTATTAAGGACAACAAATTTATAGAGGTCTCGAGAAGCGATCTTGTCGCCGGATATGTCGGACAAACTGCTATAAAAACCAGACAAGTTCTTAAATCCGCATTGGGCGGGGTGCTTTTCATAGACGAAGCATACAGCTTGTGCCAAGGCGGAGCAAATGACTTTGGAAATGAAGCAATTGACGAAATTCTGAAATTCATGGAAGACAACAGGGACAATATTGTTATAATTCTTGCGGGATACAACAGAGAAATGGCTGAGTTCTTAAAGATGAATTCGGGACTTGAGTCGAGAATTCCGAACAAATTCACATTTGAAGATTATTCGATTGATGAAATTGTAAATATCGGACTTTTATATTTGGAAAAGTTCGGATATGTCGTCGACAAGGATTTATACAGAGATGTTGTTGCAGAAAATTATGCGATGTCAAATGACAATTCGAACGGCAGATGGATAAGAAATTTAAATGAAAAGCTCATAAGAATTATGAGTCAAAGAGTTGCACAAACGAATACGGACGATCTTAACACGATTGAAGCCGAAGATTTGATGAAAATGAGGAAGAGATAATGAGTGACGATTATGTAAAGCCGCCTTCAAAAGACAATGACTATGTGAAACCGGCCTCAAACAAAGACGATTATGTGAAACCTACTCCGAAAAGAGAAGAGGTTGTAAAACCGCATTTAAATAGCGATGACTATGTGAAGCCGCCAACAGCAACAAAAAATAATGCGCATGACGATTATGTCAAACCTCCTCAAAAAGGAAGTCCAAATCCAAATGTGGGAAAAAACAGCGACAATAAGAGAGCTTGGATAATAAAAGGCGATATAAAACCAAGTGAAAACAAGAAACCGACAAATGGACCGACACCGAAAAACAATGAAAAGAAATCGGAAGACCCGTATGATAATCCGTCGTACTTCGGCACTCCGAAAGTGGGAATTGGATTTTATATAAATTCTTATTTAATAATTTCAATGCTCTACACTTTGTTTATATGTAAAGGTGACTTCGATAAAGGCATAGGTATGATTATTTATTTCTTGATTTCAAATTACACCTATTCATGGTATGCAGATTACAAAAGATACAAAGGGGAGATGCTTTGGCTTTTTAATCCATATGGAACTGTAAAATTTGCAGCAGCGGCAAGTCTCTTTATGGACCATAGAAAGGGCACTGTAAAGAAGGGCATGTTCGGCAACCTTAAAGTTGATAGTTCAAGAAGTATCACAAAAACGTTATTAATTTTTATAGTTGTACTTGTTGTTACTGAAATTTTAAAGTATTTCATAAATTTCTTTGTCGCATTTGCATCTCTGTTTTTTCATAAAAGCACAATCAGAAAATATAATGAAGCAGTAGATCTAAATAACAGATAAAACTGTATAAATACTGTATATTAAAATACAAGCTTTTCGAAAGAAAAGCTTGTATTTATATTTTTTTCAAAAAAAAGAACAATTTCATGAAAGAAAAATATAAAAATATGATATAATACAGATAAATAATGACTCGGATTTGATACAGCTTTTTTATAATATAAAAAAGTAGAAACTCCGATGCATATTTAAATTATTTATTCAGGAGGAAAGTATATGGATAGAAATAATAAAAATGCAAGATATGGAATGAGGAAGCTCGCTGTAGGATTTGTTTCATGTATGTTGGGACTCTCGATGGTTTTCACATCAGTTCAAGGCACAGTTGCAAAAGAAGAAGCAAAAGCGGACAAGAAAACAGAAGTTGTTGAAGCTGCTGAAAAAGAATTGACTAAAGAAGAACAAATAAAATTGGCAAAAGAAGAATTAAAAGCCTATCTTGACACTATTGATGAAAGCGTTATTGACAACCCTGCAATAAAGTACGAAGACGAAAAAGTAAAAGATGAAATAAAAGCTGCAATTAAAAGAGCGAAGGAACTTTTGGAAGACAAAGATATTGATGATGCAAAGCTTGAAGAAATTAAAAAAATTCCATTTAAAAAAGTAAATGGCAAAAAACAAGGGCTCTTTAGAGATTTTACAAGAAAAGCACTTGTAGATTTTGAAGTTGCGGGTGAAAGAGATACTGAAAATCCGCATAATAAGAAAAAATATGTAAGTTTAAAAGATAACAAATTTACAATAAAAACAAGCTTAAAAGATTTGAAAAAATCAGGTGAAGATAAAAAAGTTTATTTCAAGATAAACTACGTAACTGATGAGCAATACAATAATATTAAAGTAGATGCAATGTCTTCGTCAACTCCAAAATACAATAAACAAGAGCTTCCTGCAGGAGACTACACATTAAAAGCAGTCGACGGCGGATACGAAGTTGAAATAACAAAACTTCCTGAAAACACAGTTCTTATTAAACCTATTGTAATTATAGAACTTGCAAAAGACACAAAGTTTGAAAATGGGGATATAGTTTTTGTAAAAAAAGCAAATCCGGAAGTTAAAGAAAACAAAGAAGAAAAGAAAGAAAATGTCAAGGAAGAAAAAAATGAAGCAAAAGCAACTTTTAAATTCTTAATTGACAAGAGTGAATATGTAAAGACAGTTGACGGCAAAGAAGAAACAGTGCAAATTGATGTCGCACCGTTCATTCAAAATGACAGAACAATGTTACCGTTAAGATATTTAGCTGAAGCTATAGGTGCTGAAGTTAAATACGAAAAAGAAACCAGAACTGCATCATTCACAAAAGATGGAATTGTTGCATCAATTCAAATCGATGGTGACAAAATAAAATTGTCAGATGGTAAGGAAATTACTATGGATTCGAAACCGATTAATAAAAACGGAAGAATCTTTGTAAGCCTTACAAATGTTTCAAAAGTATTTAATTTAACGAATGGCAATATTGACGATGAAATGAAACAAGACATCGAATGGAATAAAAAAGAAAGATCGGTAACTGTTGTTGCTAAATAGCGAGTAAAAGAGTCTCTTTATGAGGCTCTTTTTTTAAATATTATATCAAGATATTATAAAAAATAAAATATTTTAAAAATGCTAAAAAACCCTTGACACTATATTTTATTTATGCTAAGATATAAAAGTTAGGTCAATTGAGGGCTGAAAAAAATAAAATTAAAATATTTTAAAAAAAAGTTCTTAAAAAGGCTTGACAAATAAAATATAGTGTGCTATACTATATAATGCACCTCAAAAGAGGGGCAAGAACCTAAATAATGAAATAATGTAAAAAGTAGACAAGAATCTAACTACAAAGTTAATTCAAAAGTGGAAGCAAAAACCA
>OASD01000015.1_pt1 | contig 152581 bp, 138 predicted proteins | sample 1475531 | NCBI WGS metagenome assembly OASD01 (sample SAMEA3360668, study PRJEB22359) | human gut metagenome | biome: ENVO:urban biome; feature: ENVO:human-associated habitat; material: ENVO:feces | place: Bangladesh | collected 2011
AATATCGAACCCATCCTCAAATCTTTGCGGCGATACGCTTTTCTCCGCACTCAATGACGAAATCAAAGATTTCTATTTCGTGCATCGGAAAAACCGGTCGTCGCTACGTACGGCGTTTACTTATTTATACATAAATTATTACTAAACTTTCATATAATTATATAATTATTACAATTGTATTCGTTCATGTACGCTCCGTAACGGGACGGCATACGTTGTGACGTAAGGAACAACGATGTCCTCCCGCCCATTTTTGTGTTTATGGAATATATATTATTACCAACAACGCTGTGTCCATAAAATATATCCCCCATCATTCCTTTATCATTTACAACCCCATCTTCGCTATGTATGTCCCCCAAAACGTAACGGCGGGCACTGTGTGTCCCGCCGCCATATATGTCGTCTATGCAATTTACAACCCCACCAACAACGGTGTGTTCATAAAATATCGAAACCCTCGCTCACATCCTTTGCGGCGATACGCTTTTCTCTTATTGCGGCAGGACATCATTACTTCTCGCTCAAAAACGAAATCAAAGATTTCTTTTTCGCGTCGTAAAGTATGCCAGCCGCTACGGGCGGCGTTTGCAATACCATACATCTTAAAAGATTTATCGCTAAAATCACCGCCCCCAGGTTTGCGAGGAATTTTCGATGAGATGCGCCGTAAACTCAATTTTTGATTGCGCAGGTGTTTAGGCGGGAGGACACACAGTGCCGTCCCGCTACGGCGGTGTTTGCATTTTTCTACATAATAATTCTCAAAATAGACCGCAAATAAAAACGCTGTAAACAAAACTTTCCCTATTTCTCTTCTTTCCTCTTCATCTTCCCGTATTTCACAACTGTGCTTACAACTACATACAAAAGCAAGATCGACAAGACCACTGTGCCCACATAAATCCACGTGTTCACGGTTTTGACTTCCTTTTTGACCGGAGTTGATTCGATCTTTACAATCTCATTTTCAATTCCCTCTTTTTTCGGCGGCTCATATCTCTTCGCATTCACAATCAGACGATATGGGCTCGGCGGCGTTATCGGGTCGCAAGTAAGAAGTGTCAGCGTGTCCTCGCCCTCAATCGGGTCAAGCTTGTCCCAATCGTACGGGTTAATAACCTCGCTGTCCGTCACCTTGTATATGAGCGTTTCCGTGCCGCGACGGAGCATAATCATGTCGCCCTCTTCAAGCTCGTGCAAATTCAAAAACATCGTGTCCTTGTAAAAGCCCCTGTGCCCCGCAATGACGGAGCGGGATCCCTTTCCGCCTACCGGAAGATTCGTTCCGTCGACATGCGCCGTGCCCATCGCAAGATGCTTATAGCTCGCCCCGAGATACACCGGCAAAGTCGCGTCGATTTTTGGAATCCTTATATACGAAAATGCCTCATCGTCCTCACCCTCGATATTGTATCTCGCCTTGAAATCGTTCCCTGTAAACGGGTCAACTGCGCCGGCGTCGATATCCTTCACGCTCTTGTTATATCTTTTAATTTTCTTCTCAAGCCTCTGTTTCTCCTCGCGGCTCAGCTTCGCCTCTCTTTCGATGTATTCCTCATACTCGTTCGCTTTTCTCATATCGTTTATGGTAATCGAAAGAAACGCATAGAGCGGAATCAAAATTCCGACAATCATCAAAAGCCGCCCGATTAAAAACCAGTGCTTCTTTTCCATTTTTATTTTACTCATTTTTATCTCTCTTTTTCCTGAGCTCTCTGAAAATCTTTTTATGCTTCCTGAGGCTCGAATATTCAATGAAAAGCACAAGCACAAGGAACAATATAATCGAAAGTGTAATCATAAAGTATTCACGATAACTTGCATCGCTTGTTCCCGTCGCCCTTCTCGTGATTTCCGCTTCAGGTTTATAAGGAATTCTATGCCCTCTGACCAAAAGTCTGTGGCTGTTAATCATATAAGGTGTGCATGTAAGAAGGGTCATCAAATCCTCTCCTTCCTGCACAAGCACCGGCTCGAAATTCGTCGGCTCCACCGTCAAAATTTGGTCGACCTCATATGCGAGCACCCCTTCGATATTGTGGTAGAAAAAGACGTCGCCTTTTCTAAGCTTGTCGAGCTCACGGAAGAGCTTCGCCGTCGGAAGACCCCTGTGCGCCGTGACAACAGCATGGGTGTTCTTGCCGCCGACCGGAAGGCTCGAACCCTCAAGGTGTCCTGCTCCCTTTTGCAAAATTTCTTCGCCCGTTCCGGCGTACACCGGCAAGTCTTCGTTTATTTGTGGAATTTCGATATGCCCGATTTTTTCTCCGATTTCGAGCATCTTCGCATACTCTCTGCGCCCCGCTTCTTCCTTTTCGGTAAACGGGTCCGCCATTCTTGTCGGGTCGAGAGTGCGGTTGTACGCGTGTGCAAGCTCGAGCCTTTCTTTCAGTTCCGCTTCGTCAAGTTCATTTCTCTTTGTATCGAAACTCTCGACTTCCCTGGTTGCAACCTGCCTATAATAGAGCTGCGAAATGACGGGATATATGGCAATCAAAAATCCCAAAAGAAAGACCCCACCCAAAATAAGATTGCGCTTGCGCCTTTTCTTTTTCGAGTCTCCCTCGTCAAATATCAAGTTTTTTTCTTCTTTTTTCGCCATATTCTCCCCCGCTATTCGAAAAATGCTCTAGTTTTTATCCCCGTCTCCCATGAATAAATCAGCCAACTTTTGCAATTTATCTTCTTCTTCGCTCAGCTTCATATCGATAACGCTCTTATCCGAAGTTCTTTTCTTTCGTCTTTCCGCCATCATTCTGTCGAAATCTTCTGCTGCGAGACGAGCTTGTCTTTGCGCTTCCGTTTCAACCTCGCGAATAATGTGATTCGGATTTACCTCGGACTCTTTTCCCTTTTCTTTCGAAAGCTCTTCTCGAGCGCTTTCCTTGATTTTTTCAAAATTCATCGTCTCGTCGGTGTTTTTTGGAACATGAACATTTGAAACCGGCTCAAAATCTTTCTTAATCTCTTCGGTTACCGTCTTTACCGGCTCCTTCTTTTCGACTTTTTTCGATTCCGGTTTTACATAGTCGCTTGAGCTGTCTTTAAAATCCTTTTTCAAATTCTTTTCGGAAATATCCTTTAGCTCTTGCACACGTGAATTCTTGTCCACCTTTTTCGAATCGATTTCAATCGGCGACTCATCTTTTTTCGCAGCTCTATTCTTTTCAATTCTTTCGTTTTCGAGTCTTGTTTCCTCTCTCAAACGTTTAAATTCCATTTCGAGCGCCTTCGGGTCCGCCGAATCGATTTTCGAAACCTTCCTTTTCGGTTGTTTTTCCGTTTCTTTTACGATTTTCGCTTTCGAAGCAATCTTATTCAGATTTTCCCTTTCGCTCTCAATTCTTTCCTCGGCTTCCTTCGCAAGACGTTTCGCCTTGAGCCTTCTTTCCTCTTGATTGATATTGAGGTCCTCGTCGGTAAAAATGCTTTCCTTTGCCTTCTTCTTGCTGAATTTTTGGAAGAACGAGCCCGACTTTTTATCCAACTTGTCCTTTTCCGGTTTCGGTTCATCCTTAAAGAGTTTCTTTTCGGTTTCCGCCTTCAAAGCCTCGTCGTCATAAGCCGTCTTTCTTTCAATAATAGGTTCGCTGTCGATATTAATCTCCTTCGGAGTGTCATCCTCCGGAGCCGTATCGTCGTCCCAAGCCTTTATGCCCTCTTTTTTGTCGGACTTTTTATTATCCTCTTCGTCAAATTCGTCGAAGTCGTCGTACTCATCATCTTCGTCCGGCTCGACCATAATATTTTTAAGTTTCTTTAAAAAACTCACGTCTTCTCCTCCATTTTCTACATATTCATCGCTCTTAATGCTGTCGCTCTTCGCCTGAAAACTGTCCAAATCTAAATCTCTTTTCGGCTCATTCGGCTCGTCATCGTTTTTTATTGCACCGACAACCGGAGCGCTCGGTTCCGTCGGTTCCAAAACACTCGGTGCGCCTCCGCCCGGTCCGTCAGGTGGCGGATTGTCGTCGCCGCCGTCATCCGGCCCATTATCGTCAGGTCCATCATCCGGCTTATCGTTCGAATCTTTTTCATTCATCGCCAAGAGCTTTCTTATCGCTTTTTTATATCTCTTCTTCTTGTGTCTTGTCGTTAAAATCAATAAAAGCAGAAGTGCAATAACGCCAAGCGCAATAAAGAATCTGTTTTTGTATTTGAAAATCTCCTTGTTTTCCCTTGCCGTAACAATGTCCTCAACCGCATCGTACGGAATCCTTTCTCCGCGAACCAAAAGACGGTGCGTGTTTATCATGTACGGCGTACATGTAAGGAGCGTTGCATAGTCGTGTCCCTTGACGACCAAAAGATCGTCGAATTCGTCAGGATTTACAACCTTTATTTGCACAACCTTATATGCGAGCGTTTCCGCAAGATTGTGCACATAAAAAACGTCACCTTCTTCGAGCTTTTCAAGGTCCGTAAAAAGCTTTGCCGTCGGAAGACCGCAGTGCGCGGTGAGAACCGTGTGCGTGTCGATGCCTCCGACCGGAAGACTCGTCCCCTCAAGGTGTCCAACGCCCTTTTGAAGCACTTCCTCCTCCGTGCCCGCATGCATCGGAATGTCCACATTAATCTTCGGAACCTCAACGTGCCCCATTCTTTCGTTAATCTCAAGCATTCTCGCATACTCTTTTCTGCCCTCCGCCTTTTGTTCGTCGGTGTACGGGTCCTTGTCGATATGGTTCACGAGCGAATCGTTGAATGCGCGAGCAAGCTCGATTCTTCTCTTTACTTCCGTGTCGTCAAGCTTTGCAGCCTCTTTGTCGAAATCGTTAATCTCATAGCTCGACTCGACATTGTAATACAGACGGGAAATAATCGGATACATCAAAACCAAAAGTCCCACCAAAAAAATTGCAACTAAAATAAAAGTCGAAGCACGCTTCTTCTTTTTTCTTGATGCATTCTTCTTTTCGATATTCACTTTTTCGTTTTTAATATCCTTGTCCATACAAACTCCCAAAAAATATTCTAACTCTATTATACCAACAACCGGCGGTTTTGTCTATAAAGAGAAAACACGAAACCGTGATTTCGTGTTTTATGTACGGCGGGCGAACCCGCCAAATCTTTTATTGTTCAAAGGCTAATTTGCCTCTGTCGATTTTTCATTTTTCCTTGCGACTGCAAAACCCGTTGTGAAAAGAATTGCTCCAAGTGCACAAAGCATCGGGAAAACCAAATCCCCCGTCTTTGGAAGCGGCTTCTTTGTAAACGGCTTGTTCTTAATCACAAGTCTTTTTGAACTATCATCACCGTCAACCGTGAACTTGACACTTTCGGTCAATTGTTCAAAGCCCGGTGCTTGTTTCGTTTCCCATAATTCATAGTCGCCGTATTGAAGCTCGACGTCAAAATCTCCGTTTTTGTCGGAAACAAGCGTGAAAATCTTGTCGCCTTGCATTAAATTTTGCGGCTTACCGTCGACCACCTTTGTAAGTCTGAAGACAACGCCTTGAATCGGCTTTCCGTCAACAGACACCTTCTTGAAATAGAAATGTCCGTATGGCGGCGGATTGTTCGGCGGCGGTGTTTCCGGCGGTGGAGTTTCAGGTGGAGGTGGTACCTCCGGCGGCGGTGGTGTGCCCGGTTTTTCCGGTTGAGTGTGTTTAGGATTTATAACAATCCTGTCCTCATTCTTTTCTTTCAAGAAATCCGAAACCGAGAACACAAAATCGTTAAACTTAATACCGTACTTTGCGCCCTTAACACGTGCATAATATGTGCCCGGCTTGAGCTTGACGGTAATTCTTCCGTATTCATCAGCCTTGACCGAACTCAAAACATGTTTGAAATCTTTTTCAAGATCCTTGTCCGACCACATTCTGTGCTTAAAGATTTCTTCAAACTTGTCGTCGGAACTCATGTCGTCTTTGTCGGAGACTTTCCAAATCTCGATATTGGCATCCTCGAGAGCTTTCTTAAGCTCGTCTCTATCATTTTCATAATAAAGATTTACAACGATTTCAATCTCATCCGCTGCGCTAACCCTGAAAAAGGGAAAGAAAAGGCAAAATGCCAATATCAGATTCAGAATCTTAAATTGTTTTTTAATAAACTTCGGCATCTCTACCTCCTTTTCTTTGTAAATAGCTGTCGTTATATATATTATATAACTTTTTTGCTCCTAATTCAATACTATAAGTTATGCTAAACCTTCGAGTTCGTCTTCTTTACGTCTCTTGAGTGCAAATGCAGCACCAACCATCAACATAACACCGACTACAGTGAAGATAACAGTACCGATACCACCTGTTTGCGGGATAGAAACTTTCTTGTTGGCTACACATTTTGCATCTTTTTCTTGTGTTTGATCTTGTTCATAGTTGATATCGCAATCAACGCCTGTGTATGAACCTTCTTTAACTTCAAATTCGATAGGTCCGTTTAATTTTGCATATCCTGCAGGAGCTGTTTTTTCTACTAAATCATATTTTCCATATTCAAGACCTGTGATTTCGAATTGACCTTCAGCATTTGAAGTTAAAACAATAGCTTGTTTTTCATCATTTACCCAAGTATATTTATTTGCAGCTTCGATAAATGCTTTATTGTAAGCTTCTTGAAGTGTGTTGATTTCAGCTTTCTTTGCAGTTCCATCTGCTCCTTCTTGTTGTTCTTTCGTCATTTTGTTGTATTCTGCAATTGCTTTGTCAAGAGCAGCTTTAGCATTATTTTTAGCTGTATCATCTTTTGTTGCGATTGCAAGATATTGTCCTGCCTTATTCTTTACATAGAATTCAGCGCCTGCGAGTCTTTCAGTTTTGTCTTGGTTTGTCTTAACGAATTTCTTTCCGCCGTTAACAACTTCCGGAGTTGTCGGTTCTAGAGGGTTAGGTCCTTCATTTTTGTTGTTTGTAACATTATATTTTCCTTTTTCTGCTTTATATTCAGGAGTATAGCCTGAAACTCTTTCTTTTACACGATATGTCTTTGCATCGTCAAGGTCTGTGAAAGTATAGTTGTAGTTAGGTCCTGTAATCGTTACAGATTTAACATTTTTCCAAGTCTTTTCGTCAACTTTTTCTTGAAGTGTATAAACAACAACTACACCTGTAGGTGCTTGTCCTTCGCTCCATGTCTTATTTACTGTTATTGTTTTGTTTTCCGGAGTTGTTTCAGGTGGTTCCGGTTTAGGTTCAGTTTTTTTGTGCTTGTATTCAAATGTAACATGGTTCTTTTCAGGTTGGTCAACAACACTATTACTGTTAACAGTAGCTGAATAATGTAAATATACATCTTGTGAACCTTTTTTCAATGCTGTTTCTAATTTTGTAATACCTGCATCAGTAAATGTTAAGGTAAATCCTCTGTCATCTTCTTCAATTGTATAATCTGTTCCTTTTACAAAATCATTTTCATCAGCATCTTTTAATCCTGAAATATTAAGGTTATAGTTATATGTCAAACCGTCTGTCATGCTATCTTTCCATATTACAGTTTTATATTTTGCATTTTCCGGTAAGAATGTCATTACTTCATATTTAATTTCTTTGCCAATTTCAGCAGTTGCTTTTGCTTTTTGTTTTTCGTAGTTCGCATAGTCTGCTCCTACATCTTTATTTGTTTCAGGGTCAATTACAGTTGTAAGACCGTTGTCTTTTGCAAAGTTTTTATCAATTTTTGGTCTATCTTCAATGTTCTTTGGATAAACGTGTGCATTTTCAACAACTCCGTTGTTGTTTACAAGAGGAAGTGTAATTTCTACAGGAACAGCTTTAGAACCTGTAAGCTTTGCACCTTTATCTCCTTGATATGTTGATTTTTCGCTTACTTCGTCAATAATAAAGTTTCCTTCAAGTTTAGAAGTATTAAATACCAAACCTGCAGCAGTTGTTAATCCACCGACAGCTTCTTCAATTTTATCTGTTGCTTCAATTGGATCTGCAGGTGTAAGAGCATCTGTTCCTATTTTTACATACCTTCCTTTATTTGCTCCGTCAGCAAATTTCAAAACAAAGTATACATTAGCAATTTCTTTTACTTCTTTCTTTTGCATATTTTTTAGAATTGCATTCAAGCCTTCTAAATCTTGTGTTGCATCATATCCGTTTTCTTCAACTTTATCTGAATCCCAAGCATCAAGTTCATCTTTTGTCATCAAAAGTTTGTGTAAAGTTACTGTCTTTGTTTCTGTTGCTTCTGCAGCTTTTACTGCTCCAAATGGTGCAAATGCACCGAGTGTCATGACAAGTGCGAGTAGCATTGTCAAAAATTTGAATTTCTTGTTCATAATTTTCTCCTTATAAATTCATATAGTTCTCTAATGTTTTGTTTTTGATTTTTTTGTCTTGTTGTTTTTTTCATTTTCCCTGTCGCTCATGCCTTTTTCGTATCTCTTTCCCGACAACTCTTCGTGGACATTGATTCTTCCACTTTGTCCCCTTGTGTTTGTTTTTGATTTTCTAATCGCTCTCGCGAATGTTTAACTTTTCCCTGTCGCTCGTGCCTTTCTCGTTTCTCTCTCCCGACAACTCTTCGTGGACATTGTTTCTTCCACTTTGTCCCCTTGTGTTTGTTTTTGATTTTCTAATCGCTCTCGCGAATGTTTAACTTATCCTTGTCGCTCGTGCCTTTTTCGTATTCTCTCTCTCGACAAATTTCCGTGGAAAACTCCACCTCTTCTCTTCCCGCAGATGCGCCTTCGCACTACGGATCGTGTATCCGTCTTTCCGTCATACTATTATTCATAGAGGGCATCCCTCCTTCGAATAAACATATATGCTCCAACCATCATAATCATCATACCGATGAAAACAAATGGAAGTGCTCCAACCCCACCTGTGGAAGGGTATTCAGCCTTAAAGTTTTTGATTTGAGTAACTTCGTTTGTTGGTTCTTCAAGTGTTATATCAACTACAACATGATCTTTTCCGTTAACCTGTACAACATTGCCGTCTTTATCAACCTCTGTTATCTTTCCGGCTTCAACCTTGAAGTAGAATACATAATCAAGAAGCTTTGTGTAACCGGCAGGTGCTTTGGTTTCCTTAACCGCATAAATACCGTCTTCGAGTTTTTCGAATTTGAAATGTCCATCTGCATCGGAAGTTGCTTTGTAGCCTTTTTTCTTATCTTCCGGTATAGGATTTCCTTTGTCATCTACATCCGGTATAATATTACACTTATTGTCAACCATACCAAATTGAAGAGCCCCATTAACTTTTTCATATTGACCGTTTGTACCTTTTTTTGCTTTGTATAAGGTGAACTCAGCTCCCGGTAAAACTACAGTTTTCTCTTTGTTGCTTCCATCAACCTTTTTGAATTCAATGTTCGGTTTATACTTTTCATTGATAATAATTGTCGTATTATCCTTGATACCTACAATCTCACCTTTTTCATTGACTGTGAAGTGTGATACCTTTTCTTTAGGTGTCGGATATCCGTCCGGAGCTTTTGTTTCCCAAACCTCGTAATATCCCGGTGCAAGTCCTTCCCAACTGAACTTACCGTCTTCACCAGATATTCTTAATGAGTTTTCAACAAAAACTCTGTCTTTTTTAAGTTTAAATTCTGCACCTTGCAGTGCTTTTCCTTCGCCTGATAACACCGGTCTTGGAACCGCTATCGGCTCATTCGAACCTTCAGCAGCTCCTTGCGGTTTCGTAACTACAGAAGTTCCTGATATAGTTCCGTCAACTTTTGTATATTCGATTTTGTTCTTGTGGTTCTTAAGAGTTATTTTTCGTATACCTTCGGTTGTTGAATCCGGGTAGTAGAATTGACAAAAAGTTTCTCTATAGGATGGTTCGTAATATTCTACCCAATTTGATACCCAGACATCTTCATATTGGAAAATGTTGTACCATCTACGTTTAAATTCTCCTTCATCTTTTTGATAGTATTCGTAGTAATTATATCCTAACCTAAAATCTGTCAAATTTCCAGTATTGACAGTTCCATCTACTTCCAATACATATGCTGCATTTGATCCATACCTAGTCTTGCCGTCTTCGATTAAAGATTCTGTGTCCTTAATTATAAAATCATTTTTATTGCCCGTTACTTCACCTTTATAAGCTTCCAATCCACTTTCGCTAGGTTTATTGAAATCAATTCCGAAAGAATATGGCATAGGATTTTTGTTTCCGTCTATGACTTTATAAATCTTAACACTATCAATAGTGTAATTTTGATTCGAGTTAAAGAATATTCTCTTGTTATATCTTGGGCGACCTTTTGGATTAACATACACAACAGATTTAAATTTTTTAGTATCTACGTGAAGTTCTCTCATATATGCCATAAGATTCTTACCAGTTTTTTCTAGATCGAATATATTGCTGAAATTAACATAAATCTTGTCACTATACTTTTCTTTTCCTAATGTTGCAGTAACAGTAACATCTCCATCTGTCTTATATTTGTATCTATTTACATAAAGAGGATACAGCATATAAATATTTTCTATTGAGTTTTGATCGACATAATTCGTTACAGTATATTTTATCTTTCTTCTATTTGGATAATTATCCAGAACTTCTGCTTTCGCAAATTTACCGAAAGGTCCATAAATATCAAATTCATTATCCGGAGTTTTATCTATTCCATCTAAATCAACGTCTTCGCTGAACTCCATTGTAAAAGTATCCCCCGGTTTGATTTCTTTTGTTGGATCAATATTATAATGCAATTCTGCAAAAATCGATTCAGACCTATTCGGGTATACAACTTCTTCCCTATTGTTTCTTATTTCTGAAGCTCTGAGTTGTTTGAATTTTTCATTGTCAAATATAAATGCATTCGAGACATCTTTTGGAGCGTCAGGATTATCAGGAACTTTAAAATCTTTTCCGATATTAATGATCTTTGGTTTTGAATCAAGAATATATCCGTCAACCGTTTTAGTTTCTTTAAGAATATAGGTTCCATAATCAAGTTCTTCAAAGACTACAACACCTTTATCGTTTGTCGTTCCTGAATTTATTTTTGTACCATCAAAGCTGTATATAGTAAATTCAACACCGGCAAGAGGCTTATTATCATCTCCCTGTTTATAAACAGTAAACGACTCAGTTCCTTTTGGTATATTCTTTATCCTATTCGATTCAGCATTAAGTTCGACTTCTGTACCGTCACTCTCAATAATAAATACTTTTCCATCTGATTCTCTGATATAGAAAACTTTAGCCGCCCCATCGATCTTATGATAATGGTTCGGTGCTTTTGTTTCTATAAGGCGATATCTGCCCGGTTTTAATCCCTTGAACGTGATTGTTCCGTTAGCATCCGAAGTAGAAGTATCATTTGCTCCAAATTTCTTTTCTTCATCATTCAAAGGTCTAAAAGAGTCTCCATCTTTAATCTCAATTTTGAATTCAGCGCCTTCAAGATACACCTGCTCAGGCTTGTCGATTGACGTTGAATCAATCTTTTTAAATTCAACTTCATAACCCTTGTACTTATTGTCTACTTTGAAGCTAAACTCATTTCCATTTGGTTTTACTTCAATTTCCTTTTCTTCCGGTACTGTAGGGTCAGGTGTTGGAGGTTGAGGTGTAGGATTAGAAACTTCTATATATGCTAAGTGTTGTCCTGTATTAGTTTTTTCTTCTACTTTCGTAGCTCCAATTGTAAAGAATTTTATAGGTTGTAAGTGTCCAAATTTTCCATCTCTAGGAGTAATTGTAAAACGTAGTTCTTCAGCTTCTCTTTCAAACATATACATTTCTAAACTTACTTCGCCCGACACCTCATTATATCCGAATTCATCTTCTGGCGATACCTCAAAATCATCTAAATTCATCCTTAGAGTAAATGCAGCCAAAGTATTATTCACATTGCTGTAATCTTTTTGTAATGGCTTAATTCTAATGCCCAATCTATATGAATTGTCGTTATTTAATTTACTGATTGTTGAATATACGGTGGCCAAAACATTCCTTTGTGAATTATAGATTATTTGTTGTTTTTCAGCTTGAACAATAGTATACTTCACTTCGTTATGTGCCGGATTCTCATCTACTTTTTCAGTAAAAGTAATTGAAGGAAGATCAGTTGTAAGTTCTCCATAGTTTATTACTACTTTTGAAATAGGCTTATACTCACCAACAGTTATTGTATCATTCGGAATTATTTCAAACTCTGTGGTTTGCTTACCATATTTATATGATATAGGGTACTTATTCCAACTAATATTCTCTTGGTAATTTCCTTTATATTTATATTTGAAATTTTTATTATCAAGCACAAAACTCAATGGAATTCCAGAATCAAGGTTTTCAGTGCCATATCTACTTTCGATATCCAATTTACAAATAAAAGTTCCATTACTATTTGGTATTATATGTGGTGTAATTGATAATCCTGGATTACCATTATCAAAAGTTATAGTTGACTCAATTCCTGAGTTTGAAATACTATAATTGAGTTCATTCTTTGTTTTTGCAATTTTTTCAAAAACTTTAACCTTATTATTTTTTCCCACAACAACTTTCCAAGTCTTATTCGTCAACTCGTATCCGTTAGGAGCTTTTATTTCTTTAATTATATAGGTTCCAGGTTCGAGGTCTTCAAATGTTGCTTTTCCATCTATATCAGTCTCAACCTCGTAGTTTTTTTCCTCTTTTGGAATAGGCGTCTTACCGTCTTCTTTAAATAATCCAAATATTGCTCCAGGAAGAATCTTTTTAGAATCTTCTTCGTCAACTTTTACTATTGTGACTTTGGTTTTATTTGGTTTATTAGTCACTTGAATTGTTGGATTTTCAGAATTATTTAATATATTGAGAATATCATCATCTTGTTTTAAACCTTCAAAAGTAACTTTACCATCTTTATCAATTTTGACTGTTATTGTTCTGTCCGTTGCTTTATATCCTTCCGGAGGTACTGTTTCTTTTAAAGTGTAAGTTCCTTCACTCAAGCCCTTAAATTCTACAATACCTTGAATATTGGAAGAATTTCTTCTTACCACCTTATTATTTGCATCAAATAGTGTGAATTCAGCGCCTGCAAGTACTTTTACATTTCCTTGAGAATCTTTTTCAGAAACTTTTTTTACTATAAATTCTCCGGGTTGTTTTTTGTTGAATACAGTCAAATCATAGTTCTTAGGTTTTGGTGGAATATAATCGCCGCCGATACCTGCCCCACTATTAAGTGTAGGTCTTATTTGTTCATATCCACCTGTTTTTGAACCACCGCTGTGGAACATAAATGTTTGTGTATATGTGTTTTCAAATCTTTTAACATCCGTAATCTCATAAAACTGCTCAATAACATATCCATTAATTTTATCAGGAAGTGTAATCAAAAATTGCACTTCACCATTACTATATATATTAGGCTTATAGTTGTTATTGATATTTACCCTTCCCGGATCGAAATTCATAGTAACGCGACCTTGTCTACCATCTACAAATTTTTTACTAAAATCATTATATTCAGCAATTTTAGTGTATATCTCCGGTCTTGTTGAAGGTCTAATTCCGCAAGACAAAGGCATGTTGTCACTATTCGGATGATCTACCTTGTATACAATAACCTTGACCGGCCTATACGTCGGTTCTTGTTTGTCACCATATAGAATTTCTTTACCATCGTTTATACTCGAGCCGTAATAAATTCTAGCAATCTGATCACCTGCGAAATTTTTTACACCCTTTACATTGAACAACGCAATATTTCTCATAAAATATCTGTCTTCATTTTTATCCTTGTAGATATCAACATTTTGAGTAATATATTGGTTTCCGCCTCTTTCTCCATAGAATTGGAACAAATCAGCATTAACAGCTGTATCTACAACTTTTTGATTTGCTCCGACGTTGATAACGTCTCTGAAAGCGTAAATACCATTGTTTTTTACATAATATTTTGAAGGTCTTATACTATTTAGTTTAATTCCACAATCCAATGTACTATGATTGTCTACATACCCATTAGCAAGTGTATATTTAATTTGATTGTTTGTGTAATCAATTTCCCCTGTAGCTATAAGTTCTCCTGTATTTGACTTAATTTCCGGAAGCTTTCCTGACCATTGAGTGAAGTTCCAATTGTCATCAAAGTCCATAATCCAAGATTCTCCCGCCTTAGCGTTTTCTATGTGGAAATTGCCTTCAAATGAATAGGATTCATAAGCAGCTTCTTCCCAAACACCCGGAGTTTTTCCATAATGCTCACTTTCATCAAGATACATTATAGCTTTCTTAACAGTTATTTCTGTTTCACCGGTAGGAATCGAAGGACCTATTGAAGAAGAGTCGCCAACTCTATAGTAGTCCCCTTCCGGAACTATATTGCCTTCCTTGTCTGTTGCACTATACAGAATTGAACCGTCTTGACTTACAATTAATTTGAAAGTAAGCTCAGGGTTGTGATATCCTTCCGGAGATTTTGTTTCTTTTAAAATATATTCTCCAGGAACCAGACCTTCAAAAGTTAATTTGCCTGTAGATGTTGTAACAGCACTATTAATAAGTTCATTGTCCGAGTTGTACAATCTGAATTCCGCTCCGGAAAGTTGATTTCCTTTATCGTCTTGCTTTTCAATATTTAGCTTTGTCAATTTAGCAGATTCATTTACAATTGTAAAAGTAGGGTTCAATGCACTGTTTCTGTTTTCTGCTACAGGAATAGTGGTATCACTTTCTATTTTTGTTTGTATTTTTCTCTCATTAAGAGATAATAACGAATTTAAATCATTTACTTTAGGTGCTGATGTTGTAAGCCATTTATATGAGAATGAGCTATCAGATTTTGTGTTATTAATTTTCCCTGTAACTTTTATTAAGAAAGCCCATCCCTCGAAATTTTCAGGTTCTTTTGGATCAGGTTCACCAAATCTTTTATAAGGGATCTTAATAGTATAAACATTCTGTCCGACAACATCGTCATAGAAATTTGATTCTTTTACTATCATTCCACTATTGTTGCCAATATTGCTTAAATCATTTCCAAGCGAAAGTTTACCTGCGGTCTTGCTGTACATTGCATTTTTAACTTGCTCTCTTTCACTTGGATACACATCAAAGATTTGCGCGTCTGTTATATCCAAATTTTGACCGAACATGGAAACTCTTGTACATCTGTCAGTATAGGTTAATTCCTTACTTCCCGGTCTGAAAGAATTTACATCCGGTTTTAGCATGATATATGAAGTAAAATTATTATTTTTATCAACTTCAGTATAGTCAATACTATTCATATATCCAGCCCATGAGAACGAGCCGTTGTAATATTTTGGATCACTCTTCCAACCGGTTGATGCACTTCCTGTTTCAAATGAAGCATCAGTAATGATATTGTTTGTCCATTCAACACTACCATCATCATTAACCGTAATGGTTTCATTTTTGGATAATGGTGCATATCCTTCCGGAGCACGTTCTTCTTTTAAAGTATAAATTCCTGAAGGAATGTTATTAAATTCAATCGAACCATCTAGTCCGGAGATTCCTTCTATAGTAAATGTCTCCGATTTATTTTGCTCTTCAGTATTTTGAATTCCAAATAGCTTGAATTTTGCACCACTTAAAGGTTTGCCGCCCTCATCCGTTTTCTTTATAGTTATATTCGCAGGTGTTGAACCCTTGTCTTCAACTATATAATTTTGGATTTCATATATTCCCGTAACAGGTTCATATCTCTTATATACTTCGCCATATTTAACTTTTATGCCACCGTTAGAGTAACCTTCTGTCGGTAATTCTTGTTTTATCTTATATTCAATTTTTTGAGGTTCTCCATTTTGACCGATATTCCAAATTTTAACATTAGGAACTTTCGTTATAACAACACTTGTTGATTGTGGCGGATCATTTTCTTTGTCTATTTTTATCGAAGATGAATTTTTTTCATTGTCCTTTTCACTTAAAATCAATGTTTCCTCAGGATATTTTGAATTTTCAACTCTCTTCGACCATGTTATATTAACATTAACGTCTCTATATTTTGAAATAGCACCGTTAGATAGTGTATAAGTTTCCGGTTTATCAGAATTTAGAAGCGATGTCTTATATTCATAAACCGCAATTGTCCCCGGCGCAAATGTTGTATATCCGTCCAAATTACCGGCTTTAATTGGGTTATCTTCCTTTCTTGGTGTCTCTTTCTTAAATTGAGCCATTTTACCGTCTTTATCAAGACCGTAATATGCAACATTTAAATAATCAAGATTTTGATTTTCACTTATATTTCTTTCAATAAGCGGTAAGCTTCCTTGGTCACCTGTTGAAACATCTTCTGTGACAATCCATTCAGCTTTATCTTCAGCTGTAAACTTGCCTGAGATAGTAGTTCTATTTGAATGTGTCATGTCGTTAGGTGAGACCATTTCAAGTCTGGCGCCTTCATAAGCCGGCATAATCAATCTTACAGCACCGGTTTTCTTTACGCCACGAAGTTTTGCGGCTATGTCGATAACATATGCTTTTTGCTTAGAATCTACCGGTGTTTTAAACTTAAAAGTATAAACGCTTTCCAAATTGTTATGACCGTCAAAATACTTCGAATCATTTATAAGGAACTTATCTCCCATATCGTTAGCAGTTAACGTTATAGCTTGGCCATTAAGTGTTACATCTTCTTCAATTTTTTCAAGTCCTGAATTCCTAACTGCTGTAAAGTTTGTAATCAGATCAAGCTGTTTACTGTTTAAATTTTCTCCATTACCGTCAAACACAACTGTCCATTCAACAGCTTTTACTTCCCTATTCTCGATAATCGGATTGGCTGATGCATCAAATGTAACCTTGTATGACGGACCATATTCAAAGAATTTATATTGGTTATTTAAATTCGGTTCTCCGTTTTCATCAAACTCTACTTCAAATGCCGATGTTATAACCGGTGAACGGTCATCCCTATAAACTGTCTTTGTTGGCATTTGTTGTTTCGGATTATTTTTAGGTTCTACCGATATATTAATATCAATCTTATCCTTAGTGCCTATATTATCTGTGTCAAATGCAAGATATTGATCGATATCCAAAGTTTTTGTTGAACTTATAGATTTTTCATAAGTGTAAGTTATTGTGTGAGTAGCTTCGTTATACTTTGGTTTAGCAATTACAACGCTTGGATTATCCGGGTCATATAACGGTTTAAGCGGATAATTAGGATCCGGTTTTAAATAGTCTCCAATCTTAACATCAAATGTCCAACCAACAGGGATTTGCCATATTGGGTAAGCTTTTGCAGTCATTGTGGTTTTCAATCTGAATTTCTTTGTTTCGAAAGAAACTCCATTATATTTTACCGGTGTATTTCCGAGTACCAATCTAATTGTTACGTTGTCGTCTTCCGGAGAGATTTCGAGTTCATCCGGATTTTCTTCGCAGTCTTCCGCTCCTTCAGCGCCACGAACTGCATCCGCTACCAAGTTTTCACTTACGTCGAGCATATTGAGTAGAGCTGCTTTTTCTTCTTTGATTTGTTTGAATTCCTGTTCGATTTCAACTTTATCCGTGTCGAGGTTTTCTACAAATGTGTAGACGATTTTGTGTTCTTCCGCAATATATTCAGCAGTTGCAACAACTTTGCCGTCGATTTGGATGTCGTTTGCACGTCCTTCTTCACCATTTAATATAGGAAGAGTTTTACTTAGGATTTCAACTTCGAATTTGTCGCCTTCAACAATTTTTCTTGAAGCTTTCATTGTAGCTTTAAGAAGAACGTTGAAGTCTCTCGGTTGACCGAAGCCCAACATGCTTGAGGTTTCGAGAGTGTGATATAGATTTTGGAATGAGTAGTCGACTGCGTCGAATGTGACTTCAGTTTCAACTCTTTCAATAGAATCGATATCGCTTTCGCCGATTGTTACGAGGTCGGCATATTGGTTTTCATTTTCTTCTATTATTGTAGGTTCATAGATTTTTAAATCTTCGTCTTCGCTTTTTAGCTCGATTGCTTCCAAAGATGTGAGTTCATTATAGAGTTCGTATTCTTCGTCGGAGAGTTCCACTTCATTATATGGTAAGTCGATTTCTCTTACGTCAAATACAATTTTGTGAACTGTACTTTGAACCGGAGCTTGTTCTTCAATTTTTTCAGATTCTTTGTTTTCTTCCGTGTTTTCTTCAACCGGTTCTTCAGCTTCAGTTTTTTCTTCAACCGGTTCTTCGGTTTCAGTTTTTTCTTCGATTTCAGTTTTTTCGATTTCAGTTTTTTCTTCTACCGCTTCAACTTCGTCGTCTTGTTCTACGCTTTCGATTTCTTCTTCCGGAGTTGTCGGGTCGATTATTTCAATCGACTCTTCTTCTTTTTCTTCCGGAATTTCTTCTTCGTCAGTCGGTTTTAGTTCCGGACCAAAATCAGTTATTTCATTTTCTTCAATTTCGGAAACTGTTGCATCGATTTCTCTTGGAATGATGTTTGAGGTTACATTCCAGATTGCAAGTTGAGTGATAAGTTTCTTTCTTACATTTTCGGTATTTTTTATTTCAGCGCTTCTTTCAAGAATTGCTTTAACTTTTCCAATGGTTTCGATGTCAAATCTGTCCCATGTATTTATATCTTTTAAATCGAAAAGAGGTCCATCTTTGAGTTTCTTATCGACTCCGTTTCCAATCGGTGTCAATTTGTGTGGATCAAGTGAGTAGGCTACTATAGGATTTTCCCTTTCGCCTTTTTTGATTAGATAAAGGGAAAAATCCAAGCCATCACGGAATTCTTCTCTTATTAAGTTATCTTGGAAAGCTTCGAGAGCTTCTTCTTCGTCTTTTAGATTTTCATCTACAGTAAAGTCAATTGTTAAGTCTTGACATCCTTCCATATGGATTGTCATTGTTTCGTCTTCGTAAATCTTGTCGTCGAGTCTGACTTTTTCTCCATCGGACTTTCTCGTTCTTGTGATTGTTGTAAATTCATCGTTGATTAAGTCTTCGATGTTGTACAAGCTTCCCGAGTGACCCGTTTTGATTTCGACCAACAGTTCGGTCAAATCGAGGTCTTCACCCGGTCTGTAAACTTTTTTCGGCTCTCTGTAAATGCTCCACGGCTTTACGAGGTCTGTACTCCAAGGAAGAACGCCTGCATTTTCGTGATGTTCTTCATCTTCGAAGGTCGCATCCTTCTTTTCTTCTTCGTCGTGATTTTCTTCAGGGACCGTTATTTCAGCAGGTGTTAAATCCCAACTGTCATCTTGAGTTTCTTCCTCTTCTTCTCCCCCGATTAAAATCGTTGTTGTCGACTTTTTTCCTTCTTCAGGAACGACTTCGTCGTCCCCCGGTGTTAATAGATCCACCGTTTGATTTTCTGTTTCTTTGTTTTCTTCTATTATCGGTTCCGATTGTTCAACAGGTTGTTCAATCGGTGCACTCGGTTCTGCCGGTGTGAGAAGGTCAACAGTTTTGTTTTCTTCTTCACCCGTAAGCAAGTCAACAGTTTGCGGTTGTTCAGCCGGTGTCAATAAGTCAACTGTTTGTGCTGCAAACATCACTTGTTGAAATGCCATCAACAGTGCAAAAACCAATGATAAAATTCTTTTCGAATGGCTTTTCACTTGAATTATCTCCTTTCAATCTACATACTATTTGTAAATTACATTTATTATACAACTTATTGTGGTGGGTGTCAACCCTTTTTTTCAAAAAGTTTCAAAAAAATTAAAATATTTTGAAAATTAATTTTTAATACTTTTTATTATATTTACTTCTATATTTATTATATTTTATGTATCAGTACTAATTTATTTTATCTATTATAATATTTATAGTAATTTTATTTTGATATAATGAGCAATAATGAACGTATTTTTTGCTTTTTTATATATAAATAAACATTAAAAGCTTAATTATTTACATTTCTGTAATTTTTTCCGAGTATTTTACAGTTTTGACTGCAGAGATAAGAAATGTGCCCGAAGTCACTATATAGCTGCAATAGACAATTTCTGACAAAATAGTTACAAAGCCTTATAACATCTATGTCTATGTTTATTTAAATCTATCACTCCACTATATATAGTATATATATTGTTTATTAAATCAAAAAAATACCCCCACATCCTATTGAGAGTAAGGGTATTTTTTGATAATTATAATATATTTATTTATGTTTTAAATTTATTTTATATAGTCCGCTATTTTTTGAAATACTTCATTGACTTTGTCGACGTCTTTTGCGCCCGCCATAGCCATGTCAGGACGACCTCCGCCATTTCCTCCGAGAGCTTTCGCAATATTTCGTACGATATTTCCGGAGTTGATTCCTTCTTTTACAAGGCTTTTAGAAGCGGCAACGAGGAGATTTAATCCTTCGCCGTTTTTCGAAGCGAGAATTACAAGAATTGCGTCTTCCTTGTTTCTGATTTCGTCTGCGATATTTTTGAGTTCATTCGGTTCGACGCCTTCAAAAACTTTCGCCAAAACTTTTATGCCATTTATTTCTTTTATTTCCGAAGTCATATCCGAAGCGGCATTTCCGAGAAGTTTTGCTTTTATGGATTCGATTTCTTTTCTTTGCTCTCTCTCAAGTTTTTCCATTTCACCGATTCTTTGCTCGATGTTTTCTCTCGTGGTCTTCAGTCTGTTTTCAACGGATTTAATGAGCTCTTCATTTTTTAGAACATATTTGTATGATGCGTGTCCTGTGACAGCTTCGATTCTTCTTACGCCCGCAGCAACTCCGGTTTCGGAAACAATTTTGAAGAGCCCGATTTCGGAGGTGTTTCTCACGTGGGTTCCACCGCAAAGTTCCATCGAGAATTTTCCCATCTTTAGAACTCTGACGACGTCGCCGTATTTGCTTTCAAAAAGTCCGGTGACTCCTTCATCTTTTGCTTCTTTGAGCGATTTTATTTCGGTTACAACCGGAATCGATTCCAGGACTTTTTCATTTACTATTCTTTCAACTTCTTTTATTTCTTCTTCGGTCATCGCTTGATAGTGGCTGAAGTCGAAACGAAGTCTTTCCGGATTTACAAGGGAGCCGGCTTGGTGAACGTGAGTTCCCAAAACTTCACGAAGAGCCGCATGTAGAAGGTGCGTTGCGGAGTGATTTCTTCTGATGTCGTCACGTCTTTTTGTATCGATTTTTGTCGAAACTTCTGCACCTTTTTTGGCAACTCCGTCGACGGTCTTACAAATTTGCAGATAGAGTCCGTCCTTTGTTTTTTGGGTGTCTAAAACTTCAAGTCTGAAGTCGTCTCCGATAATTTCTCCGATGTCTCCCACTTGTCCACCCGATTCTCCATAGAACGGAGTGTCTTCGAGAATCACAATTCCCTCTGCTTCCGTCGGAAGATCGTCGGTCTTTTTGCCGTCAACATAGATGTCCGTGATTTTTGTGGTCGTTTCGTTCATTTCATATCCGGAGAATTTTCCGATTTCCGAGTCAAATTCGATTTTGGAATCCTTTTTCCAACCTGAGTCGGACTTGTCGAGAGCTTCCCTTGCGCGGGTTCTTTGTTCGTCCATCGCTTCTTTGAAGCCTTCTTTGTCGTAGCTCAGTCCTTCGTCTTCCAAGATTTCTTCGGTCAAATCTGCCGGGAAGCCGTATGTGTCATAAAGAACAAATGCGTCTTCTCCGGAGAGAACTTTTTTCATTTTGGATTTTAAATCTGCAATCTTTTGCGTCAAAAGCTCGGTTCCTTGAACGATTGTTCTTTGGAATCTTTCTTCTTCAGTATTTAAGACTTCGAGTATAACTTTTTTGTTTTCGATGAGTTCAGGATATGCCCTGCCCCAGCTTTCAATCACTTCCGTTACAGGTGCTTCGAGGAAGCTTTGCTTGATTCCAAGGAGCATTCCGTGGCGACTTGCACGTCTTATGAGTTTTCTTAGAACATAACCGCGTCCTTCGTTTGACGGAACAACGCCGTCCGAGATGAGGAATGTTATTGCTCTTGAGTGGTCACCGATTATTCTGAAGTGGATGTCGTCGTCTTTGTCGTCGCCGTATTTCTTTCCACAAATGTCGGCTACGGTGTCCATGATTTTTCTTATGGCTTTTATGTCATATACCGAGTCGACGTTTTCCATGATGCATGCAATTCTTTCAAGTCCCATTCCGGTATCGATGTTCGGGTGCGGAAGCGGATGATATTCGCCGTTTTTATCCTTGTCAAATTGCGTGAAAACGAGGTTCCAAACTTCGAGGAATCTGTCGCAGTCGCAGCCCGGCTTACAATCAGGGCTTCCGCAGCCGAATTCTTCTCCCTTGTCGTAGTGGATTTCGGAGTCCGGACCAGACGGACCGACTTCGAGTTCCCAGAAGTTGTCTTCTTTTCCAAGTTTTACAATTCTTTCAGCGGGAATTCCGATTTCGTCGTGCCAAATTCTGTATGCTTCGTCGTCTTTTTCATAGACTGAAACCCAAAGTTTTTCAGCAGGCAGTTTCATTACTTCCGTCAAAAATTCCCATGCCCAGTGGATTGCTTCGGTTTTAAAATAGTCGCCGAAGCTGAAGTTTCCGAGCATTTCAAAGAATGTAAGGTGGCGGAGTGTCTTTCCGACATTGTCGATGTCACCCGTTCTTACGCATTTTTGCGAGGTGGTCATTCTCTTTGCCGGCGGAGTTTCTTCGCCTGTAAAATATTTTTTTAGCGGTGCCATTCCTGCACCGATTAACAATAGGGATTTGTCATTCTTCGGGATTAGCGAATATGAAGGATGAAGCAAATGTCCCTTGGATTCAAAAAATTTCAAAAATTTCTCACGTATGTCGTGAAGTTCTATATTTTCCATAAAAATTCTCCTTATAATATATAATAGTATATAAAAAGAGCCGTGAATTTCGTTTTAAACGGCTCATATTTTCTTTTAATCCAGTTTTTTCTTCGTCTCTCTTGTTTCCTTATAGTATTCATAGACAACTTCAAGCGCAATTACAAAAGGCAGCGCAAATATCATGCCCACAAATCCGAACAGGAATCCACCGGCAATCGTTATTATGAGAACGAGCATCGGATGGTAGCCGAGCTGGTCGCTCATAATCTTCGGACCGACGATATTGTTTTCGGTCCATTGCAAGAACAGAAACATGATTATGACAAATATCGCTTTTGTCGGGCTGTCGAGAAGCGCAAACACCGTCGCGGGCGCAAGACCCAAGAACGGTCCGATGTACGGAATAATGTCCGCAAACATGGTTATTATTCCGATTACGAGAGCGAAGTCGACTCCGATGATGCCGAGAAATATTCCGACCGCGACGCCCACATATATTGCCATGAGGATTTTTCCCTTGACATATTTGAATACGCTTTCGTCCATTTTCTTTCCGATTTCGACGGATTGTTCTCTATATTTTTCCGGAATCAGTTCCTTCAATTTTTTTATAAATATTTCCTTGTCGTTTAAGAGATAGAAAACGAAGATCGGCACCAAGACCGCAATAAAGATTTTACTGAATGTGCTTTTTACTCCAACCATCATTGAACTTAAGTTGAAGTCCGACATTCCGATTTTGCCGAATATGTCTCGCACTTTAAGTTTTTCGAGATTTAAAACATCACGTCCAAAGTATTTGTGCGAAAGGTCGATTACAACTTTTTTCGCTTGGTCCAAATAGAGCGGGAAGTTGTTTACAAGTTTCGAGAATTCGTTTATTGTGCGCGGCAATAGGCTCACCATCATGAATACGAGGATTAAGAATATCGCCAGAAAAATTATCAATATCCACCACTTGCGTTTAAGCTTCGGGTATCTTGTTTCGAGCCACTTTACCAGCGGATTTAGAACATATGCGATGACAACTGATGTCAAAAAGGCGTTCAATAGATAGCGCAGGCTGTTGTACGATTTAAAAATCGTTATTATTATTGCGGCGCCGGCGAAAATCAAAACATATTTTAATATTTTTCTCAAATTCAACCGCACTTTTCTCTTGTCGTCGACGTAGTTGTTTCCGATATTTACCATATAGTAGGTCGCAAACAATACAAATATGAGCGAGAGAAACATGAGCGCGATTTTTATTCCGCTTTCAAAACTCATCTTCGGCAACTGAATTTTCAGCACTTGATTTAGTTTATCCATTCTTCACCTCCATCGAAACACATATTTATTAAATTATACTACTTATCGGTTTATTTTGCAAGATAATGAATCACAAAAAAATACCTCTCGATTTGAAATTTTAACATTTCAACCGAGAGGTCATTTGTTATTTGTATGCGATTGCTTCGATTTCGATTACGCCGTCTTTCGGAAGTCTTGCAACTTCAACACAGCTTCTTGCAGGTTTGTGGTTGCCGAAGAATTCTTCATAGACTTTGTTTACTTTTCCGAAGTCGTTCATATCTTTTACATAGATATTCACTTTGATTATATTTTCTAGTTTTCCGCCGGCTTCTTTAACAATTTCGAGCACATTTGTGAGCGATTGTTTTGCAGCAGCTTCGATGTCCGAAACGAGTTCGCCGTTTTCCGGATTGATTGGAAGTTGTCCGCTTGTGAAGATTAAACCGTCATGTACCATCCCCTGTACATATGGGCCGACAGCAGCCGGAGCTTTTTTTGTGTTAATTGATTCCATATTATCCTCCTTATATAAAAGCACGTGGCTTTTTCACTAATTATTCGACTTTAAATCGCGTTCCGTCCAAAGTCTTTCAAGGTCATAGAATTTTCTCGCCTTGATGTCGAAGATGTGAACGATGACTTCGTCGTAATCAAGCAGCAGCCATTCATTGCTTTTTCCTGCGCTGTTGTTCAATTTTTCAAAGCCTTCCTTCTCCATTTCGTACTCAACATTGTCCGCAATTGCAAACATTTGGTTGCTGCTTGTTGCGGAGGTTATGACAAAATAGTCCGCAAATGAAGCCTTTCCCCTTATGTCGATGACTTCTGTGTCGTATCCGATTTTATTTTCGATTGCCTTTTGTATAATTTCAAGTTTTTTATCTGTATTTTCCAATATTTACTCCTTTAATAACAGCCAATTTCTCGCTTCAACGGTGTCGGTTGCAATGAACTCGCCCCTGTCCACCAAAAGCTTTAAAGTATCGCCAAAGACTGCAATAAGCGCTTTGTCTATATCCGTCCTTGCCAATTCTCTGAACTCGTCAACCCTTGGATAGTCTCTGCCCTCTTCGAGTTTGTCCGCAAGATATACGATTTTTTCAAGCGTCGTCATATTGCTTCTGCCCGTGATGTGGTATCTTATTGCGTCCAAGATTTCGTGGTCATACACTCCGAACTCGTTTTGGGCGATATACATTCCCAAAATTCCGTGAACCAGATTGTAGTCATACACAAGTTCATTTTCCAATATTATACCAAAACTTTCAATCTTTTTCAACGCATCTTCTTTTGAGGCCCATTTCCCCGAGTCGTGCAGAAGTCCCGCTGCCTCCGCTTTATATTCATCGACTCCCCAAATTTTTGCAAGCTCTCCGGACATTTTCATCACTCGAATCGAATGTCCGACCCGGTGGTCGCTCAAGTGTTCTTTTAAGTATTCTATTGCTTCATCTTTATCAAACATAGATTCCTCACTTTAAAATTTCATTTATATAATCATAGGTTCTATCCGTCACAAAAAATCTCACGTCTTTTTCCTCTAAAATCTGTTCTCTCACGAATGTACTCGACATTTCAAGCACAGGATTGTCCAAAAAGAAAAACTTTTCCTTGTTTTTTTCGTAGAGCTCATTCGACTTGAAAGTGTAGCCGCCGCGTTTTAAAACTATTATATTGGAAAGCTCCAAAATCCTTTCGGGTTTCACCCATTTCGGAAACGAGAGAAAGCTGTCCATGCCCATGACGAGATAGAGTTCGTCATATTTTTCCCGAAGTGTCTCGATTGTTTTGTAGGTGTAGCTCACGCCCTTCAACTTGTATTCAACGTCGGTCACGTGAACACCCGGGATTTCCTCAAAAGTCTCCTTTACCATGTCGAACTTTTCGTAGACATTGATCCTGCCCTCTTTTTTGTGCGGAGGGTCATATGTCGGCACTACAAGCAGTTCTTTCGGTTCGAGTTCGTTCATGAGATATTTCGCCATAATTACATGAGCGATTGTAGGCGGATTGAAACTTCCGCCGTATATCAGGACCTTATTTTTCAAATTCATTTAGCAATTTATTCTTTTCGCTCTTTCTATAAATCGAAAGATTGCTGCCGAGCTTTGCCAAAAACTCAACTCCGAGTTTTTCTTCAAGTTCGCCGAAAAGCTCCATAACTTCAACGTCGGAATTGTTTAAAATTTGAATTTTCATAATTTCATTTTTATTCAAATATAAATCAATTGCCTCCAGTGTTTCTTCTTTGATGCCGTCTTTGCCGATTCTCATCGCCGGCTTCATTGTATTCAATTTTGATTTTAAAAATGCTCTTTCTTTTGATGTTATCATATTTACTCCATGTGTGTAAATTCATATCCGAGAGTCTCAACCGTGTCTCCGTCTTCGATTCCGAGATTTTCAAGCTCCGCGTTTATCCCTTCTCTTTCGAGGAATGCATCAAAACGTCTCACGGAATCCGGCTCGCTGAAATCGGTCGACCTGAAATAGTATTCAACTTTGTCTCCCGTGATGTGGTAAACTCCGTCTTCAAACCAAACTTCAATCGGATTTTCATTTTGTATGAGATGGGTTCTCTTTTCATCGAGAACAACATCGGGTATATTCTTATTTATATCATATATTTTGTATTCAAGTTCCTTGATGCCCATTCGAGTTGCTGCGGAAACGACAAAGGTCTGTCTTCCGGTTTTTTCCTCGATTTCTTTTCGCCTTTCATTAAGCGTTTCTTCGTCAATTATATCGGACTTGTTGAGTACAATTATCTCTTCTTTTTTCTCAATGGTTTCGCTGAAAGACTCCATTTCATGTCTCAGCTTAAAATAGTCTTCAAGCGGTTCTCTCCCTTCGGAGCCGCTCACGTCAAGCACATGAACCAAAAGTTTAACTCTTTCGATATGCCTTAAAAATTTAAAGCCGAGTCCCGCACCTTCAGATGCACCTTCAATGATTCCCGGAATGTCCGCTATGACAAAAGATTTTCCCTCTTCAACCATGCAGACGCCGAGATTCGGCTCAAGAGTCGTGAAGTGGTAGTTTGCGATTTTCGGTTTCGCCGCACTCATAATCGAGAGAAGCGAACTCTTTCCGACATTCGGAAAACCGACAAGTCCCACATCCGCAATGAGTTTCAGCTCAAGACGAATGCTCGCTTCCTCGCCTTTTCTTCCCGGTTCCATAAAAGTCGGAGCCTGTCTTGTTGAGGTTCTAAAATGCCAGTTTCCGCGACCGCCGCGACCGCCTTCAACGACAAGAAACTTTTCGCCGTCCTCTTTAAAATCGTAGAGGATGCCTTCGTTGCCGACCTGTCTTACAACAGTGCCGAGCGGAACATAGAGAAAAAGATCTTCGCCGTCTTTTCCGGTTCTTAAATTGTTCATTCCGTTTTGACCGTTTGTCGCCTTGAACTTCGTCTTGTAGCGATAGTCGATTAAGGAGTTTAGATTCGACGAGCCGACAAGGTAAATCGAACCGCCTCTTCCTCCGTCGCCGCCGTGCGGACCGCCCTTCGGTTCATATTTTTCACGTCTCCAACCGACGTGTCCGTCGCCGCCGTTTCCCGCTTTCAACTCAAGAGTTACAATATCAAACATTTCATCACCTCTTTTATTTAAATTATATCAAATCGGAACCCCCGTTTCAACAACGGAGTTCATATTTATAAAAAAAAGGTCACAGATGTGACCTTGGGTTTTCTAATTAAGCATTGACAACTTCGCGTGGATATACGCTTACTTGTTTGCGTTTTTTATCTTTTCTTTCGAATTTAACAACGCCATCAATCATTGCAAATAATGTGTCGTCTTTTCCTTTTCCAACATTTGTGCCCGGGTGGATTTTTGTTCCACGTTGACGAACGATAATGTTGCCTGCCAAAACTACTTGACCGTCACCTTTTTTGGCTCCAAGACGTTTTGATATAGAGTCTCTACCGTTCTTTGAACTTGCAGCACCTTTTTTGGATGAAAATAATTGCAAATTTAATTTTATCATCTTTATTCCTCCTCTAATGTAAGTTTAATAAAATCGCCATAGCCTTCTTCAAGGCTCCTTATGCCTTCAATAAATGTGTCGAACAATAAGTCGACATCTTTGCCTCGCCTTGCAAGCGAAAGGTTCATGAATCCGTCTTTTACTTCAACGTCAAGCTCGTCCTCGAGGTCCAAATTGACCACAAGCGAGCGATAAATCGTATGACTTAAAATCGAAACCGCCGCACAAACTATATCATGACCATGATCGTCGTAGTCCGCGTGTCCCTTTATTTCGAATCCGATGCGCTCCTTATTCCTGAAGGCCACTATGTTAATCATTAGATAGCCAATTCTTTGATTCCAACTCTTGTGAAAGGTTGTCTGTGACCTTTCTTCTTTCTTTGATTCTTCTTGGCCTTATATTTAAAAACGATGATTTTCTTTGATTTGCCATTCTTTAGAACGCTTCCCTTTACGGTAGCACCCTTTACATATGGTTTACCAACAGTAATCGCCCCATCGTCACCGGACACAAGAAGAACTTTGTCGAAAACAACTTCGCCGCCTTCTTCAATGTTTAAGTTTTCAACGTGAAGAATTTGGTCTTTTTCAACTTTGTATTGTTTTCCACCAGTTTCAATTATTGCGTACATATCTACACCTCCAAGTGATTTAGTCTCGCCGACGTCAAGGCTGACAGTTGTCATTCGAAGCCCGACTCAAGCGGAAGATTACTCGTATATAATATCATATAAATTTTTGTTTGTCAAGAAAAAATATACATTTTATTTATTTTATTTTTATGCTTTTAATAAAACAAAAAAATACCGCCTTAAGCGTTCGTTCGATGAAGACGGTATTGTGATTTTAAAAATTAAATTTTATTTTTATAGTAATCGTCGCAAAATGCATTCCATTTTCTTTCATACTCATCGTGAGACACTAAAATCATATGCTTTGCTTTTGTTATTCCGCGCTTTTTTGTTTCTTCAACAAAAAATTCTTCTCCTTCAAATCCTGCAGTTATATAGCCGTAAACATACGAAAAACCGAGTTCATATGCAAGAAAAAGTCTTGTGTGTCCGTCAAGCGAAACATATTCATCTTCATATTTGTCGAGCGGAACAATAATGTCTTCTTCCCTTCGGACAAATGTTTTTACCGCATTTAATTTGTCAATATCGACAAAGAATTGAAGCGGCCTAATTCTATCGATTTCAATTTTAAAGATTTCGATTCTGTCAAAACATTTTACAACATTTCCATCCTTATCATAGAAAGTTGTAATATGCTTTGTATAAAAACGAAATTCTTCAATAACATCTTCAAAAAATTCTTTATTTCCATTTATTATGGCTTCATAACTTGAAATAATTTTTATCTCAACCGGATATTTGTCCTCTACAATATAACAACCATGTTCATTAAGAGCTTGCTTGTCAAAGCGTTCATCGTCATATATGTCTATTCTTCTGATTTTTTCGTTCATGTCAATTCTCCACAAGTTTAAATATTTCCCAGCGTTCTTTTTAACTCCGTAATTTTTTCTCGGCTTATTTTTTCGCCGCCCGTCTTTTTTATCGTCATCTCAAGCATCCCGAGTCTCGTTATGTCGTGAAAATTTATCTCGGTGTACTCGCTCTTTAGATATTCCAAAAATTCTCGGTTCATCTTTCCCGGGAGTTTTAAAATGTCCATTATTATAACGCCCTCGAGATTTCGAAGTTTTATTATTTCAGCAAGCTTTTTCATCGCTTCTTTGTTCACTTCCATGCGGTTTAGTGCGCTGTCGAAAAATTCCGAAAAATCTCCGGAGTTCACATCGACAATCGTCATATATGGAAGAGTATCGACATAGAGATATCCGGTTTTCAAGTCTACTCTTCTTTCGAAATCGGGTTCGGCATTTTTCAGCACTTTAGCAACTTCTTCCTTGTCGATTGACTGCTCCGCATTATACTCTTCGATAAGTTTTTCGGATTTTGTCGGAGCTTTGTAGACAATTTTCGGGATTGGAAGTGTGTTTTTCATCGAAAAAATATGCTTCCATTTTTCTAGAAGGGACTCTTCGACTGTGTCGGGTTGGGTCGGGGTTGTGGTTTCGGTTGTAGTTAGGCTTTCGGTTTCATTGTTTTTTCTGTACGAATTTTTGTTCTCAATGCTTTTTTCGCTCAGACTCTCGATAGATGCGTTTTTTCCGCTCGAACTTTTAGTGAATACGTTTTTTTCGACTCTACTTTTCCCCGAGTCAGTCCCATCCGAACCGCCGTCTCTCGAGCCGACAATGCTCGAAAATTTTTCGAATTTTGTTTCGAATGCTCCGGATTTTTTCGGAATAATTCTGAGCATGCTCGAGTTTTTCTCGAGTTTTAAATCCATGTCGACGGTGTAGAACTTTTCTTCGTCGGGGGTCTTTCGGATATTGAAGAACGCGTCAGCTCCCGCTTTCAGTCCGGTCTTTTCCGCGCAGAACGCATCCTCCGTCTCGCCTATGTCCACGAAGGTGAGTCTCGCTTTGTTGTCGATTTTCTTTACGCGTGCGTGCACAATGGAGCCGACGGGAATTTCGTCATTTTTTTCTATAACTATTTGATAAAGACGGTCTGATTCATAAAAAATCGTGACCGTCTCCAATTCATTTTGAAATTTGTAATATTTCATTATTTTATCAGCTCATTTCTAAAAGGCATGACATTCTTTGTGTCAACTCTGTTAAGTCCCAAATATTCCGCCATCAAATCTCTCGCCATCGGTCCGGCGTTTGAGCCCGTTCCCCCTTGAAAGAGAACGGATGCGACGACAATTTCCGGATCGTCCGCAGGTGCGTACGATACAAACCATGCAAAGTCGTCATATGGCATATTTGTGTTCGGATTTATTCCTTCCCTTTGCGCCGTCCCCGTTTTTGAGCCCGTAGCAATCGGGAAATCCAAGAACACACGTCTACTCGTTCCGACTCTTGAAACAAGTTCCATTCCGTATTTTATTTGATTCATCCCGTCCGGATTTTTTATGTCAATCTGTGTAGGATTATTTTCAGGAAGAAGAACGTCCTCTTGTCCGTCGTAGGATTTGACTGAGTCAAAGAGCGTGACCTTGTTTCTCGTGCCGCCGTTTACGAGCGTCGAGATGTAGTTCGCCATTTGAAGAGTCGTAAAGTTCGACTGACCTTGACCGATTGTGACGTTCAGTGTGTCGGCAAGACTCCAAGGCGCCTGATTTATATAGTCGAATTTTAAAACATCCGTCAGACTTCTTTTTTGTCCTTTGACCGGAGTGCTTCCGTTGTATCCCATATTTTCAAGGCGTTTTATAAGTTCGTTGCTCGTGAGTGAGCGACCTTCTTCCGCCCAATCAGCAATTTCTTTTATATCATTTTCAACTTCATCATCCGTCTTTTCGGTTTCAAGAAAATCTCTAATATTCTCTCTCAACCATTTTGCAATATAGAATTTTGTAGTGAACATTTTTTGCTCCGCCTCAGGGACCGAGCCGACCGTTTCCGGCGGTATATTGATTTCGATGCCGGTCTTGTCATTTAAGCCAAACTCCTCGGCGGCGTTTCTTATATCCTCGATTGAAATATGCGTGCTTATCGGCTTTTCACCTCGTCTTTGGTTGTTTCCAAGAGCAAGCGAGTAGAAATAGTAGTTGCACGAGTGCTCAATTGCATGAGCAAGGTCGACATTTCCGTGAGATGCCTTTGAGAGAGTATAGACAAGACATCTGAATTTGGTGTCTCCAACTTCGACATATCCGCCGTCCCAAATTTTTTCGTACGGATCGAGCCCCTTTTGAAGTCCCGCAAAACCGGTCACCATTTTGAATGTGGAGCCCGGTTGAACTGCAGTTTGGGTTGCGATATTGTAGAGCGGTCTTGCTGCAAGAGGGTCGTTGTCGTTTTCCGGAAAAAAGTTTTTCCAGTCCGACTCGTTTATGCCCGTCGCAAAAAGATTAGGGTCATATCCCGGATAGCTCGCCATAGCAAGCACTTCACCGGTCTTTGCATTCATTGCGACGACCGCACCCGCATTGCAGTTTGAGAACGGTCTTTTGGTTCCGATTTCACCGTCCATTTGATAGTCGCCCCATTCGCTTTCATAGACCGCACGCCTTCTCACGCGGTCAATTGTCTTTTCCAGATATTCCTCCGCAAGCGAATTGAGCTTGGAGTCAATTGAGAGATAAAGAGTATTTCCCGGAACACTTTTGGTTTCGTTCATAACCGAAGTTGTGTTTCCGATATAGTCGACGGCGACAGTTTTTTCGCCGCTCTTTCCGTGGAGATATTCCTCGAAACTTTCCTCGACTCCCGTCTTTCCTATAAATTTATTTCTGTCATATTTTTTATCTTCTACATATTTTTCAATTTCCTTGTCGGTCGCAATTCTTCCCATATAACCGAGTATGTGCGATGCGGTTTGCCCGAGCGGATAATATCTCACAGGTTCCAAAGAAACTCTGATTCCGCTTTTTTCACCGATTTTTTCCTCGATTTTTGCAACCGTTTCATCTTTTAATCCGTACGCAAGGTTGACCGGCTTGTACGCTCTTTCTCCGAGTTTATAAACGAGGTCATAGATATTTAAGATGTCCTTCGCTTCATAGTTTGAAATGTCCGGCGAGATTCTATAGTAGTCCTTCGCCGCCGCCAAAAGCTCTTCGGCGTCCGGTAGCTCGGAATCGTCTTCCATATCTTTAAAATATGATTTGAATCTCGAATAAAGATTTTTTGTATTTTTGTCATTTACAAATTCAAGCTCGTTTGAAACCGAGATTTTTGCATTTATATTTTTCTTTAAAAGCTCGCGTTGAACAATCGGTCGGATTTCTTCTCTCATTAAAAATTCGTCGATGACTTCATCGCTTGCCATATTGATTAAATCTTCGAGAGGATTTTTCGAATCCGTGCCGTCGTTGTATTTATAAAATACTCCGGTTTCGTCTTCCGAAAGATAGACTTCGATATTTTTTGCGATGCCCTTATCTTGAACCGTCTGAAGGAATATTTCTCCCGGAACCATTTTCCCGTCGTCATAAATCGAGCTTAAAATTTCCTTTAGAGCATATCGTTTTCCGAGAAATGTGAAAAATGTTTTCGCATCGTCCTTGATGCTTAGCTCCGGATAATTCTTTACAAGGTTCAGCTTGTCGATTAAAAGTTCGTTTTGGTAGCTTATGGAAACCGGCTTCATCCTTATATTGGAAATCGTTCCGCTCTTCGCTGCAATTTCAAAAAGAATCGCCCTCGCAATCGGGTGATTTAAAATCTTTCTTTTTATAGTCATGTCCGATTTTATGATTTCAAAGACGAGTTCCTCCGCCGAAAGTCCCTCTTGCATGGATTTGTCCTTGATAAATGTCGCAAGTTTTAAATCGTCAGCAACGAATACATTGTCCTTTAAAGTTACCGGAAAGTCTATATATTTTTCACGAACCGCATTCAGCGCGCGTTGTTTGACGTTGAAAGAATAGTGATTCGGAAATCTGTCAAGATTCATCGAAGACTCGATAAACTCTCTTAAAACATCTTCGTTCTCAAGTTTTTTCACCATAATCTCCTGTGGTGACTCTTCGCTCGTTTCGTACATTTCTTCTTTTGCGAAAGTATAGTAGTTCAAATCCACCGGAAATTCGCCTTGGAAAAAAACGCCGTCCTCCTCAAGAAGTCTTATCAAAGTCAAAAGCCTTTGGTTTCTGTTTTTTATCTCATCTTTGGTTTGATTCGGGCGCATGAGTTCATCTTTTAAAACTTGCACCGTGAAAGACGGAATGTTTCCCGCAAGAAGTCTTCCGTGCCTGTCTCTTATCTCGCCTCTCGGCGCCGTTTCATAAACTTTTTTTATTCTTCTGTTGTCCGCAATTTCACGATATTTATCGCCTTCGACAACGGTCATAAAAAACAGCCTTGCTAAAAGCACGACAAAAAGAATGGATGTTACTATAAATAAAATGTCCATTCTCAGTGGAATATTCGCTTTGTCATTTTTGTTTTCCATTAAAATTCCACCTTTCTGTGCTTGCGTTTTGTGAAAATCTTATAATAAATTATGGAAAGGACGATTTGAATCGGGACTTGAAATGAGAAGAGATTGAAAAATACAGCTCCCATCTTTGTATCAATTCCCAAAAACATAAGTCCAAGTCCATACGATAAGATATACAAAATACCCGTCACTGCGGTTATAACCGAGACGACAAACATTGATTTACCCGTAAATTTTTCGCGCATAGAGCCCAATATAAATGCGATTGCAACAAAAAGAAGAATTCTAAGTCCGAATGCACGTCTAAAATAGATATCCAAAATAAAGCCTGAAATCGCCGCAAGTGTTATCGCTTCTTTCTTGTCGATTGCAAGCGCCATAACGATAATCATCGGCACAAAAAATTCAGGCATCGTCACCTCCGGTAGAATTCCCGGAAAAAATCCGATTTGCATAAAAAGTGAGATTAAACTCACCACTAAAATTTTTGCAAACATTATTTCACCACATAAACTCTTCTCAAGTGTTTAAAATCCACACCCGGCTTGATATAGACGAGTTTTTTCATCTCAGTGTCATCGGTTTCGACTTTCGAAACTTCGCCCACGTAGATGTCCTTCTTTATAACCTCGCCAAGGCCCGACGTGATAATTTCGTCGCCGACGATGACGTCGCTGTTTTGGTCGAACATATAAGCCTTGAGCTCGCCGGACTTCATTCCGCCAAGAATTCCGCCGTCGCCGCTTCTTATAGTCCTTATACTCACTCGAACTGTGTCGTCCGTAATCGCAGTGACCTCGCTGTAGTCGCTGTAGACTCCGGTCACTCGACCCACAAGTCCTTCCATCGCTTCAGCCGTGTCGTCGCCCGACATAACAACGCTGTCCCCTATCTCGACGCCGTCTTTTAGACCTCTGTTGATCGTAAAAACGTCGTACCAGGAGTTGTTGTTTAAAGACGTTATATCCGCAGGTATAAGCTCTAAATTTGTAGATTTTATCATATCGTATTCATTTTGAAGCGCCTCGCTTCTTATGACGACTTCTCGAAGTTTTCTATTTTCTTCTTCGAGTTTCTTCACTCTCAAATTGAGCTCGTCGAGGTCGTTTATTTCCTCATCCGTAAGACCGCCGACTTTTTCTCTTATTGTGCTTCCGGCACTTCTGAAAAATCTCGAAACGGGATTTACAATCACCGAAACGCCCTTACTTATAATATTGTCTTTCGAAACATTTTTGTCGATTACAAAAACAAATACGACCAACGCAACAAAAATAAGAAATATTATTATGTTTTTTATATATTTATTGTTAAAATTCATAGATTTCCTCTTCTAAATTACATATCTCCGTGCTGTCTCAGCGAATAGTAGTTGCCGTTTCCGACGACAATATGGTCGACCACTTCGATTCCAAGCACTTTTCCGCACTCGACCATCCTTGAAGTGAGCCTTATGTCATCGCCCGACGGTGTAGGGTCGCCGCTTGGATGATTGTGCGCAAGCATAATCGACGTCGCGCCGAGCTTTATCGCACGTCTGAAGACCTCTCTCGGCATTGCAATGGTTTGATTGACCGTGCCCTTAGATATTACTTCTTCGTCCAAAAATTTGTATCTGCCCGAATTTATTGAATCATTTTTTAATATTTCATCTCCGTCGAAAATGAGTTCACCTTCGTGAACACGTGCGATGTTTTCGTTTATAAGACAGTTTTTGTTGTTTAAAACAAGCACCATAAAATGTTCTTCAGTGTGATTTTCGAGCTTTCTCATAATGTAGTCTGCGGCGCTTTTTACCGAAGTTAATTCGAGCATGCCGTCCTTCGCTCTTTCAAGCGCAACTCGGTTCGAGAGTTCAAAAGCCGCCATCATCGTCGTGATTTTTTGCTCGCCGAACCCCTTTATATTTTGCAGGTCCTGCGCTTCGAGTTGCACGAGTGACGAAAGCGAACCTCCTCCATATTTGAGAAGCCCTTTACTGAGCTCCAGTACATTTAAGCCGACAGTTCCGGTTCTTAAAAGAATGGCAAGAAGTTCCCACGGCTCGAGACTCTTCGCTCCCATTTTCATAAGTTTTTCACGTGGCATAAGCTTTTCCGAGTCTTCCACATATTCTGTTAAATCAGTCTTTTCAATACTGTTTTTTGTCATTTAATATAACTCCCAAAGTGTTTTTCTTAACAAGTTCGTTTACAATAAAACCGTTCAACGTCCCTGTAAATGTTCCGACTATTTCAATCCACGGTAAATAGTGGAAATAGATGAAACTGTTCAATACGAGATACGAAACGGTGACCTGTGAAAAGTTAAAAAAGAATGCTCCCACAACCGAAACTCCGATATAACTCACGCGCGGCATAAACTTCATCGCAAGTATCATTCCTATGAGTGCAAAAATTCCCGACGGAAGGCTGTACATTATGCTTGTAAACGAGCCGCCCATCAACGCTTGCAAAATACTTTTCATAAGCACGATAAAAAATACTTCTTTTTTCGAAAAATAAATAAGTCCAACCAAAAGAACTATATTTGAAAATCCGAGTTTCATGCCCGGAATCGGAATAAGCGGTGTGAAAAAATTTTCCAAAAATGAAATCATTCCGGCAATAAGTGCGAATAGTGCGATTTTTGTAATATTTGTTTTCATATTATTTCACCATCATATCTATCTTATCCTCGTCGTCGCCCACGATTGTGACCGCCATATGGTGAGGAATGCAGATTAGACTCGAGCCCGGAGACTTGATTTTCCCTTGCTTCACAGCGAGCTGTCTTGGACAGTTAGACTCGAGCATGACGACATAGTCCGGTCCGATTTCAATCAGATTTATTCCATATTTCGTTTGAAAAAGTTTTTGTATAGGTTTCTTTTGAAAATCTTTTCTATATATAACCTCGCCGTCAACCTTCACTTCGACGCCCGATGCTTCGACTTTCGGAAGCATAAAAATGGCGGTGATTGAAGCAATTATGATGACGAGTATGATAATAAAATCAAGTTTTGTCAATGCAATCACCGTCTTTATTTTATCATTAATCGCAAGTTTATTCAAGATTATTATGTAAATTAAAAGTCCTCTCCATGTTTCAAGAGAAGACTTTGTTTTGTTATTCGTTCAATAGATTTAATTTTTGACACATATAGAACACGAGCGACAAAACTACTGCAACGACCGATGCAAGCACCATGCCCGAAAGATTTATCGCGCCGAATTTCACCGTTAGGCCCGAAAGACCTGTTGTGAAGATTACAGATGTCAAAATGAGGTTCTTCGAGATGCTGTAGTCAACTTTTTGGTCGACGAGAAGTCTTATACCGCTTGTGCCGATCATTCCATAGAGAAGGAATGTGACTCCTCCGATGACGTCGCCCGGTATTGTCGAGATAAATGCACTCAAGGGTCCGATGAACGCCATGATAATAGATATTATTGCGGCACCCGCTATAACTTGGACCGAATAAACGCCCGTGATTGCCATAACTCCGATGTTTTCACCATATGTGGTCGTAGGAACTCCGCCCACAAGACCGGAGAGTGCTGTCGAGAAGTTGTCCGCAAAAATCGAGCGGTGAAGTCCCGGGTCTTTTATGAGGTCGCGACCGATAATGTTTGAAGTTACAACTTGGTGCGATATATGCTCCGACAGAATTACAAGTACTACCGGAAGCATTGTGAGAATCGCTTCGAAGTTGAATTTTGCTAAGTGGAAATCCGGCATTGTGAAGAGTTTTGCTTCATAAACCGGTGTGAAGTCCACCATACCCAGTGCAACCGCCGTGATATATCCCGCAATAATTGCGATAAGAATCGGAACAGTTGCAAGAAGTTTTTTGAATAAAACAGAGCCGAACACTGCGACAAGCACTGTCACCAAAAATACAATCAAGTGTTTCGTGTTATAATTTTCGGTCAAGATTTCGGCGCCGATAGCTCCGCCCCTTATCGTTAGACCGACAAGTTCAAAACCGATGAGCGCAACAACGGAACCCATTGCCGCCGGCGGAAGGACAACGTCTATCCAACTCGTGCCGTATTTGTAAATAATCGCCGCTATAATCATTCCTATAATTCCGACCGCCACAAAGGCACCTCCGGCGTATTCAAATCCCATCTGATTAATTATTACAGCGCCCGGTGCCAAAAATGCAAAACTGCTTCCAAGATATGCCGGCGCTCTTCCCTTTGTCACCGCAATGAAAATCAAAGTTCCGATTCCGTTCATAAAAAGAACGATTGCAGGATTGATTCCGAAAATAATCGGGACCAAAACCGATGCTCCGAACATAGCAAAAGTGTGCTGAATTGAAAGCGGAACCAATAATTTTCCGGGTACTTTTTCGTCTACTTGATAAACCTTTCTCATATTTTCTCCTTTCCTCTCGCTTTATCTTATTAAAGCTTAGATAACAAAATTTTTTCGTTCCAACGGAACTCTCCCGAATGTTTCGGGCATTTTTTCTATTATACTTGAAATAAAAATGAATGTCAATAAAAATCTCAGAATTTTTTCAAAAAAATAGAGCCGAAAAGGCTCTACAATTACATAGTTTTAATTTTTTCTTCAATTGCGTCTTTCAAAGATTTGCCGTCAAATGTAACTTCGCCGGTGCCACCGAAAATGTCGACAGCAATCTTAAAGAAGTTAACAACCAAATTGTTGTCCACAACTTTAAAGAAATCCGTTGTTCCCGGAACGAAAATAACATTCACTTCATCAAAACCTGATTTTGTCGAAAGTTCTCCTTCATCTTCTTGGAGATTAAGTTGCTTCATCGGGTCAATCATGGCTTGCATGACTCCCAAGTCTTCCATCATCCACATATTGTTGTTCCAAAAACGCTTATCTTTTTTGCTTCCGCCGTTTAAAAGTTCTCTGTTGGAAATAGCCGACAAAACACTTCTTACGCCTTCTTCTTTGAATTCATCGTCATAGATAAGTTTCATCTCAGGTCTTTCTGCGACTGAAATAATATAAGGTTCTGCAACCTTTTCCTTTTCCGCAACTGATGACCAGAAGAAGATCATCATTTCAACTACTTCCGTATTAATATTAATCTTCATATTAATCTTCAACTCTCCTAACTTCTACCGGGCCAACCTCTATAAGCCCTTGTTTTAATAGTCTACCGCAAGCTCTCTTGAACGCTTGCTTGGACAAACCGGTCACTTCAAAAATTTCTTCCGGTGACGATTTGTCGCCAATCGAAAGTCTGCCGGTTTTCATAAGTCCATCCATTATAATAACACTATCTTTGTCAATTTGCAAATGCGAGCGCTCTCTTTTTGTGAGCGAGATTTTTCCGTCGGGAAGAACATATTTTACGCGAAATTTTTCCTTGTCACCGACTTCATATCCCCTCGTCATCTCATTTGCATCGAGCCTTGCATCAATGTCCTCATCCACAACTCCGAAAACTCCGAGTCCCGGTCTGACACTGTATATCGTCGCGATAACTTCGTCATTTTCAACATAATTGTGACTGTTCGAAACATATTCACTTATTCTCATCGAGCCGAAAAGCCTGTCTTTTCTGTCGCGCATAACTTTTACGACAACTCTGTCACCCGGCTTTACTCGACCGGTGGTTTCAGCAAATGGCATAAATAAATCGTCCGCACCGAAAGTATCCAGGAAAAATCCGACACGTGACTTTTCTTTTACCCTTAGAGTTAAAACTCGACCATCCTCAACTTTGTTTTCGCTTAAAATAGCGATATTGTTCTTCTTGTCAACGACGGTTATGTCAATCTTGTCTCCGATTTTTAAACTGTGTGAAAAACCGCCTCTTAAAATATTGTATGTTTTGGAATCGCAAGTTACAACCATTCCTTCGTTTGTAAAACGACTTACTTCTGCTATCATTTAACCACCTCGTACATACATTATAACATTTAAAGATTGAAAATAAAAGAGCATATTGAAAAGAACCGATAAAAATCGGTTCCTTTCTGAGGCAAATTGAGATTATTAAAAGTTATTTAGCTAACATTTTTTCGTGAATTTTTGTGTCGTGGAATGTTCCGGTGAAAAGTTCTGCGTGTTTTCCGATTGCATATACCGGAATTGGAACAGCCGTGTGGTCGTTTGTTCCGAATGTTATTCCGCTCTTGTTTGCGATGAGTTTTGTGATTGTGATTGCAATTGGGTTGTATCCGCCGTATTTTAGAGTGTATTCATCGTCCTTTTCAACCTTTTCGCCCTTGTTGTATGCTTCAATTGATTGTTTTATAAGATTTATTTCTCTTTCATTTAATACGAATTTGTCATCTTCTTTTCCACTGAATTTAAGCGCTGTATTTTCAGTTATAATCTTTTTGATTTGCTCGAATTTTACCTTTTCACCCAAAGCTGTGATTTTATTGTCAAATTCAACTTGGCTGATCTTTTGTCCTCTTAAAATTTCGAGGTTTGTGTTGTAGTGTGTGAGATAATAACCGAGACTCATTCCGCCGGTTTCATGGTCGGCTGTAACCAAAATCAATGTTTCCTTCGGGTGTTTGTTGTAGAATTTGATTGCTTCATTTACAGCAAGTTCCAAATCCAAAACATCACCGTATGCTGCTCTTGCATCGTTTGCGTGGCATGCCCAGTCAATCTTTCCACCTTCTGCCATCATGAAAAATCCCTTTTCATTGTCGAGCACTTCAATTCCTTTTTTGACCATTTCGTGAAGAGTCATATCGCCCTTCTTTTGGTCTACCATATAAGGCATAGCTCCGCTGTCTTGAAGTCTTTCAGAAACAGCATAAACCTTTTCGCCTTTTTTAATATTTTCAAAATCTTTTCTTGTTTCAGTAATTTTGTATCCTTTATCTTTTAAAATTTGATATAAATCCTTACTCTTACCATCTTTTCCCGTTCTTTGACCTAAGGAGCCCCCTGCGAAATAATCAAAGTTTGAATCCGCCATTTGCTTTCCGATTTCGTAGTATTCCTTTCTCGAGTCGACGCTTGCATAAAATGCTGCAGGTGTTGCGTGGTTGAGTGTAACACTGGATAAAATACCAACTTTTCTTCCCGCCTCCTTATATTGTTGTGCAATTGTTTTGAAGGATTTCATCAAATCCGTATCTTTACAAATAACGCCGCTGTAAATCTTGTTTCCGGTTGACATTGCGGATGCAGTTGATGCGGAGTCCGGAATAAGACTTGTTTTGTCATGTGTGTTTACAATTCCCGTGTAAGGAAATTTGGAAAAACTAAGTTCTCTTATGGCTGTTTCGCCTTTCTTTTCATTTCCTTCCATCATTTGAGCCAAATTGATTTGTGAATAGCCCATGCCGTCGCCGATAAATAAGAAAATATATTTAAGCGGTAACTCTTCTTCTGCTTTTGCTTGTCCAAACGGAGCAAAAATAAGTGCAATTGTTAAAACAGCAATTACGATTGCTATTTTCTTAGTAGTTTCTTTTAACATAACTTCCTCCTCTTTACAACCTTATTATATCCGCACCATGTAAAAAGGATTTTGTCTGTCTATTAATTTTATGTAAAAAAAATACCCGGGATTTCTCCCGGGACTATATTATGCTTGATAGATTTTGTCCAAGACTTGTCCGTCTCTGTATTCCATATATCCGATTACGCGTTTTGATTCATCGCGTTTCTTTTCAGGAACACCTGTCAAAGAATCGGAAAGTTCTTTCAGTTCTTTGATGGTCATAACTTCAATGTCGTGCGCCTTCAAAGCTTCAATGATGTCCTTTCTGTTTTCGTTAACTGCAACGCCTCTTTCAGTTACAAGCACGTCGACCGTGCTTCCCGGAGTTGAAATTACTCCGACTCTGTCAACGATAAGAGGGATTCTCGATTGGAAAAGTTTTGAAACAATAATCGAAACTTTTGCGCCGTATGCAGTGTCTTGGTGACCGCCGGATCCGCCCATTATAACGCCGTCGTGACCTGTTGTTACGTTTACATTGAAATCCGTATCGAGTTCAGTTGCTCCCAAAATTACAAAGTCGAGGCTGTTTACAATCGCATCTTTGTACGGTGAAGCATATTTTTCAGCAGACATCGTTATATGTCTCGGGTCGTTTTTGATATCTTCGGCGCTCTTTAAATCGAAACATTGAACGTCGTAAATTCTGTCGAAGAGTCCTCTGTTTTTCATATCGCAAAGGTCGCCCGTAACTCCGCCCGATGCGAATTTACCTTTAATGCCTTCTCTTTCCATGTAGTCGCCCAAAAATTTCGTTACCGCAAGGCTCACTCCGCCTGCTCCCGATTGATAGCACATGCCTTCTTTAACAAGTCCTGTTGCAACCATAACTTCAACTGCTTTTTGTGCGATTCTGAGTCCGACAGGGTCCTTTGTAATTCTAGTTGTGCCGGAAATAATTCCGTTCGGATCGCCGATTGAGTCGACTTTTAAAATATAGTCGATTCTTTCACTAGGGATTTCAGTCTTTCCTTCGAGCTCTAAAATTGTATCTGTTATTGCAACTGTCTTTTCAGCCATAATTGAATCGGCAATTGCATATCCCAAAGTTCCGCAGAAAGCTTTTCCTTCGGTTGCGGAAATGTTTCCGTGAACATCCGTTGCAGGTGCACCGATAAATGCGACGTCAATTTTTACAGAGCCTTCCATAATTGCTCTTGCACGACCTCCGTGCGATTGCATTACAAGAGTTCCCTTTAAATCTCCGTGCGAAATTGATTCAGCAACCGGTCCCGACATATATGAGGTTATAACATTTTTTATTGTTCCGTCTTTTATTAGAGGAACAATCGGTTCGTGGCACGGGAAGATTGAGGAAGCGACCAAAGTGATATCTTTGATGCCTCTTCTTTTTACTTCTTCAAAAACCATATTTAAAACGAAGTCGCCGTTTCTCAAATGGTGGTGAAAGCTTAGGGTTGCTCCGTCTTTTATTTCGAGTTTATCAAAAAGTTCAGAAATATTTTGAACCATCTTGTTTTCTTTTTCAAGTTTATTTACAGGCTTAAATTCAGCGCTCATATCTTTATTTAATAAGTCCATTTAATTCCTCCGTAAATTCTCCTGCTTGTTTTAAAACATCCGTAGCTCTTAAAATAATCGGCTTGTCGACCATCTTTCCGTCGAGACTGAATGCACCTTTACCTTCTTTTTTAGCTTCTTCGAGTGCTTTAAATACACGCTTTGCGTAGTTTATATCTTCTTTTGACGGAGAAAATAACTCATTTACATCGTCGACATGTCTTGGCGAAATAAGAGCTTTACCGGTCATTCCCATAGCTTTTGCAAGTTCAGTGTCTTGTCTTAGCCCCGGAATGTCATCGGTGTCGGTCCAAGGTGTGTCGACCGCTTGAACACCTGCAGCTTTTGCAGCTGAAACAATTTTTGCTCTGGCATATTTTATTTCGTCAGATGCCTTTGTCCTCTTTGCGCCCAAATCAAGCGTGAGGTCTTCGGCACCTAAAAGAACGCCTTCGGTTCTCTTTACTTTTGATAAAATTTCATATGCGAGTTCAAGGCTTCTTGCAGTTTCAATAAGTGCAAAAATTCTTAAATCCGTACCTTCAAGTTTTTTATCTAAAATAACAATATTGTCCGGGTCAGCTTTTGCAAGCATGAGTCCGTTTATCTTTGCATCTTTAAGCGCTTCAACATCGTCGTCAAAAAACGGAGTGTCAGGCGGATTAATTCTTACATAAATATCATACGGTTTATCGTTTGTAAAAGTATTTAAATAGCTTTTTACAAGATTTCTTGCGGCATCCTTGTTGTCGAGGCTGACTGCGTCTTCAAGGTCAACAATATATGCGTCTGCTCCCAAAACGTCCATGCTCATGAGCATGCCCGGATTGTTTCCCGGTATAAAAAGCATTGTCTTATAATTCATCTTTTGACCCCCTCATAACAGCGGTTCTCACTCTTGCTTTGATTGCAAAAGGAAGCGCTCCTCTGTCGTCAATCGAAATATTGCAGGACATTACACCAAGTTCTTCGAGTTCTTCCAAAACAGTTTTTTCGATTGAGTTGTAAAACATATCCGAAACAACGCTTCTTATTTCCAAATTTATTTTTTCGTCATTCGGCTTTATTGAAACCAACAAATCGTTGCTTTCATATGAGCCGGCTCTTGCTTCGGTTACTATTTTTCTTTCCATTTAAGATACTCCTCTACGCCTTCTTCATAAAGGTTATTTCCATTTGAGTCAATTATTACAGTTGCAGGGAAATTTTCAACTTCAAGACGTCTGAACGCTTCGGCGCCCAAATCTTCGTATGCGATGATGTCGCATTTTTTGATTCTGTCTTTAATAATTGCTGCTGCGCCGCCGATTGCCGCAAAATAAACAGCACCGGTTTCTTTAATCTTGTCGATTACCTCTTGATTTCTTCTGCCCTTACCGATCATGCCGAGTACGCCCCAGTCCATGAGTTCAGGTGAGAACGGGTCCATACGATAGCTCGATGTAGGTCCGGCACTTCCGATAACATCTCCCGGTGCCGTCGGTGTAGGTCCGACATAATAAATACATGCTCCCTTCGGGTCGAACGGAAGTTCGCGTCCCGCTTTTTTATCTTCAACAAGTCTTGCGTGACCTGCGTCTCTTGCTGTATAAATAACGCCCGAAATTGTAACGTTGTCTCCGGACTTCAAATCTTTTAAGTCTTCTCTAGTAAATGGAGTTGTTAAATGTTTCATAGTTCACCTCTAAAACTTCCTTGTTTCATGACGGGTTGCGTGGCAGTTGACATTAACAGCAACAGGTAAACCCGCAATGTGTGTTGGATACTTTTCAATCAAAACTCTTAAACAGGTTGTCTTTCCACCGAAACCTTGAGGTCCGATGCCGAGATTGTTGATCATTTCTTCAAGTTTTATTTCGAGGTCCTTGTAGTAAGGATCGTCATTATAACTTTCGAGATTTCTCATAAGAGCTTTTTTTGCAAGAAGTGTCGATCTGTCAAAACTTCCGCCGACGCCAACGCCCACAACAATCGGCGGACATGCGTTCGGTCCTGCAAGCTTTGCGGATTCAACCACAAAATCTATAACTCCTTGGACTCCGTCTGCCGGTCTTAACATCTTTTGTCTGGACATATTTTCAGAGCCGAATCCTTTAGCTGCAACAGTGATTTCAAATGTTTCGCACGGAACGATTTCATAGTTTATAAGTCCCGGTGTGTTGTCGTTTGTGTTAACTCTTTGGAGCGGGTCCTTAACTACGGACTTTCTCAAATAGCCGTCTGTGTAACCTTGACGTATTCCTTCGTTTATTGCATCTTCAATAAATCCGCCTTCAAATTTTACATCTTGTCCCATCTTTACAAAAACAACAACCATTCCCGTGTCTTGACACATAGGAATCTTTTTTTCCATTGCAAGTTCATCATTTGCAATAATTGTGTCGAGAGTTTCTCTTGCGAGTTGCCAATCTTCGTGTGATCTCTTGTCTTTGAGAGACTTCATAACGTCACTTGGAAGATTGTGGCTCATGGAAATGCACATTTCCTTTACAGCTTCAGTAATATCTTTTGTATTTATTGTCTTCATTATTTCCCCCCTATGTAGGAAAAAGATTTAATCTTTTTAATTTCGGTTTTCACTTGTGGGCGACAAAACGCCGCCCCAAGTGAATATAAATATAATATATTTATACAACCAAAACTATCGAAACTAAATCTTCAGTGTTTTCTTATTTCTTTAAATTTTTTCTCATTTCTACAAGTCTTACAACACGGTTCATTTCGTTGTTTACAAGCATAATGCCTTCGTCAACGCCCATGCCCGGTTTTGCAAGTTGTTGTAGTGCGCCTGCTGCCATTGCGATGTCTGTAATGATTTCAGCTGATCTTGAAGTTTCATTACATGTTCCGCCGCAGTATGCGCCGACTTTATTGTCACGGCAATATTTGATTGCCTTGATTGTGTTGTTGATACCACCCAAGTCAGGTGTCTTAATTTGGATAACATGTCCTGCTCCTGCGTCAACGAAGTCAACTACGTCTTCGTATGTGTTGCACCATTCGTCAGCTACAAGTTCAACATGTGTTCCGTCTTCGTCGAGTTTCTTTGTAAGAGCTGCCAAGACGTCAATTTGTTTTTGTCTTTCGCCGCAGTCCATAGGTCCTTCGATTCTAACCTTAAATGGAGCAGCAGCCTTTTCGACTTTCTTCATGTATTCAGCCATCTTTTCTACATCGTTTTCGAATACGTCACCGATTGTTCCGTAAACGTCGATGTGGAAAGTTGGATTATAGTCAGGATTTTGACGCATTGTCTTGATTCTGTCTCTTAACCATTCAATATATTCGAGTAGGAGTTCACCGTTTTTACCTGTTTTTTCTTCAACATTGTTGAATAATCCGTGAGGTAAAACGTCAGCTTCTTTAATAATCATCTTGTCTGCGTTTGAGTATCTGTCATCGCCTGATTGAGCAAAAATTGGAACACGATTGATTTCAACACCTGTGTTGTATTCATCTCTAACAATTTCAGCACGTGTAACATGTTTAGCTTTTGCAGTTGCATCGAGTAAAGCTTGTGTGATACCGTATCTGATTGCTGTGTGGAGTCTGTGTCCGTCAATTTGGAGGTGATCCATTTCTTCAGCCAATTCTTTGAATGAATCTACTTCACGTCCGACCAATTGTTCTTTGATAGGTCCTTCAATAAGTGGAATATAATCCTTTGCGAGGAAAAGTGGGTCACGTCCGCCTGCTCCTGAATATTGAACAGCTGCACAGTCTCCCCATGCGATTTGTCCGTCTTCCAAAACAAGTAAGACACTAATTGCTTCACCCGGCATTCTAATGCTTGTGAATCCTTCTGTTACAGGGTCTCCGACATAGAACATTCCGTCGTGTTTTGCACCCATCTTAATTGCCTTTTGGTCATCAAAGTAAAATCCGGTTTTGCCCGCACTTGCTACTACATCTACAATTTTCATAGTATAATTCTCCTTTTAAAATAAATATTGTAACTCGAAAATATAATCGGCATTTTGCCGACTAAACTACTTTTGAGGTCTGCCTATGAGCTTACCAAGTCCAACAGCAAATATATCATCAACAGTCATTTGGAAACTTGGGTCACGACCTTCGTCTTTACCGCGTTTTTCCAATTTTTCCCTGTTAATATCTTTAACTTCCTTACTAAACGGAACATTTCCGAAATCCAAATATCTTACGCAACCTTCAAAGTCACGAGCCGGCATAACAAGACCCTTGTTGTATCTTGACGGTGCGAATGGAACGTCTAAGACACCGGCTTCGAAAGCTTTGACTGTTCCCACAGCCAAGTCGCCGTTTCCAAGTTTGAAAACAGTGTCCATGATTTCTTTTGTTTCAAGTTTAATAAGATCAATTTCTTCTTGAAGTCTCTTGCATGGAAGAAGTCTTTGTCCTTCAAGCATATTTAAAACCATCTTTGTGGTTCTTATACCTTCAGCATTTGCTTCCTTTGTAGGAATACCGAAAGCTTCGTGCGGCGTCTTTACAATAACTTTTGTTGCGCCTGCAAGAGCTGCAGTTGCACTGCCCCAAGCGATAACTCCGAATGCCTTTGCTTCATCTTGTGGGAATCCGCCCATCCATTGGTGGAAAACTGTTGTAACACAACAATCGTCATATCCGTATTCTTTAAGATAAGCTTCAGTTTGTTCTTCAAGAGCTCTTATAGCTGCAACGTCTTGATAGAGGTTGCCGCATTGTCCGTAACCGACTGTGATACTCTTTACACCTTGTTCAGCAGCTAAAAGTGCTTCTATAATTCCGACTGAGTTGGAATTGCTCGGTGGAACAAGTGTACCTGTCAAAGGTCCGAACGGTTCACGGTTGATTTCAACGCCGTTTTCTTCATAGAATCCGACAAGTCTGTCGCAATATTGCCAGTCAATAAGTGACTTTTCAATTGAAACACTCTTTGCATATGGAACATTGTATGAAATGCAGCCGCCTTCGTTTGAAGTATATCCGCCGGCGTGCATAACTTCTGCAAGAAGTCTTGAGTCAGGTGTACCATGTCTCATTTGAACAGGTAGGTCAACTGCTTCAACAACTTGTCTTGCTCCGTGAACACCGTGGTTAACTCCAGGGAAGCCGTTTAAGAGAGATCTTCCTGCAGCTTTAGATTGGTCGATACCTCTTTGGCATTCTTCATATCTGTTTTGACGTGAGTATGCGTCAATTGTTGACGGCAAAAAGTCTGCTCCGCCTTCGTTTTGTAAGTGAAGAAGAAGCTTTATATGTTCATCGATAAGAGCAACCCCTGCTCTCGGTTCTGCTGTTGTAATCCCTTTTTCCTTTGCTTTTCTGATTTTCTTTGCAAAGTTTTTGTGATCCGGCAATTTCTTTAAATAATCTATCGCCTCTTGTAAATCTACTTCTTTTCCGGTCGGCCATCCGCGAAGAACTTCTTCTCTCGTTTCGAAAAATTCCGCATCGGACCATTTTTTATTTTGAACTTTCATTTATCCTCCTAGATCATCGCCGGTTCGTCTTCTTCCGGCATGCTCGTATTTTTTACTTTTGTATCTAAAATATATTTCTTCATCATTCTTACCGCCATATCAGGGTCAATCATTGTAAGAAGCCCCATTGCGGAGAGAATATATCTCTTATCTACATAATAATCAGGAAATCTCGGTTTTAAACTGTTTAAGTCGTCCGGTCTGAAACTTGCGGCGCTTAAAATTTCATCGAAATTGTCAGAATTTACAATGACTCCTCCGGTTCCAATCAAAATTTTTACATCGGAGAGGTCCTTGCCTTTTTGAGAATAAACGACTCCCGTTGTGCTGTACACCGGTTCGACAACGCCTGCGTGTCTCTTTACACTGAGGTCCACACAAATTTTTGCCATAGCTTCGTCAAACGCGATATCTTCAGGTCTTGTACTTACAAAAGATGTGTTTTCATATCTCTTTAAATATTCCTCTTCAGGATTATATTTTGAAATGTCCAAATATTTTCTGAGCATTCTCATACCGCTTGCTTCAAAAACACTCATCGAGCTGTATCTCATGCCGAGGTCGCCCTCAACTGTTCTCTTTGCAAACGGTTCTTCAAGACCTACTGTGAAAACTCCCGGCTTTGTCGGGTCTCCCCAACCGACGGTGTGAATGTCGGTTGTAGCTCCACCTACGTCAACGACGATAAGATCGCCGACACCTTCTTCATTTGTGGTACCTTTTGAAAGAACTTCCGCAGCTTTCAGAACTGATTGCGGCGTCGGCATTGCAACGCTTGAAATTTCGCTTTCAACATTTTTCATGCCCTTTGCTTTCGTAATATTTCCCATGAAAATTTCACGAATCGTTTCTCTTGCAGGTTCAACATTTATCTCATTGATTTTTGGCATAACATTTTCTGTAAAATAAAGATTGTCCTTGCCTTCAAATATTTTCTTTATCTCGTCTTCGGCAGATTTGTTTCCCGCAACAACAATAGGAATTTTTATTTCGTGCTCAAGAAGTCCCTTCGCGTTGTGAATAATGGTTTCAGTATTTCCGCCGTCGGTTCCGCCTGCAAGCAAAATAATGTCGGCGTTTGAAATGGCAATTTTTTCAAATTCGCTCGAGTTTAATTTGAATGCATAGTTTGCAATAACTCTTGCGCCTGCTCCAAGAGCGGCTCTTTTTGCAGCTTCCGCCGTTAAATCCGGAACAAGACCGATTGAAATCATCTTGAGTCCGCCCGCTGCGGAAGAACACGCCAAAGTCTTAACGACTTCATAGTCCTCTCCGACCTTTTCGTTCAATTCCTTGAGTGCTTTTTCATAACCGTATTTTACATCCGTGCCGACAGTAGTATAACTTTTTGCCGTTGCTACAATCTCTTCTTTTTCAATGTCAATCAAAGTAAGCTTTGTAAATGTGCTTCCAAAATCGATAAATTTATAAGTTTTCATAAACCTCTGTCCTAATTAATTGCGATAACTAATCCGTTATATTTAAATCGTGTTTTAAATCTTTTATAGTGGTTTCAGGTGCTGTTCCCGGTGGGTAACATTGATTGAATCCCATATCATAGAAACGCTTTTTGACCTCGTCAAAATCTTGTTTTCCTACAACTACGTTTCCGCCTATGTAAAGCAAAACGTCATCTAAACCTGCTTCATTCATCTTGTCTCTCATTCCTTGAACGTCAAGTTCCCCTTGACCATAGAGTGAGCTTACACAAATTGCGGCAGCATTTGTTTCAATTGCAGCGTTTATGAAGTCTTCTTGCGGTGAAAGCACCCCAATATTAACAACATTAAAACCTGCTTGCTCAAATGCGTGGTCCAAAATTCTTAAACCAACTGCGTGGCAGTCTGAACCGATAACACCAAGTACCAGTGTTTTCTTGTCTCTAGCCATATTAAATCCTCCTTAATAATATCGTCAACTCCATTATACCCAATGCAGAAATGCTTTGCAAGTCACAATATACAGTTGAAAATCATAATAACCGTATAAATCTTTTTGCAATTTTTTTAAAAAAAGTTGCAGAATTTTACGCTATAAGCCTTTATAAGTGATATAAATCACCATTTCTGCAAGATTTTGAAAAAAAGTTGCAGAACTTGCAAGAAGTCCGCTTTTTAGCACGATAAATTATTTAGTTGCTACCCCATATGTAGTACTCTTGTCTAAATATTATCACTTTTTATACAAAAATTATTTTTATTAAGAAAGAATTCTAAAATAATAAATTTCGTTTTGCAATTTTGTCGAATAGTTTTAAATTGTTTTAAAAAAATAAAACATCGCCGCTTGGATGTTTTATAATCTTATTTTTAACATTTCGTCGCACTCTTTTCTCATGGAAAAAGTTTCGTCCAAAAGTTTATAAAATCTTTTTGTGTGATTTTTTTCTTTCAAATGCGTGAGCTCGTGGAGCAAAATGTATAAAAGACATATCTCGTCATACTTTGCAAGATTTAAATTAACCCACACTCGCCTCTCCTTAATATTGCAAGTCCCCCATCTCGTCTTCATATTTTTTATTCGGACTTCATTCGAAGAAACTCCCGCCATCTCTTCCGCGAGTTTTAAAAAAGTTTCAAGTTTCAGCCTGAGCTCTCTTCGATAAAACTCATTTAAATTTCTTTCAATTTCCTTTGAATCGCTCAAATCTTTAACATAGCTAAAAATATCACGCTCGTTCATAACCGGAAATTCCTTCGAATCTACAACTCGAAGAGTGTAGGCTTTTCCCCAAAGAAAATGCTTCTCGCCGTCTACAAACTTTTTGTCCGAGTTCACACTTCTCCTCTTTTCGTCGTTTATATGTTTCTTTAAAACTTCGATATTCTTCTTTGCAAAATTTAAAATATACCCATCGCTGACCTCGGGAGCGGTAAGAACAACCTCATCGCCCCCCCGCTTAACACGAATATATAAATTTTTCATATTTGTCTTTTTAATGACTTTTATTTTTATACCGTCGACAGATATTTCTTTTTCTGAAATAATTCTCCTCATCTATTCCGCACTTCTTATTTTTACCGCCGTGCCCGAAATGGTGACCATAATCATCGAGCCCGCTTGCCCCAAAACTTCATAGTCCATCTTGCATCCGACAACGGCATCCGCCCCCATCCTTGCGGCACGTTCTTTCATTTCTTCAATCGCTTCTTCTCTAGCCTCTAAAAGTTCTTTCTCATAGCCTTTGCTTCGACCGCCGAAAAAGTCACGAAGTCCCGCACCGAAATCTCTTATAAAGTCGACTCCGGAAACTACCTCGCCAAACACGATGTCCATGTATTCATAAATGACTTTTCCTTCAATGCTGTTCGTTGTTGTTACAATCATTTTTTTACCTCCAACCGTTGAAAATTAATAAATAATATAGTATATTAAAATATAGATATACTACTATCAATATACCCAAATTAATCTAAACATATATCGGAAAGGACATCAAAAGTACATGAAAAAGAAATATGGATTAGCCCTTGAGGGCGGTGGAGCCAAAGGCTCTTATCAAATAGGTGCATATCTGGGACTTATAGAAATGGGTTTTGAGTTTGAAGCAGTCACAGGCACTTCTATCGGAGCGATAAACGGTGCTTTCATCGCCTCGGGCGAAGTTGACAAATGTATAAATCTCTGGACAAACCAATCTTTAAAAGAGCCTGTAAGAACCGAATCTATGGCAATCATGCCGGAAATAAAAGAGGACGCCGACTTTCTCACAACTTTAAAAGAACTCGTCAAGGTAATGCACAAGGGAACGATTCCTCTGACTCCTTTAAAAGAGCTCGTCTACAATAGTCTTGACGAGAAAAAAATAAGAAATTCAAAAACGAAATTCGGACTTGTAACGGTAAATGTTACCGATAAAAGAGGAGAGGAACTTTTTGCGGAAGATATTCCGAAGGGACAACTTTTGGATTATATAATTGCAAGTTCATATCTTCCGGTTTTTAAAATGGAGCCGCTAAACGGAAAATATTTTCTTGACGGCGGTTTTTACAACAAAATTCCGTACAGTATGATTGAATCTTTGGGACTTACTCCGGTAATCATAAGAGTAAATCCGAAGGACTACAGAGACGGAAAGTTTCCACAAAACGCCATAATAATAGAGCCGCGCGAAAAAGTGAACTCCACTCTTAATTTCGACTCCGAAAAAGCGGACAAACTTATAAGTCTCGGCTTCTATGATGCAATGAGAGTTGTAAAAAAATTAATCGGAAAAGAATATTATTTCGAGCCAATAACGGAACATGAAGCGCTCACTATTTTCAAAAAGCATCTTTTCAAGTATTTCGAAAAGAATAAGTCGGACTACAAATACAGCTCAACTTATAGAATATTTTTTGAAGAGTATCTTCCGAAAGCTGCAAGTGACCTTTCGCTCGGCTCGGACTACACAGTTGTCGACGTGCTTGTCTCAATTGTGGAAGAGTCCGCAAAGAAGAATGGCGTCGAAAGATTTGCAGTACACAATATTACGGACATAACAGATACCATGAATGTTGACGATTTTTTAACCACAAGTTTCAGACAAAACGTCATCAATAAAATCAAAGAATTTAGAAATTTATAGAGGGATAAAATGAAAAAGACAAACGCCATGAGAATTCTCGACAGCCAAAAAATAGAATACAGCGAAATCGAATATGACGCATCGAGCGGTATCTCGGCGCTTGACGTTGCCAAATCGACGGGAGAAGATCCGTCAAGAATTTATAAAACATTGGTCTCGGTTTCGAGAGAAAAAGAGCATTTCGTTTTTGTCGTGCCCGCTGAAAAGGAACTCGATTTAAAAAAAGCGGCAACCGCCGCGGGAACAAAAAACATCGAAATGATTCCTCAAAAAGAACTCCTTCCTTTGACCGGATATGTTCACGGCGGTTGTTCACCCGTCGGGATGAAAAAAGAGTTTGAGACTTTTCTCGACTCAAGCGCAAAGGACAAGGATTATATTTTTATAAGCGGCGGAAAAATCGGCATTCAAATAAAAATAAATCCGGACGACCTGGTGGGGTCAATTGACGGAAAATATTTTGAAATTTCAAAAGACAAGGATTGATATCTGTCGGGGCAAAACGCCTCGGCAGTTTTTTATGTAAAAATAATTATATAAATCCGGTTTAAATGTTGCCGAAATCACAATAAAATGTTAGAATAGTATTTAGGAGGATTGTTTTAATGAAGATTGAAACTTATAATACTTATATTGAAATTCTTAAAAGTGAATTGAAGCCCGCAATGGGTTGCACGGAGCCTATTGCCATTGCACTCGCTTCAGCGAAGTGCAGAGAAATTCTGGGAAAAACTCCGCAAAAAATTACCGCAACATGTAGCGGAAACATAATAAAAAATGTAAAAGCTGTGCTCGTGCCGAATTCAAACGGGCAAAAAGGCGTTGAAGCCGCAGCTGTTTTGGGCGCAGTCGCCGGCGACAGCTCGCTCGGACTTGAAGTTATATCAAAAGCCACAAAGGACGATGCTGAACTTGCAAGAAAACTTGTAAACGAAGGTATATGCAGCGTTAAACTTAAAGAAGGCGTCGACAATCTGTATATTGAAATCGAACAAATCGCAGGCGATGACAAAGCGATTGTTGAAGTTATTACTAAACACGATAATATTACTTATATAGAAAAAAACGGAGAAGTGATTTTAAAGGGAGAAAATGTTCTAAAAAAAGAAAATTCAAAGAAGGAACTTTTAAATCTCGATGAAATTTACGAGTTTGCAAACACCGTTAAAATAGATGATATAAGAGAAGTCATTCAAAGACAAATCGACTACAACACCGCCATCTCCGAAGAAGGAATCACGAATGATTGGGGCGAATGTGTCGGAAAAACAACTCTGGAAATCGGGGACAACAGCGTGCGTACAAAAGCAATTGCAATGGCAGCCGCAGGTTCTGATGCGCGTATGAACGGTTGCGCTCTTCCGGTCGTTATAAACTCCGGCAGCGGCAATCAAGGAATGACTTGCACTCTTCCGGTGGTAGTATTTGCAAAAGACCTCGGCGTGAGCGAAGAAAAACTTATGAGAGCTCTGGTTTTTACAAATCTTATAGCAATTCACCAAAAGAGATATATCGGGGACCTTTCCGCATATTGCGGTGCGGTTTCCGCAGGTGCGGCAGCAGGTTGCGGCATCGCATATCTCCACGACGAACCGTTTGAAACTATAAAATACACACTCACAAACACTCTTGCAACAACGAGCGGCATTGTGTGCGACGGTGCGAAATCCTCGTGCGCTTCGAAAATTGCGGCTTCCGTAAATGCTTCGATTCTCGCATATGAAATGGCAAAAAGAGGCAGACATTTCCGCCCGGGCGAAGGAATAGTTGCAAATGATGCTGAAGAGACAGTTCAAAACGTCGGACATGTCGCAAAAGAAGGCATGCGCGAGACAGACGTTGAAATTTTAAATCTTATGAATAACAATATTCCAAAAGAATAATTTATGTAAAAAAGATGCAGCCAATTTGGTTGCATCTTCTATTTTAATTTCGAAATTGTCTCAGCCACTTCGAAATAGCCCACAAAATAAATCAGTAAAATTAAAATTGCTATCGAGATTGCGAGCAAAACAAGCGACTGTTTTTTTCCATATTTATGGCTCAGATTTTCATAAAAATTTACTATAAGGGCGGAGTTTATCACAAGTACAAAAACTTTTAAAACGCTTTGAAATGAAATCAAAAAACATGCTGCAATATAAAAAACAAGCGTTGCCGTCAATATTTCAAAAAAATAGTTCAGATATTTTTTCATCGAGCACCTCCCAAGAGTTATTATATCACAAGATTGGACAGACACAAATTCCCGGTTTTACATATTTTCTATTTTATATTATAATATTTATACGAATATTTGTGGGAGCTTTTTGCTGAGAGTAACTTTTTAGTTTGACCATTTGAACCTGTAGGATAATGCCTGCGTAGGGATTGCAAGAGGAACCCCTGTATTATTAGGAGGTTTTTTTATTTATGAAATATAAGACACAGATGGAAGCCGCAAAACACGGTTTTGTTACCGACGAAATGAAAATTGTGGCTGAGAAAGAAGGCGTTTCAACGGATTATCTTTTGGAAAAAATCGCTATAGGCGAAATAATTATTCCAAGAAATAAAAATCATAATTCGATTTCACCGGAAGGAATCGGCACGGGATTAAAGACAAAAATCAATGTCAATCTCGGCATTTCAAAAGATATAAACGATATGGAGCTCGAAATGAAAAAAGTCGACATGGCTCTTAGTCTCGGATCCGAAGCGATAATGGACCTTTCGAATTACGGAAAGACCCAAGAGTTTAGAAAAAAACTTATTGAAAAGTCCACCGCGATGATTGGAACTGTTCCGATGTACGACGCGGTCGGTTTTCTAGACAAGGGCTTAAGTTTTATTAAGCCTGAAGAATTTCTCGACGTTGTAAGAAATCATGCGGAAAACGGAGTCGACTTCGTGACCATTCACGCCGGCATAAACAAACAAAATGCGGAAATATATTTGAGAAACAGACGTGTGAACGAAATCGTTTCAAGGGGCGGCTCACTTCTTTTCGGTTGGATGAAGATGAACGACAGAGAAAATCCGTTTTATGAATATTACGACGAGCTTTTGGAAATCTGCAGAGAATATGACGTCACACTCTCGCTCGGAGACTCGCTTCGTCCGGGCGGAATAACCGATGCGACCGACCCGGGGCAAATTTCGGAGCTCATCACTCTCGGCGAACTCACAAAGAGAGCGTGGGAAAAGGATGTGCAGGTTATGATCGAAGGACCGGGTCATGTGCCGATTGGAGATATCGAGATGAATGTGAAACTCGAGAAAAAGCTCTGCCACAATGCGCCGTTTTATGTATTGGGACCGCTTGTAACCGACGTTGCGCCCGGATACGACCACATCACATCCGCAATCGGCGGCGCAATCGCCGCAGCGCACGGTGCGGACTTTCTTTGCTATGTAACCCCTGCGGAACATTTAAGACTCCCTGATGTCGACGACGTCAAAGAAGGAATCATCGCCGCAAAAATCGCCGCTCATGCCGGAGATATTAACAAAATCAAAAGCGCACGAAAATGGGACCTCGAGATGAGCAAGCGCCGCCAAAAACTCGACTGGGAAGGAATGTTCGAGCTTGCACTGGACCCTGAAAAAGCAAGGCGCTACAGAGCCGAGTCAAAGCCGACGGACGAAAACACCTGCACAATGTGTGGAGCAATGTGCTCTATGAAAAATATGAACTTGATTCTCGAGGGCAAGGACATAAAAATCGACTAAAGAAAAAAGCTTGTATTCCCGATTGGGAGCAAGCTCTTTTTTTGCACATTTTTTATTTTTTCGAATCATCGGCTTTAAATATTTTCCAAATGTCGCTCGACGTGCTTTTTAAAAAATCATAAACATTTGTATTTTTCAAATATTCCTCGGACTCTTTCAGGAAATCTTGCATCGCAGCCTTTCCCATCTCGTAACCGTTCCCGATTTTTCCGTAGCTCTTCTTTGAAAAATCAGTCGTAGCTTCAACGCTCTTCGAAAACATTTCCTCAAACTTTTCCTTGCCCATAAATTCGCTCAGCTTTTTCATGTTTTCGCTTTGGAAAAATTTGTTGACCGAGTCCATATTCTTTTTATATGCGTCGTTTATTTTTTTTCAACTTTTTTCGGCGCCGTTCTTTACATTTTTCGCCTGTTCATTCGAAAAATCGAAAATCGCCTTTGTCGCCTTTTTACCGTAGTCATTTATCGAATCGTAAACATTGTTTATAGTCTCTTTCATCGACTCGAGCTCTGCACTTTCCGAAATCTCCTTTCGGGCATTGTCTACGAGTACGTTGAAATCAATTTTCTTATAATTCTCCGTAACATAGTCCACCAATTTTTCCGGATTCATCTTCTCAAACATTTCTAAAATTTCTTTTCTGCCGCTATCCAAAATTTCGTTCTCTTGAAAAGGTTTTGTGAGGAACTTAAACGGCTCTTTGAAATCAAAATCGTCAATTTCATTTTTTAAATACGCGATATAAAGCCTTGCTTCGAGAGGCGTCTTAAAATCGAGCACCGAGTTGTCCTTAAAGACTTCTTTTAATTCATCGCGCACTTCGTCTCCCCTGCCCGCTTTAATATATGAATCGATAATCTTGAGCTTTTTTTCATAATCCATCTCGTGAGCCTTTGTCACCGGATATTTCTCCGTAATTTTTTCATAATTTCCCTTTTTGTACTCATAACTGAAGTCAAAAAAGAAATAGCTTGCAACAAATACAATCGCAACTATTGAAACGGTTATAAGAAGCGCTTTCCAAAAATCACCGAGTCCGGATTTGTTCTCGGAAACACTTTCTTTAAAATCCTTTTCTTTCTCCGTCGGCTCCCCGCAAAATCTGCAGAACTTGGAGTTGTCATCTATTTTATTTCCACATTTTTTACAATACATATTCCCCTCCAATTAAACTTTCATATATTTTCTATCGATTCTGTCCTTGAGCCACCACGACAGCTTTCCGTAATACGATAAATTACCGTAGTTCATAATCGCTTTTTTGCCGCCGCAATTTAATATCTGCAAATATTTTAGTTGCGGAGCGTAAGCTTTTTTGTCGCCCGTGTTTTTAAGTGCGCTCATCAAATTCTCAAGTAAAATCGGCGCCTCTCTTATCGCAAACACTCCTGCTTTCGGAAGTTTCGGATATCTCTTGATATTTGCCGAGTCGCCCATTGAAAAAGTGTTTTCATCGACCATAAGTCTCTCGTCAACTGTCACATAATTTCTCTCGTCCACATCAAAATCGATATATTTAACGTCTACGCCTTTAAAACCGGAGGTCAGAAATACATAGTCAAAATCAAAGTTGCCATTTTCGGTTACTATGGTATGGTTTTTAATTTCGGTAACAAAGCTACCCTCCACCAAATTTATATTTTTCTTGTTTAACAATTTTCTAACCTTTTTTCTCGAGCTTTCGTTAAAATTTTGCAAAATTTCTCCGGAGGTTATTATTGTGATGTCGAAGTTTTTAAACGCCTCTTTGAAAGAAAACGCAAGTTCAACCCCCGACGCCCCTCCGCCGATAAAATAAACCCTTTTTCGAGAATCCTTAAACCCTTGTTTTAAAAAGTTCTCCTTCGCTGCGACAAGCTCTGAAATCGGTTTCACATTTAAAACTCCGCTTCCGTCAACGGGGAAATTCACATTTGCAATACTTCCCAAATTGATTGACAAAAAATCATATCCGTATTCATTTTTATCTGTCGTTACAATTTTTTTATTTTTATCTATCGAAATAATCTTCTCTTCGACATAGTTCACATTCGCCTTTTTTGAAAGTTCTCGAACGTCAAACGAAATCTCCTCTTCGGAATAAATGCCTTCGATAAATCCGGAGAGCATTCCCGAATAATACTGCTTTCCAAAGTCGGTTATGAGAGTTATGTCGATATCTTTCATCGGTGACTTTATAAGCTTTTTTAAAATATTTATATGTCCGTGGCCGCCGCCCGCCAAAATTAATTTTTTCATACAAGCACCTCACATTAATAATACCCTTTTATTAACCTTGATATGCATAAATAAAAAAGCGACTTTCGCCGCTTAAAAAATTATAAAAACATTCCAAAAATTACCGTCACAATTCCGCTCACAACCATAGCAAGACTCGATGCCGCTGCAACTTCGTCGCCCATCTCCGCCGCTTTCGAAGTGCCGATGGCGTGACTTGCAGAGCCCAAAGCGAGCCCCTGCGCAATCGGATTTTTAATTTTAAACAGTTTAAAAATTCCGTTTGAAATAATGCTTCCAAAAATTCCCGTCATAATAATTGCAAAAACCGTTATCGACGGAATGCCGCCGATCGCTTCGCTCAGTCCAATGCCGATTGCGGTTGTGATACTCTTTGGAAGAAAACTCATAAAATGTTCGCGCTCAAGATTAAACACAAGCTTGATTAAAAAAATCGATGCGCCGCTTGTGATTACTCCAACGACCACGCCCACCAAAATCGCTTTCATATGCTTTTTGAGTTTCTTCATCTCGCGTCTCAATGGAATTGCAAGCGCAATAGTCGCAGGTGTCAAAAACAAATTTATAACGTCCGCGCCCTCTTTGTAGCTCTCGTAATCGATTTTTGTAAACATAAGAATCATAATTATTGTTATAATACTTAAAAATAGCGGATTTAAATAATCCTTTCCGATTTTTTCCTTCAGTTTATTCATAATTAAATAAACTATAAGAGTCAATAAAATTCCTAAAATCATTTCTTTTTCTCCACCAACTTTTGTGTCACAACGCCCACCGCCGTCATTACAATCGCCGTCGAAAGAGTTATAACAAAAACCATCGGAACGGCGACAATTTTTAATACGTCGAGATATTTAATAAGTCCGACCCCCGCCGGGACAAAAAGTATCGGCATAATTTTTATCAAATAGTCGCCCGTCATTTCCACGTCTTCGGTCTTTAATACTTTTAACTCCAACAACACAAACAAAATTACAATGCCTATGATTGACGGCGGAATATTTATCGGCAAAAGTTTTGCTATAATTTCCGAAATAAAAGTAATGCCGAAATAAATTGCAAGTTCTTTTAATAGTTTCATCTCTACCTCCAAAGATATTATAACAAAAAATAATTTATTAAACTATATATTATGTTAATTTAAATTATAAAGCATCTATCTATTAAATTTTGCGCAGTATAAAAACAGTTTTGAAATATTTACAAATTTGTTAATTTATAAAATTCAAAAACAGTTATCACTAATTTTTATTTTTTATTATTAGAAAATGAAATCCGTTAAACACTTAATTTCAAATATATTTTTATATATTTACACTCATTTGATAATTATTCCTTGCTTTTAATTATATTTAATAATTAAACTTTTTGAAAGAATTTAATATATATATTGTAAACAGTGTTAAAAATAAAATAAAATGATTACAATTTGTTTAATATGCTCAAAATCTCTTTATTTTCTTCCAATATTTTTGTATAATGAAAAAAATCAAAACATGGAACAAGAAAGGACAATTTCTGCTTGATTTTTAAACAGAAATTGTAAAGTATTAAATTTATTTCAGGAGGTTTTTATGGAACTACAAGAAAAAAAGATTAGCACAAAGACTATGACTTTTATGTGCTTTTCAACTCTTTGGGGATTCGGCAATGTTTTAAACGGCTACGTTTATTTCAACGGCGTTCAAGTCATAATTCCTTGGCTCTGCATGTTTTTATTATATTTCATTCCATATGCCCTTATGGTGGGTGAGCTCGGCTCCGCATTCAAACACTTGGGCGGCGGTGTGACTTCGTGGATTCAGGAAACGACAAATGCAAAACTTGCTTATTATGCAGGATGGACCTATTGGGCTGTCCACATCGCATATATTGCCGGAAAAGGCTCGGGCGGACTTAAAGCCTTAAGCTGGATTATTTTTAGAAATGCCGACATATACGACAACTTTAAAACCATCTACGTTCAACTCGCAACGATTGCAATACTGTTTTTCTTCTGTTGGATGGCGACAAAAGGCATCAGCCCTTTGAAAAAATTAGGCGCATTGGCAGGTTCAAGCATGTTCATTATGGGAATTTTATTTATAGTTATGATGTATGCCGCACCGATGATTAGCCCGAATTCTGCATTTTTGAAACAAGACTATTCATTTGCATCGCTTCTTCCGAAAGTGGACAAAAACTTTTTAAGTAACCTCGCAATTCTCGTGTTTGCAGTCGGCGGTATTGAAAAAATATCCCCTTATGTGAACAAGATGGATGGCGATCCTGCGAAGGAATTTCCTAAAACAATAATGCTCTCAACACTCATGGTTGTTGTTAGCGCAATTTTTGGAACTATTGCGATGGGCATGATGTTTGACGTTGCAGAAATCAACGCAAACTTCGACTCATACGCCGCAAACGGTGCATATTGGGCATTTCAAAGACTCGGCGAATACTATCACGTCGGAAATCTATTTTTAATCATCTATTCACTCTGCAATATGATTGGACAGTTCTCAACTCTTCTTATAAGCATTGACGCACCTTTGAGAATGCTTCTCGAAGACCCGAATGCAAGCCAATTCATTCCGAGAAAACTTCTTAAGAAAAATGAAAAAGGTGCATACACTCGAGGAATCGTTATGGTCGCTTGTCTCTCGGGACTCATTGCAGTTGTGCAAATGTTCGGTCCGGGCGCCGCAACGGTTATGAGACAGCTCACAAAGTTGGGCGGTGTCACAATGCCTCTAAGATATCTTTGGGTGTTTGTCGCATATATTGCGCTCAAGAAAAATCGCAGCGAACTTGAACGCGGCTACTCATTTATAAAAAACAAAGGCCTCGGAATTTTCGTCGGTGCTTGGTGCTTTGTAATCACACTCGCATGTTGTATTATGGGCATGTGGTCGCCGGACAAAGTTCAAATGGCGCTAAATATTGCAACACCTGCAATTATAGTTTTACTTGGGCTGCTCCTTCCGATTATCAGAAAATCCGAAGACAAAAAGCTCGTTTAGAATAATTTTAAAAGGCTATGAGAAAAAACTCATAGCCTTTATTTATTAATCATACATATTAAGTTTCTCAAAATCCGGAAGAATCTCCCCCGCTCCCTTTTCATTTTTAAGAACTTCGGAAATCAAGTTCTGCGCAACCGAAATTTTCTTTTCGTCGAGCTCATCATTTGCAGCCAAAACTGCAACAAGTCCTCCCAATAGGTCGCCGGTGCCGTGGAATTTTTCGGGAATATATTTCGATTTTATAATGTGAATTTCTTCGCCGTTTGTAAAAGTGTTCACAAAATTTTCGCCGTCAAATTCACCTTTTAACAAAATATTTTTTGCGCCCATATGTTTTAATTTTTTTAAGATTTCCAATTTTAAACTCTCGTCATTTTCGCTGAAATTCGAAAGCTCGATTCCCGACAAAATCATCCCTTCTGTAGTGTTCGGCAATATTATTTCGGCGTGCGGAATGAGCGATTTGTAAAACTCAATTTGCTCCGGTCTTGTTCCCGAATATAGCCTGCCGTTATCGCCCATTATCGGGTCCAAAACAGTCTTTGATTCCCGGTGCTTGATAACAAAATCGGTTATTCTTTTAGAGACCGCTACGTCGTCGATAAAGCCGATTAAAGTCGCATCGAAATTGCCGTAGGTGTTTTCAATTGAATTTACATAATTTTGAAACTCCGGCATTTTATTTCGAGTGAAACCTTTGTAGTTCATCGGCGCCGAAAAAATTCCCGTCGGTACCGAAACCGCTTCGATTCCGTTTGCCATAACGGCGAGCATATTCATTTTAAGAGCGACTGTTCCGATTCCGCAGAAGTCGTTAAATATTATTATTCTTTTTCTTTCCATTATTTCTTCAAACTCCTTAAAAGCTCAATCTCAACTCTGTGTCCCTCTTCGTCTGTCGGCGTTTCCAAAATGAGTGGAAGTTTTTGTAATCTTTCGTCGTTCACAATCTCCGAAAAAGTTTCAAGCCCAATGCTTCCATTTCCTATTAGCTCGTGTCTGTCCTTTCTTGCGCCGCATTCGTTCTTCGAATCGTTTAAATGAAGTGCGACAAGTTTCTCGAGTCCAATTTCCCTGTCAAAGTTTAAAAGAAGCTTATCAATCCCCTCTCTTATATCCATTCCCGACTCGAAAACGTGACAAGTATCGAGACATACTCCAACTTTTTCCTTTAAATCCACTCCGTCAATTATCCTTTTTATTTCGGAAAAGTTTCGCCCAATTTCCGTGCCTTTTCCCGCCATTGTTTCAATCGCAACAATCGTCGTCATATCTTCACTCAATACTTCGTTTAATAAATTCGTCGTATATTGGATTCAAACGTCAAGCCCCTGTCCGACGTGACTTCCCGGGTGAAAATTATAAATATTTCCCGGCATCATCTCCATAATTTCCAAATCTTCTTTAATAACACTTCGCCCGAATTCCCTGACATATACCTTGTCGGAGCACGGATTTAATGTGTAAGGAGCATGGGCGACGATTTTTCCGAAATTGTTTTCCAGTAAAAATGTATTAAATAATCTCATATCTTCTTCGTCAATTTTTTTCATCGCACCTCCGCGCGGATTTCTTGTAAAAAATTGAAAAGTATTTGCGCCGATTTCTTTTGCAAGTTTCGCTATGCTGAAATATCCTCTTCCAATCGACAAATGGCATCCTATATAATTCATCTAATCACCCTTTTACATAAATTTTAATATAAATACAATTCTTAATTAATATTATAACATATATCATTGAAATTGTTTTATTGAAAGCGCTTCGATATATGTGGTATAATTTTTATGGAGGTGCGATATGGATAATGAATTAAAACTTTTTTTCTATAAAAACAGACGTTGGATTTATTGTTTGGAATATATATTGTATTCCGTGATTTTGCTTGCAATTGTTACATATGTCGATTCGACCTATTCAAGCGCCGAGAGTCATATTCCGCGCTTCATGCTCTCGAGCGTGAGCCTTGCAAAGACGGTGCTCTCTTCCCTTGTAGCAGCTCTTCTTACAATCACAACTTTTACGTTTTCGACAATTTTAACAGTTTTTTCTCTCTATCACAATTCTTTTACCCCGCGAAGCGTTGAAAACTTTTTAGATAAGAAAATCACCATGAAAGTTTTGGGAATTTTCATCGGCGGTTTTGTATACTGTCTTGTTAGTTTGAATTTTATGGAAGCTTCACAGGACGAAAGACTGGTAATTGCCGGAACTGTCGGCGTTATATATGCAATTTGGGCGGCGATCTATTTTGTGATTTTCGTTCAAACCGTTTTAAACGGCATAAATTATACAAATCTTCTTGAAGAAATTTCCGAAAATACAGAAAAACTGATAGAAAAAGAAATTGAAGCAAGAAATTTTGAATATGTAAATGAAGATGAGCTTACAAAAAATCAAGTCGAGCTCTTAGCCAATGAAACTGGATATCTTGAACTCATAGGAATAGATAAATTAAAAAGCCTAATCGAAGAAGAGGACGTTGTTTTAACAATTGCATCTTCAATCGGTGATTTTGTCATGAAAGGTGAAACTATCGCTTATTTAAGTAGAGATGTTTTTGACTACGAAACAATCGACAAAATACAAAAGCAGTTCACCTTTACCCAAAAAAGAATTGCCGAAGAGGACTACAAGGAAGGGATTCGAAAGATTTCAGAAATAGCAGTTCGTGCACTTTCGCCCGGAATCAATGACCCGAACACCGCAATTCACTGTATAAGAAAAATATGTATTTTGCTTGCGGAACTCGCAAAAGTCGACGGTCACTACCACTATGTCGAAACTGACGGCATGGCTCGAATCTACTATACAAGTAAAACTTTTAAGGAAACTTTGGTTGAGCATATTTATCCGATTTTAAACTACGGCGAATCCGATGCGTCAGTTCTTCGTGCAATATTTCAAGGACTGCTTCTTATAAAAATGGGCGCAACTCCGACTAACAGAAAAATCGTTACAGAAATGTGCGAAGACATATACAACAACGCGGTTCAAAATTTCCACAGAGAAATGGATTTAGAACTTTTTATGGATGTATACCAAGAGATAATAACCGGCTCTAAAGAAGAAAATGAAATTGAATATGAGATAATAATAAAAAATGACTAGTTTACGCTAGCCATTTTTTTATTCTTAAAAACTATTCTATTCAAAAGATATATCGATATAATACATGTTAAAATTTCCGAAACCGCCGGCACAAACCATATTTTGTCATCTTGAAATGCAAGTTCATAGAGCTTCATTACAATTGTTATGAAAATCGGCGTTCTTAAAAGAGAAATGAGTATTGCACATTTACCCTTTCTGAGACTTGCAAAAAGCGTGACCATCAAAACATTTATCCCGATAAATATATAGGCACTCGAATATTTCATAATTGCAGCTGTTGCGCTATTAAAAAGTTCGGAGTTTTCATTTAAAAAGAATCCGACGATTTCACTCGAAAACAGTTGGAGCACAAAAATAAAAACTGTTCCTATAAATACAACAGATAAAAATCCCAATTTAATAAGTTGTTTTATTTTACCCATGTCGTTTCTTCCGCTTTCATAGCTGAAGAGCGGAGCAAGTCCTTGTGCAATTCCCGTCATTGTGACCGTTGCAAAAATCGATACATATGAAATGACGGTATAAATTATAACTCCTTCTTTTCCCATATATTTTTGGAGCGTAGTATTAAAAAGTAAAACTGTGTAGCCTATTGCAATTTCAGCAAGTGCATCCCCTCCGCCGAGTGGCAGTGTTTTCTTTAAGTTTTTAAAATTTATACTTTTTGAAAAAGCGATGTTTCCCCTTCGTTTTAAAAAATGTGCAGTCATCAACGCCGTGCTTACAACTTGAGCAATTCCCGTTCCAAGCGCTGCTCCGCGAAGTCCCCAATCGAATTGAGCGATAAAAACATAGTCGAGGAGAAGATTCGTGAGTGCGGCAACCAATACAGAAACCGCAGAAATAATTGGAAAGCCGTCGACTTTTACCAATACCTCGAGCTGATATGTCGTCATAAAAAACACTCCGAAAGGCACGACTGTCCTTAAATATTCATAAACATAGTCATGTGTTTCACTTGTAGATCCAAGAAATCCAATAATATCTCTCAAAAAAATAGAAATTAATATTGTGTATAAAATTCCAACAAACAAAATCGAAACAATGCCCGTTGTAAAAACCTCATTCGCAGTCTTTATATTTTTTTGTCCCAAATTAAATCCGACTAAAGCCTGCGTTCCAATGCTGAATAAAATTCCAAGCGCAAAGAAACTTGTGACAATAGGCATCGAGATATTTATTGCACTAAATTCGACTTCACCGCAAAAATTTGACACAAAAAAACCGTCAACCATTGTGTAAAGTGCATACACCCACATCGAAAGAATCGACGGGATGATATATTTTAAAAAGCGTTTCATATTTAATTCTCCTTTTCGCATTCTAAAGAAAGCCAGTAAACTGACAGCTTAAAATTAAATAAAACGCTAATTGCACCTATCCCAATAATTGGCGGGATTTTTATATCTAAACATTTAAAATCTCCATGTGTATTTCGCACCAAAATTTTGATTTACATCTAAATCATACAAATATATTTTAGCATTTCATAAATATAAAGTCAAAAAAAGAGAGGCTCTTTCGCCTCTCCTAATTTTATTCGTTGTCGTGTTTGAAATCTTCCGGACTCCAGAGTTCTGAAAGAAGTTCATCACTTGATTTTTCATTTGTAACGATTCCGAATTTTTTATAGTCATCTAAAATGTCTTTTAGAGTTTTTTCTGTCATATCGTTTGAGCATTGCCAATCATATGATTCCATCATTCTTACAGCTTGGTCAAAGTCTCCGCTTGCCCAATTGTTGTCGAACAATACTTGAGTTGCTTCTTTAACATTGTGTGCAACATAATCTGAAACTTCGAAAAGTGCAGCCGTCATTTTCTTTGCAGTGATAGGGTTTTGGTCGTTGAAATCTTTGTTGAATGCATAGATACAGCAAGTTTCTTTTTTGAAGTCATCATCCCATGTCAAACTTCTGATAACAGCAAGTGTGCCGTCATTCATGAATTTTTCAGCAAATTGGTCGGAAAGAATTACAGAGTCGATTTCGCCGTTTTGAAGAGCGAGAACAGAAGCTGATGATTCAACCGGTTTCCATACGATGTCGTTAGGGTCGATTCCGTCGTGGTTCATAAATCTGATTGCAATATTGTGGTCTGAGTTGCCGATTCCATTAGGAAGTCCTACGCTCTTTCCAACTAAATCTTTTGTGCTTTTGATAGGACCGTCTTTAAGAACATAGAGTGATTTACAACCTGTTTGAACGCCTTTTTTAAATACCATATTTACGCCGTTTGTTGCAGGAACAACCATTGCAGAGATGTGGTTTGTAACCATATCAACTTTACCTGTTCCGACAGCGTCAACTGTTCCAACAGTTCCGTCCATCTTTACAAGTTCAACGTCAAGTCCTTGTTTTTTGAACATTCCGAGTGCGTCTGCAATTCCAGGTGCACCTGTGCAAAGTCCGCCGTTGTATCCGATTTTAACCGGTTTACCGTATGCAGGTTCTTTTTTCCAAGCTTCTTCTTCAGACATTTCTGAATTTGCTTCTGTCGTTTCATTGTTTTCTTCAGTTTGTGTTTCTGTGGTTGTGTTTTCTTTCTTGTCTTCATTTACTGTTGTCTTACATGCTGTGAATAACATCAAGCTTGCAAGAACAACCGCCATAATAGCTGTTAATCTTTTCATTAATACCTAAAACCTTTCTTATTTCATTTCGTGTTTGAAATCTTCTTCGTGCCATACTTCACTCAAGAGTTCATCTGATGATTTATCTGATGTGATAACGCCGAATTCTTTATAGTCGTCCAAAATATTTTTTAGAGCTGTGCTTGTCATTTCGTTTGTAACTTGCCAGTTGTATGATTTCATCATTCTTACAGCTTGGTCGAAGTCTCCGCTTGCCCAGTTGTTGTCAAAGAGTGTTTGTGTTGCTTCTTCAATATTGTTTTGGATATAATCTGAAACTCTGAAGAGAACTTTTGTGATTTTCTTTGCTGTAATAGGATTTTCTTTTGCAAATGTTTTGTTGAATGCATATACGCAGCATGGTTCAAGTTTGAAGTCATCGTCATATGTGAGTGAACGAATCATTTTGATTTTTCCGTCATTTACAAATTTTTCTGCAAATTGGTCGGAAAGAACAACTGCTTGGATTTCTCCGTTTTCAAGAGCCAAAATTGAAGCGCTTCCTTCTACAGGTAAGAATTTAACATCTTGTGGAGCTATATCGTCGTGGTTTAAGAATCTTAGAGCGATATTGTGGTCAGAGTTACCGATTCCGTCAGGAAGTCCGATAGCTTTTCCCTTTAAGTCAGCTGTAGAATTGATTTCGCCGTTGTCCAAAACATAAAGAGATTTACATCCTGTTTGTGCAGCAGCTTTAAATTCCATATCTACTCCGTTTACAGCAGGAACAAGCATTGTTGCGATGTGATCACATGTAAGATCAACTTTTCCTGTTCCGATAGCGTCAACTTTTGATTGAACATTAACGATTTCAGTTTCAATTCCTTCATCTTTGAACATTCCAAGTGCTGAAGCAAGTCCAGGACCGCCTGTGCAAAGTCCTCCGTTGTAACCGATTTTAATAGCCTTGCCGTATGCAGGTTCTTTCTTCCATGCTTCGTCTTCAGATTCAGCATCTGTTGATGTTTCTTCTGTCTTGTCTGTTGTTGTTTCAGTCGGAGCTGTTTCGTCTTTTTTGTCATTATTTACTGTTGTCTTACATGCTGTAAACATAAAAAGGCAAGCCATAATAACGGCAATAACTTTAATTAATTTGTTCATTTAAATTACCCTCCTTGTGACCCATATCCAATAGGTCCATAATAATTTTTCTGTATTCCAGAAATTCATCCGAAATTCTATTTCTAAAGCCTTCTTCGAGATCTATTTTGATATCTTTTAGAACTCTGCCGGGCCTTGGGGCCATAACTATAATTCTTGTGGACATATAAATCGCTTCATCCACATCGTGAGTAACCATAATCATTGTGTTTCTCTTTTGAAGCCACAAACTTATGAGCTCATCTTGTATATTCATTCTTGTAAATGCATCGAGCGCTCCTAGCGGTTCGTCCAAAAGAAATACCGCCGGTTCGTTGATCATCGTCCTTATAAGTGAAACTCTTTGAGCCATACCGCCGGAGAGTTGATTCGGATAACTGTCCTTAAATTCATAAAGTCCAATCATATCGAGAAGTTCATCTACTCTGTGAAGTTCTTCTTTTTTATTTTGAACATTGAGTCCGAAAGCGACGTTTTCTCCGACAGTTAACCACGGAAAAAGTGTCGGTGCTTGGAAAACCATTCCCCTCTTTGCGGAAGTGCCATCTATTAATTCACCGTTAAGAGTAAGAGTTCCGCTTGTCGGTGGAATAAGGCCTGCAATAAGTCTTAGGATTGTAGATTTTCCGCATCCCGACGCTCCTACAATGCAGACGAACTCTCCGTCGTTTATCGTAAGATTGACATCTTGAAGTGCATGCGTGATTCCATTTCCGTCAGCTCTTGCAAACGATTTTGAAACGTGGTTTAATTTTAGCTCAGTCTTTAATCCTCCTGCCATTTCAAAACTCCTTTCTTAATCTTTGTGAGTATCCAGTTTACAATAATAAATGTAATACAAATTATTACGATTGCGGCGTACATCTTCGGAAACTCCGCCCATGATTTTTGCCATGTAATATACCAGCCGAGTCCGGATTCAACTCCGAGCATTTCAGCTACCAAAAGTGCAGTACAAGCGCTGCTCATACCCTGTGTCATCCCTTGTAAAATGCTTGGAAGCGCACTTGGAATAGCAATCTTTGTTATAAGTTGATTGCCTTTTGCTCCAAGAGTTCTTGCCGCAAGAAAATATTCTCTATTTACATTCGTTATACCTGTTATGGTTGCAATTGTTACTGAAAACCAAACGCCGAGCGCGATGATAAATACAGCACCTTTAAAAAGCGAACTCATAAGAACCATAACGAGCGGAAGCCATGTTGTGCTTGGAATCGGTCCCAAGAGTTTGATAAAAGGCATAACCCAATAGCTTACCCTTTTGCTGTATCCACAAAGAATTCCCGTTATAATTCCAAGCGCTACACCGATAAAATATCCGGTAAATAAAAGTATGAGAGAATTCTTAACGCAGTCAATCAAATATGCTCTGTCTTGAATTGCAGCATTCATAATTTTGTCGACCCAAGGGAAATACGGCATCATGAGTTTTCCGCTTTTAAGTGTGAGCATATCGTAGCCCATCAAAAGGAAAAACACAAATGTGTAAAAAGGCGCCTTGTGTCTGTAGTAGTAAAATGTTTTCTTATTAAACAAAGATACAATCGCTCCGATAAGGCATGCCAAGCCCAAAGCTGTAATAAATCCACCGTAGACATGCGTGTTTGTGTTTGCCCCGTAATTTGGCATGTAATAATACTCCGCCAAATGTAAGAGAGCCATAAGGATTGGAAGAAACATAATAACTCTGTCCAGAATTCTTTGTGCTTTTGTCTTCGGTTTTTCTTCCATTGCCATCAACTCGTCTTTGTTTTTGGCGACGTATTTGGTTTTTTCACCAGAATTATATTCCATCATTACCTCCATAAATATATTTTTTTGATTGAGAATCGTAGTTTTTAATTTCATAAACTCTTTATTTGCCTAACAGCATTAAAGTCCTTATCAAATTAAAAAGTGAATTAAAATTCACTTCTAATCATTTTGTCTCAGTAATAGGCCGAGTTCGTCCTTGTTCATCTTCTTTATCGAGCGAAGAGTTGAAATCGGACCCATAAGTGTTGCAATAATGAGAACCGCTAAAAATATAACTACAAGCACTGCAAAGTTCGGTGCCAAGAAAGGCATTTTGAAACTTTGTGAGAACCATCTTCCGAATAAAATTGAAATTACAAATCCAAGCGTTGCGCCTGTAATAGCACCGATGAAATTTATAATTAAAACTTCATATAGGATTATATTTGAAAGCGTTTTCTTTGTCGCCCCCAAAATTCTCATTGTTGCGAGTTCGCGTTTTCTCTCTTTTATAGTTATCGAATAAACGAGCGATAGAACTATGAATGTGAGAATCCAGACAAGTGCAATCAATATATATACATAATTTATCATATCGAGTGCGGAGTTGCTTACTTCATTCATCATCGATTTCGAAAGAAGCGGGAAAACTCCGTCATTTAAACATTCTCTTCTGATTGCGTTTTGCACTTCTGTCGGCTCAACGCCTTTTTTTATCTTTAGCATTATTGACGAAATCATATTGTCGTCATATTTGTCTTCAATTTCAAGAATTTTTTCGTATTCCTTCGCAAGTCTTCTTGCTTCGTCGAAATTTAAAAATACCGTATTGTCAAAGCCCATTCCCGTTTTTTGGAGACGACCTTTGATTTTAAATTTCTGTTCAAAAAATTTGACATTCGAGTCGACATCTCCGATAACATTATTTCCAACAACAACTTCTCCCTTTTCAAGAGGCAATTTCATTTGTTCTTGGAGCCATGGAGTTACAACGAAATCCGTTTCGGCGTCAAACCCGATTATTTGAATCGGAAATGAACAACATCCTGCGGAAAGTGTTGCAAGAAAGAGTTGCGGCGTCGCTTCTTCTACACCGTCTATGCCTTCAATCTTTTTAAGAATTGACTTATCCATAAAAAATGTATTCGGTTCGCCTCTTAAAATCGCACCTTCGACTTTTGTGTCATATCCTTCCGGGACGACGATGATATCCGCTCCCATTCTGTCGGAAAGAGAATTCATCCCGTTCTTTAAAGAAAAAATCAAAAAGCTGGACAAAAAGAGAACCAGCGCAAGTACAGCCGTCAAAATGACAAGCGATGCGCTTCTTCCTGATTTATTATTTATATTTAAAAGTGCAATTTTTTTACTTGTCAGCATTTTGAACCACCTCTTTCAATTTTCCGTCACTCATCTCGAGAAGTCTCGAGCCGTATCTCAGAAGGTCGTCATCGTGCGTAACAATTATAATCGTCGTTTTGCCGTCATTTATCTTTTTTAACATCTCCATAATTTCATATGAAGTTGCAGAATCCAGATCGCTTGTCGGTTCGTCTGCAAGAAGAATTTTCGGCTCATTCATAAGTGCCCTTGCGATCAAAACTCTTTTTACTTCGCCTCCCGAAAGATTTCTCGGGAATTCATCCTTTAAATGTAAAATTCCGCACATATCGAGAAGTTCTTCAGCCCTTTTCATTCCGTCTCCGTCTCTCTTCATAAAGAAGTGAGGAAGACGTACATTGTCTATAACATTTAGCGTCGAAAGCGTTCCCAAAGATTGTGGAACATATCCGACGAACTCATTTCTATAATTGCTCTTTTCGTCGTCAGTCATTTCAGAAATCTTTCTTTCTAAAACCTTGACGTCGCCTTTTGTAGGTTTCTGTATTGCCGACAAAATAGTGAGAAGCGTTGATTTTCCGCTCCCGCTTTTTCCTATAATGTTAATAAAATCCCCTGAATTTACGGAAAAACTCACGTCGTTTAACGCTGTAAAATCTCTTCCGCCTCTTTCAAAGATTTTATAAACATTATTCACATCTATTAGAAGCATTTTTTCTCCTATTTAGAATCATAGCAGCAATAGCTACCAGTGTGTATATGCCTGCCAAAATGTAAACAGTCGGCATAGTTTTTGCTTGGCACATCATTTCCTTGTTCATACATCCACCAATCAAATAAGCCGGAATAAGAATTGTGTAAATTCCAACAATGAATGATGAAAAGCCAAATGCAAATTTAACATTTGATGAGCATACATAAAAATATGCACCGCCCAAAATTGCCATCATTACACCGGCGCCTGTGACTGCACGTCCCATCCAGTGACATTTCATAAACATGCCGTTTTCCATAGGTCCGCATGTTGGTGCAATTGTGCACGGTGTCAGTGCTACGAGAATTCCAAGGGCAATAAATATAATGCCGATAATCTTGTCTCTTTTCATAAAAGCCTCCATAGAATATATTTGAAAAAGTCTTAACCTTTTCTTAATCAAAACTCTTTTTAACCTATGTATTTTATACCACTTTTAGGTAATAGTCAACCCGAAATTATTAGTTATAGAAAATTCAAATACCGAATAAAAATAAATAGGTTTTAATTATATTTAGGTTACAATAAATTTAATTTTTTCACAAAAAATACCCCTTAAGTCCAAATTTGGATTTAAGGGGTCTGCTAATTTTTTAGATTGTTTTTATTTATCTTCTTCTATATTTTTTACAATCTCAACTTCGCTCTCCGGAGCTTCGATTTTATCTTCCGGCGAAACGTGCCTATTGAATATTTCCATAAACTCGTCTCCGGTAATTGTTTCTTTTTCGATTAAATGATTTGCAATATCGTGTAGCGCTTCTTCATTGCTCTTTAAAATATCCACTGCCTTTTCATGTGCAGATTTTATTAAATCAAGAACAACTTCATCCGCTTCTTTGTGCGTACCTTCACTCACAATCACTTGCGAACCGCCGCCGAGATATCTGTTACTATCTTGAACAAGAGTTGCCATTCCGAATCTGTCGGTCATACCATATCTCATAACTATTGCATTTGCAATATTTGTGATTTTTTCAATATCGTTTGACGCTCCCGTCGTTTGCGTGTTAAAGATAACCTCTTCAGCTGCACGACCTCCCGAAAGAGTGACCATTTGATTGTATAGTTCTTCTTTACTCATGAGGAATTTTTCCTCTTTGTCGATTTGAAGAGTGTAGCCGAGCGCACCGCTTGTTCTCGGAATAATTGTAATCTTTGCAACAGGTGCCGAGTGTGTTTGACTTGCGGCGACAAGAGCGTGTCCCACTTCGTGGTATGCAATTATTCGCTTTTCAGCCGGCGAAATGACCATTGATTTTCTTTCATATCCGGCTATAACGACTTCAACGCTTTCAACGATATCCCTTTGGGTTACCTCAGTTCTACCTTCTCTTACGGCCCTAAGCGCCGCTTCGTTTATCATATTTGCAAGATCCGCTCCGCTTGCGCCCGCAGTTGCAAGACCGATTTGCTCGAAGTTTATATTGTCCTCGTGTCTTACATTTCTAATATGAACTTTTAGAATATCAATTCTTCCCTTTAAATCAGGAAGCTCAACCGGAATTCTTCTATCGAAACGTCCCGGTCTTAAAAGTGCAGGGTCCAAAATTTCAGGTCTGTTTGTTGCCGCCAGAATAACGACACCTTTTTTTCCGTCAAAACCGTCCATTTCAGCCAAGAGCTGATTGAGAGTTTGTTCTCTTTCATCGTTTCCGCCGAGTTGCGAATCTCTTCTCTTTCCGATTGTATCAATTTCGTCGATAAAAACAATACATGGTGCTTTTTCGTTCGCTTGTTTGAAAAGATCTCTCACACGGCTTGCGCCCATTCCGACAAACATTTCAACAAATTCCGAGCCGGAAATTGAGAAAAACGGAACATGTGCTTCTCCAGCTACTGCTTGTGCAAGAAGAGTTTTACCCGTTCCCGGAGGACCCACAAGAAGCGCACCCTTCGGAAGTTTCGCACCGATTCTTGCGTATTTTGCCGGGTTATGAAGGAAACTTACGATTTCGCTCAGCGCCTCTTTCGCTTCCTCTTGTCCCGCAACATCCTTAAAAGATTTTCCCGTGTTCGCCTCAACATAAACTTTGGCGTTACTCTTTCCGAAACTCATTGGACCGACGCCACCCATGCTCTTTGCCAAAGAACGTGAAAGTATTCTTCCTCCGACGATTATTATGATTATAGGTAAAAACCAGATCAATACAGTTATAAATAGCCCCGGCTCTTCTTGAATCTTTGAGCCGAAATCAATATTCTTTTCATGAAGGAGTTTTGTGAGTCCCGGGTCGTCCCACGGGCCTGTTTTATAAATGACTTCCTTACCGTCTTCTTCTGCTACAAATAGCCATTGATTTGATTGTTTTTCAACTTTCTTTACAACTCCGGCATCTATCTTTTCGAGCATGTCCGAATAGCCGACTTCCGTTACACTTTGTTTAAGTAAATAAGGATATAGAACTAAATTTACGAGAAGTAATATTCCGACAACAATACCGTAATATATAAATATTGAATAAGATTTCTTCGGTTTCTTCATTTTCATCTTCCTTTCCTGATAATATAACTTATTTATACCCTCAGTTTTTCATATCTAACCACTTAACGCTACTTTATAAATTATGCGCAAATAAAAACGGGGTTTCCCCCGTTATATATTAACCTGCGAATGCAAGTGTTCCTTTTTGCTTCGTATCAAATCCTCTGTATTGATAAACTTGACCTTGATAGAACATATATACTTTTCCGGTGTATTTGTCCACAAGGAAGTCCCAAACAACAGGGATTACATAGTATCTGTCATTTTCGTCCTTGACGGAGAAGCCTTCTTTGATATTCCATCTCATTTCATCCTCAGGAGCGTTTCCTTGGGTTTCACCTTCCTTCGGCTCAGTCCATTTTTTGCCGAAATTGGTTTTATATGCTTTTTTAAGTTCTTTCGTCAAAATCTTTACCGCTTCATCTTTTGTAAGAGGCTCGGATTTTTCAGGATATTTCCAAACGAAAATTTGTTGGAAGTTCGGAATTAAAGGAGCAACTTCGCTCGATTCATCTCCGAGAATATATTTTACATTGAAGTTGAAATATTCAAAGAATTGTTTGAGTGGAACATACACAATCTTTCCTTCTCTTACAGGAAGGACGTCTAAAAATTCAGGTTTATCATTCAGCTCAGCCGATTGGTCATTGAGTCTGAATGTGATTTTTGTCTCTTTTGTTTTTATAGTGAACTCGTCACCGTTTTGCTGATTTACTTTAACCTCTCCTCCGACAATGTCGCTTAAAACATCGACCGGAAGCATCGAGGAGCCTTCCACAATTTCAATGTTGGAACTTTTTATAATATTTCCATTTGCAACAAGAAACATTCTCGGTGGATTTCCAAGTGCAATCTTGTCATTTTGACCAAATTGAATATATTTTTCTTCGTCGGTGGAAATATCCACTCCATCAATATTCGTTTCGGCGATTCTTGCCGATGACTTTGGTCTGAATATTACAAATAAAACGATTATAAGTAATACAGCGAGGACCAAATAAACCTCTTTTCTCAATCTTACTCTCATGTTATCCTCCTTTTACAATTTAAGACTTTAGTTATTTATATTATACCCAATCATATAAAATAATAACTCAAATTGCTATTCCTTTGATTTTTTTGTATCTAATTTTGTATCAATGTCTGTAAGTGTAATTTTCACTTTTTTTATTCTTCTGTCCTCAACTTCGAGCACTCTTATGCTTGCGTTTTCGAATTCGATTTCAGAAATTCTATTTGTGTTCGGAATATATCCCAATTTATTTATTATAAATCCGGAGATTGTGTCATAGTCCATATCCTCAGGAAAATTTGTGCCGAGCATATCATTGATATCCTTTATCGACGTGCTTCCCTGAACGACCGCTTCGTTTGTTGTAAGTGCATATACATCAGGCTCATCATTGTCAAACTCGTCGTCGATGTCTCCCATAATTTCTTCGGTCAAATCTTCCATTGTTACAATTCCGCTGAATCCACCATATTCGTCCATGAGAAGCGAAAGATGTCTTTGCTCTCTTTGCATCTCTTGAAAGAGCATATGAATATTTTTTCTTTCCGGCACAAAATATGCCGGCTTTATAAGTTTTTTTATGTCGAGATTTTTAATCCCCTCTTTATAGACAACTTTAAAAATATCCTTGAGATAAATAACACCTACAATATTGTCGATGTCGTCATCATACACAGGAATCCTAGAATATCTGTATTCCGCGAGTTCATCCATGTATTCTTCAGGCTTTTTATTTATATCCACCATAAAAACTTCTGTTCTCGGAGTCATAATTTCCTCCGCAACTCTCGAGTTAAATCCCATAACTCCGTCAATCATTTCTTTTTCAGCGGAGTTTAGAATGCCTTGTTCCTCTCCGAGTTCAACCATCGACGTGATTTGGTCGATCGTCACGACCGGTTTTAAATCCGGAAGATTGAAAATTCCTATAATCGTATTTTTGAGCCATTTCTCCGCTTTATAAATCGGAGTTATAATAAGAACAAAAAGATATATAACGAATTTTAAAGACTTGATATTCTTGTCCGGATTTACACTTCCGAATCTGTCAGGAAAGTCAACCGTCAAAATGTTGTAGATTAAAAGAGAAATTAAAACAACCAATGTGACAACAATAAACGAAAGTCCCTTTTCAAGTTCAAGATTTATATACATATTTTGAGCAAGAAGCAGCAGTTCAAATATAAATGCAAGTTTTATAAGATTATAAAACAAGTCCAAACTCAAAATCATATCCTCTTTTTTGTCCGAGAAATCCATTTCTTCTTCTCTGCCGAGATTAAATTCGGCACACATTACAGTAGTTCTTAAAAATCTTGTAAAAAATGATAATATTATATTTATTAAAAAAAATACCACAAACCTTATACACGAGTCAGTGTCCATTAAGCATTGTTCTCCTTCTTATAGTCTTCGATTAAAATTTTCAAAATTCTTTCCGCCGCAAAACCGTCTCCATACGGATTTTTAGCGTGGCTCATACTTTCGTACATATCGCCCTTTTCTATTAATTCTTCGATGTTTTTTCTTATATTGTCATAATCCGTTCCGACCAATTTACATGTGCCGGCGTCTATTCCCTCAGGTCTTTCAGTTTCCTCTCTTATTACGAGCACAGGTTTTCCAAAGCCCGGCGCTTCCTCTTGAAGTCCGCCGCTGTCCGTGACGACAAACGAAACTTTACTCAAAAGGTGAACCATATCATGATATGAAAGCGGCTCTATCAGTTCCACATTTTTCATATCTCCGAAATATTTTTTTGCATATTCTCTAATCTTCGGTGTAAAGTGCATCGGGAAAATAAGTTTCACATTCTTTGCCTTTATAGCATCTTTCACAGCGCCGAAAATATCGTCCAAATGATTTTGATTTTCCCTTCTGTGGCAAGTCAAGAGAATTATATCTTCGTCACTCAAATGGTTCAAATCATCATATGTGAAAGTGTAATTGTCTTTTTTCGAAAGTCTCAAAGTATCAATTACAGTATTTCCCGTAACAAAAACACACTCTTTTTTAACTCCTTCATTTATAAGATTTTCCATCGAAAGAGATGTTGGTGCGAAATTTAAGGATGCCAAAGAGCTTACCATCTTTCTGTTCGCTTCTTCAGGGAACGGACTCAAAATATTGTTTGAGCGTAGACCCGCTTCGATGTGTCCGACCTTTATACCGTTGTAAAAAGCCCACAAAGCGCCCGCAAAAACAGTCGTCGTGTCCCCTTGAACAAGACAGTAGTCAAAATCCTTGTCCTCAAGGCTTTCAAGAGCATTGAGTGCGTGCGATGTTATGTGCGAAAGACTTTGTCCCGATTCGAAAATTCTAAGATTTGTGAAATTTTCAATGTCCAAATCCTCTATCATCATATCGAGAAGTTCTCTATGTTGCCCCGTAAAAACCACACTCAAGTCGAAGTTACCGTCTTCACGCATCGCTTTTATTATCGGATAGCATTTTATAATTTCGGGTCTTGTCCCGATAATTAATACAACCTTTATCAAATTAATCCCCCTCAGTGATTTCATCTTCGTTTTTTTTGCCGTCTTTTCTGAAAAGACCGAAAATTGTAGCCAAAACTATGATCATAATTATTGTGAGCGCACTCAAAACCATACCAAAAGCAGGTGGAACTTTTGAAATTAGAAGTCCCATAAGCGAGCAGGTGATGGATAAGCCATACATAATTAAAACAGCTTGTTTTACAGTATATCCGCTTTGTACAAGCCTGTGGTGAAGGTGTCCCTTGTCCGCCATCATGATTTTTTTGCCGTTGATTGCACGTCTAAAAATTGCAAAGAGCGTGTCAAAAACAGGTAGCGCAAGTATTAAAACCGGCACAATCAAAGTCATTGTCGTGACCGATTTCATAACGCCCTCAACCGAAAGACATGCAAGTATAAATCCAATCGAAAGAGCCCCCGTGTCGCCCATAAAAATTTTAGCCGGGTTGAAATTGTACGGTAAAAATCCAAGTGTACTTCCTGCAATTGCAAGAGAAAGAGTCGGAACAAAGCCAACTTTTTCACTCGAAAAATAAAATGTAAGTGCACTTATTGTGGAAAGTCCGGCGCAAAGTCCATCCATTCCGTCAATAAAATTTAGAGCATTTGAAACACCCACAATCCAGATGACCGAAAGAACAGGTCCGACAACGCCGAGACTTATAGTCTCCTGCGGACGGAAAGGATTTGTTATGTGGGTTATTTTAACTCCCGCCAAAACCACTATTACCGCTGCAATTATTTGAAGAATGAGTTTAACTTTCGGTTTTATGTCAATCTTGTCGTCGACCATTCCTGTAATGACAAGAATTCCGCTTCCAGCCAAAATTGCAATAAGCTTCGGCGAAAGGTCGACAAATAGAAGAATTGTTATTAAAAACGCGATGAAGATGCCGAGCCCTCCAATCGTCGCAACGGCATCTTTGTGCATCCTTCTATTGTCTTTCGGAATATCTATAAAACCGTATTTTTTTGATATATAAATATTAATAGGTGTAAGTGCAAAACTTATGCAAAATGCCACCATAAAAATATAAAAAACGTTCATTATTTAGTACCGAAAAGTCTATCTCCTGCATCTCCGAGTCCAGGTATAATATACTTATTGTCGTTGAGTTTTTCGTCAACCGAGCATACATATACGTCAACATCCGGATGAACCTTGTGGAATTCTTCAATTCCTTCCGGAGCGCCTATAATATTTGCGACTTTAATATTTGTAACGCCCATTTTTTTGAGTTCAGAAACTGCGTCGATTGCGCTTCCGCCGGTTGCAATCATAGGGTCAATAACAATAACTTGACGATTTGTAATATCTTCCGGCATCTTGCAGTAGTAACTTACCGGTTTGAATGTCTTCGGGTCTCTGTAGAGTCCTATGTGTCCGACCTTTGCGGCAGGAATAAGATTTAAAAAACCGTCGACCATGCCGAGACCTGCTCTTAAAATCGGTACAATTGCAACTTTTTTACCCGAAATTGACTTTACATGTGCCTTTCCCATCGGAGTTTCGATTTCCACTTCTTCAAGCGGAAAATCTTTCGTAAGCTCATATCCCATAAGCATTGCAATTTCCGTTACAAGTTCTCTGAACTCTTTTGCGCCTGTGTCTTTTTGTCTTAAAATCCCCAATTTGTGTTGAATTAAAGGATGATCACAAATAATCGTTTTTCCCATCATTATTCCTCCATTTTACTAATTTTATCTAATCTTTTTTGGTGTCTTTCACCTTGAAATTCTGCATTTAAAAATGATTTTACAATCTTTATCGCAAGTTCTTCGCCCAAAACTCTGCCGCCAAGAGCAATCATATTGGCATTGTTGTGCTCTTTTGCCATTTGAGCTGAAAAACAGTCCGAAAGAAGAGCACATCTTATTCCCTTGACTTTGTTTGCAGCAATCGAAATCCCGATTCCCGTCCCGCAGAAAAGAATCCCCAAATCGACTTCCTCGTTTACAACTGCATCAGCAGTCTTTTTTGCATAGTCCGGATAGTCGACTCTTTCGCCTTCGAATGAGCCGTAGTCGAACAGTTCGTATCCTTCTTCCTTCGACAAAGCTTCCATAACTTTCAATTTCAAATCGTATCCGCCGTGGTCACTACCAAATCCAATCTTCATCTTTATCCTCCAAAATTCTGTGTTTTGAGCTCTTCATCATCCTTTCAAAAAGTGCGAGCCCAATTCTATCTCTCTTAAAAGCTTGAACAATAATTATGTCGCCGTCCATTTTATCCGCATCTCTTAGAGCGTGAAAATATCTGTGACTTGCTTCCTCAGGTTTTTCATAGTCGCCTATAACAATGCTGTTGTCACGTTTTCTGTTTTGCTCCGAAAGAATATAAATACCGTTTATATTTAGTTTGTCCAAATATTCATCCGTGTCTTTCGGATCAATATCCATAAGAACCGTCGGTTTACTTGCCATATAGTGGCCGTACTTTTGCCCCGGACTGAGCGGCTTTTCCTTTGTCTTCATATCAATCAGACAATCTCCGACTTCCCTTGCGATTTCTTCCCTCGTAATTTTTCCCGGGCGAAGAATCACAGGCGGATAACTCGTACAAAGCACAACCGTGCTTTCAAGTCCGATTTCCGTATCGTCTCCCTTTATAATCGGCACGTTTTTTTGACTCAGATCGTAGTAAACATCGTCAAATGTCGTCGGCGACGGTCTTCCCGAAATATTTGCACTCGGTGCCGCAATCGGCACTCCGCACGCATCGATAAAATCGCGCGCAAGCTTTAAGCTCGGCATCCTTATCGCAACAGTGTCGAGTCCCGCTGTAACCGCTTTCGGCACAGATGCATCCGCCGGCACAATCATGCTTAACGGACCCGGCCAAAATTTTTCCATCATAACTTTTACATACGACGGATAACTTGCTGCAATTTTGTCGAAATCTTCTTTGTGTGCGATGTGAAGAATAAGAGGATTGTCCCCCGGTCTTCCCTTCGCCTCGAAAATTTTCTTTACAGCGTCGGAATCAAATCCGTTTGCGCCGAGACCGTAAACCGTTTCGGTCGGAAATGCAACAATATTTCCGGATTTTATAATATCCGCCGCTCTTTTTATTCCTTCTTCATTTGGTTCTATTATTTCACTCATTAGAAACTCACTTCATCCAACTTTCTTAAATTATTGTCGTTTATAATTTTTATAAGTTTGCCCGGATAACCCGAATCGGTTGCGTATCCGGCTCTTCTTATCGCATATGCTCCTCTCACATAGTCAAACATAACATCTCTGAAAATTTGATATCTTTCTTTTGTGAGAAGCAGTTTTTTGTGGTCATTCCAACTTTCGTTCACGCTGTTGTACGCTCTGAAATAGTCGTCGATTCTATATAAAACTCCGTTGTATTCTTCCCAAGTGTTTGAAATTATGGAACCTGCAGAGCCCTTGCCTTTTATACCGAAAAGGTTTCTGGAAATTCTTCCCGTATATTTATCTACAGGAACATATTGTCCCCATCCCGTTTCAAGAATTGCTTGTGCCATCTGAATCGATGCTGCCATTCCGGTTTTATTCATCGCTTCGATTGCAAGCGGTGAAAATTCTTCGATAAATTTATTCTTCTGCACTATCGGAGCCGGTCCGAAAATCTTTTCATTGTGAATTTTTACACTCACAACATCGCTCTTAAGTTTTCCTTTATTTGTTTCGATTTCAGCGTAAATCTTGTATGTTCCGCTCTTTCTGTTTGCCGGAGAAAATTTCGTCTTTCCGCCGACAATGCCTTTTACCGTGAAGGATGACGGTCCGCTGAAGACATAATTTACACTCTTTGCTTCGAGATTCGAGTCGTATGAAAGATCCGTTTCGCCTGTGATAACTGCATTAGGTCCGACCCCTTGAAGAAGAAGTCTTCTGCCGCCCTTAATCGTGACATTAACCTTATCGGTCGATAAAATTTCACCGTTTGGAAGGGTGACCTCCGCTCTCAAATAATAGCTTCCGTTTAAATCTTCGGATGGATTGAAAATATACTCACCATAAGGTTTTTCCTTCAGTAGTGTTTCTCCTGCAACATTTCCGAGATAATATCTGGTCGAGGTGACGTCAAAATTTCTATTTACATTTAACGTAACCGTCTTATTTATAACTTCATTTTGTTTAACTCCCGTAAGGGCAAATCTTCTCGAAGTTTGAATTTCGAAATTGACGGGATTTGAAATATAATTATTTCCGTCGATGTCAACCGCATTTATTGTAACTTGAACATTTCTCGATTCTCCACCCGGCACTTCAAATTGCCAAGGTGCAAACGGGTCCTTGTTTTCGTATTTTTTTGCCTTTCCGCTGTTGTTGTCAAGAACTGTATAGCTCAAAGACACCGGAACAAAATTGAATTTCGGGGTAAGTTCCGCTTTTTCGTAAACTACTGCGCCTTCCGTCACTCCTTCAAGTGATACTTCAGGAACGAGTTTCGTATTCACTTTCTTTCCGCGACCGGTGACAATATTTCCATTTTTGTCATAGCTTGCGATCAAAATTATACTGAAATCCTTCGCCTTTACCGGAGTGTATGAAATATTCAAATTTGTAGACTTTGCATTTATAATACCCTTTTTTGTAATCGGGTCAACTATGAACAAATTTGATTTTACAATTCGCGGCGCTATATTTTTGCCCGGAATTATAGTATAGTTTTGAATTGTCCTTGCGACGTCATCAAAGCCTTGAATTTGGTATGAGTCGTCGGGATTTGGAGTTCCCTCCTCAATTGTAACTGTGTTTGTCGGAAAATCGTAGCTTACAGCCATGTTAAAACTTTCCGCAATAACTCTCACCGGCACATATGTTCTGTCATTAATAAGTTGAGCCGGAACGTCGGACAATATATATTCTCCGTTCGGAAGTTCTATCAAACGACTTCCGATTTGAAGAGTCATCTTTCCCGATGTGTCGCTTATAACAACTTCCTTTGAATAATCTATATAATTTACTTCCTTGTTCAGCGCTTCCGAAATAAATCTTATAGGCACAAGGATTCTGTCGTCTTTATTCACAGACTGTGCAACATCTGTTATGTCATTTCCATTCACAATAATCTTCGTCTTTGGACGAGCATATATTTTTGAAATGGACAAAAAAATAATTCCAAATATAAGTAAAAATTTTGATATTCTTTTCATATTGTCCCTCCGTCTTTTATTTATATTGTACTTAACTACATTATATATTAACGGCGCGCTTTTTTCAAGATTTTCATCGCATGATATAATATTGTAACATAATGAAATGCTTGAAATATTAATAAAACGTGATATAATATATGTATTAATTTAGGTGGTGAGAAAAATGGAATTATTAAAACAAAAAATATTAACTGAGGGAAGAGTTGAAGATGGCGGAGTTTTAAGAGTCGACAGCTTTTTAAATCACAGATTGGATATAGAATTTATAAACGAAGTAGGACTTTATTTCAGAGACAAATTCAAGGGGCTCGGCATAAACAAAATTCTCACAATTGAAAGTTCCGGAATTGCAATTGCTACAATAACTGCTCAATATCTTCACGTGCCGGTTGTGTTTGCAAAGAAAAACGTGCATATAAATTTGCCGGACGAAGTTTATATTGAAGACGTCGATAGCTTCACGCAAAAGAAAAACAACAAACTTGTCGTTGCAAAAAAATATTTGAACGAAGACGACAAAATTCTAATCGTTGACGATTTCCTCGCAAAAGGAAATGCTTTAAGAGCACTCCTAAGCATGGTAAAAAAAGCCGGAGGTTCAGTAGAAGGTATCGGCATCGTAATCGAAAAAACTTATCAAGGCGGCGGCGATGAAATCAGAAAAGAAGGCTATAATCTTGTATCGCTCGCAAAAATTAAATCAATGGAAAACGGCACAGTTCAATTCGCCGATTAAGAAATCATGGAGATGTCCATGATTTTTTTATTTACTTTATAATATCTATGGTGAAATAAAACTCTCCATAGATATTTTTATGTAAAAAAATAACGAGATAAATCTCGCTATCTTCTATATTTTCCACCTGATTCATTATTTTTTTCAAGAATTTCAACCCAGTCAAGGCTCTTTCCCGTTCCAATTGCCACACATTCGATTGTGTTTTCGGCAACTCGAACATTGATTCCGGTTCTTTCCTGAATAATTTCAGGAAGCCCTTTTAGAAGCGCTCCTCCACCGGTCAAAATGATTCCTTGATTTGAAATATCCGCTGCAAGTTCAGGCGGAGTTTTTTCAAGCACATAGTGAACAGCTTCGAGAATTTCCTGAACAGGTTCCTTCAAAGCTTCGAGCATATCGTTCGAGCTTACAACAACATTCATCGGAAGTCCGGAAACAAGATTTCTTCCCTTTACTTCCAAGAATTGTTCCTCTTCGAGCGGATATGCACAGCCGATATTTACCTTAAGTTCTTCAGCCGTTCTTTCTCCAATCATCATATTGTGTTTCTTTCTTACATATTTTGTGATTGATTCATCGAAATTGTCTCCGGCAACTTTGATTGACTTTGAAACAACAATTCCTCCGAGGGAAATTACTGCAACGTCTGTTGTTCCTCCTCCGATATCGACAACCATATTTCCGGTCGGCTCTGTTATATCAAGACCTGCACCGATTGCAGCAGCAATTGGTTCTTCAATCAAATAAGTTTTAACAGCGCCTGCTTCATTTGCAGCTTCAATAACCGCTCTCTTTTCAACTTCCGTACATCCCGAAGGAACGCAAACAATCAAGCGCGGCTTCAAAAGCATTCTGCCGAGAGATTTCTCGATAAAATATTTAAGCATCCTTTGAGTAATATTGTAATCTGAAATGACACCTTCCTTTAAAGGTCTTACAGCAACAATATTTCCAGGTGTCCTTCCAAGCATTTTTCTCGCTTCTTCTCCAACAGCGAGAAATTTATTTGTAAATTGATCAATTGCAACGACCGACGGTTCTTGAAGAACAATGCCCTTGCCTTTTACATAAACAAGCACACTCGCCGTTCCAAGGTCAATTCCAACGTCGTTTCTAAGCATAAAACCCATAATTATCTCCTTCTTTGTATATTACATTACTCTTTTAATATCTGCACCCAAAGCTCTAAACTTCTCTATTACATCCTCATAGCCTCTGTCTATATGATAGACGTCGCCTATTTCCGTTTCACCCTTCACGGTTAATGCCGCAATTATAAGAGCTGCACCGCATCTCAAGTCGGTCGCCTTCACCTTTGCCGCTCTAAGTTTTTCAACACCTTGCACAATCGCCGTTCTTCCGTCGATATTAATATTTGCGCCCATTCTCTTAAACTCGTCGGCGTGCATGAATCTGTTTTCAAAAACCGTTTCGATGACCACGCTAGTTCCTTCCGCAATCGTTGCAAGTGCCATAAATTGCGCCTGCATGTCCGTCGGCATGCCCGGGTATGGAAGTGTTTTTATGTCAAAACCCTTTACTCTTCCGTGGTGACTGACATTTATCGTGTCTCCGTTTTCCGAAATATTCACTCCACATTCCTTGAGCTTCGCAATAACCGGTCTCATGTGACTTGTGATAACATTTTCGATGATTATATCTCCGCCCGTTGCCGCCGCCAAAATCATAAATGTGCCCGCTTCAATTCTGTCCGGAATAATTTGGTGTCTGCAGCCGTGAAGTTTTTTTACTCCTCTGATTTTTATAGTCGAAGTTCCGGCGCCTCTAACTTCTGCGCCCATTTTATTTAAAAAGTTCGACAAATCAACAACTTCAGGTTCCATAGCCGCATTTTCGATTGTGGTTTCTCCCTCAGCCAAAACTGCCGCCATCATAATATTTTGCGTTGCGCCGACACTCGGGAAGTCGAGATAAATATCGTCGCCGATAAGTTTTTCGGCGCTTGCATTTACCATACCTTTTGAAATGCTGACTTCAGCTCCCAAAGCCTTGAATCCCTTTATGTGTAAATCAATCGGTCTTGTGCCGATTGCACAACCGCCCGGCAAAGCATTTCCCGTGTGACCCATTCTTGAAAGAAGCGGACCCATAACGCAAAAACTTGCGCGCATCTTGCTCATAAGCTCTTCGCCGGTAACCGTATTCGTAATATTTTCCGCATTTATAACATATAAATTTTTATCTCTATGCTCAACTTTTACTCCGAGTCCTCGTAAAACTTCGCATAGTATTTCAACGTCTTTTAATTCAGGCACATCCTCAAGTACAATTTCCTCTCCGCAGAGAATTGTTGCACACAAAATAGGAAGCGCCGCATTTTTCGAACCGCTTACTCGAACACTTCCCTTTAATTCACCTGTGCCTCTTACAATAAATCTTTCCAAAAGTTATCATCCTTTGTATATAATCAATTAATTTTACCATATATAAAAATTTTAATCAAGATAAAAAATTTATACGATGTAGATAATGGCGTTTAGACCGTAATCTTTTCCCTCGCGTCTATAGCTGTGAAAACGCCTGTCGCAATAGGTGTCGATGTCTTCAATAAAAATATTCTCCGGTTTTATGCCGAAATTTATAAGTTCAAATTTTACAAAGTTTTTTAAATCATATAAATATTTGCCAGGCACTTTGTCCTTTGTCGCAAATGTTTGAAAACCGTATCTTTCCTTGAACTCGTCCATAAAATCTTCGCCCACTTGAAAAGACGGCTTTGAAATCGAAGGAAGAAGATATATTTCCAAATCTTTTTTGTCTTCATCCATTTTGTTTATCGCTTCAAAATAAATTCTCTTTTGAACGCCTCGCCATCCCGCATGAACAAGCGCGGTCCGCTTTTTACCTTTAATTAAAATCGGAATACAATCCGCCGTCACAATCATAATCGGATTGAACGACGTTACGAAGCCGTCCACATTATAATATTCACCCGGGTGTGGATTTAAAACCACATTTCTCGTGTGTTTTTGAAAGGTCTTTGCAATATTTTTTTCGGTCAAACCGTAAAATCTTAAAAATTTATTTGTGTTTTTTAAATTGTACTTTCTGAAATTAAAATCAATTCCGGTCATAATCAGACTCGAATTGTCAGAGAAATCTTTTCTATAAAAGATTTTATCCTTTATTTTTACCGGCTCTAAAAAATTACTTTGCATAATAAATTACCAAAATTATCGCCGCCGGCACACCGAAAATCCCGACTAAAATACAGTTCAACTTTGTGAGAGGAACAAATAAGTCGAAATTTGAAAGAAGAAGATTTACAATCAAAAGTAAAACCGCTCCCGCAATTGCATTAATAATAAGTTTAAATATAATTTTAAATGGAACCGACAATATTTTTAAAATTAAAAATAAAATCACCCCGCCGCTAATAAAATACATTCTATCACCTAAGCCAATCTCTTAATCCATTTTTTCTTGAGTATTCTCGGTGTTCCGATTGCAAGTTTTACAACTTCATCAGTCGACGAAAGAAGAAGTGCTCCCCAAAGCGGCACCCCGAAAAATACAACTCCAATTGCTGCAAAAGGAATTCCCACGCACCACGAGCAGAAAAGTTCCAATAACATCGAATACTTTACGTCTCCGCCTCCACGAAATACTCCGACAATAGAAACGGAGTTATACATTCTGAAAGGATATGTCGCGCCGAACGCCATTAGTGCAAGTCTTGCCGATTCACGCACGCCCGGAGTTAAGTCCGGGAAGACCTTCAGCAAAATGTGCGGAATAAAAATTAAAACCGAGCCTAAAATCACACCCGCCGTAAATCCGACAGTCAAACTTTTAAGCGCCATATCATGTGCTCTGTCGAGCTTGTTTTCCCCGATTTTTATGCCGAGAATAACAGCGGATGCCGAGGAAACTCCTCTCGCAATAACATAAAGCATATTTGAAATTGCCTGTGCAACTTGAATTGCCGCAGTAGCTTCAACGCCGATTTTTGCATATATCGCTCCGTAAACCACTTGTGCAAGACTCCAGAGCGTTTCTTCGACAGTTACAGGCGCAACAACGCGCACAAAATACTTTCTGAAATCCCTGTCGATCGAAAATAAATCCTTGACATTCGCATAAAGCGGACCTCTGTATTTTCTGATTACATAAATAAGTACAAAACATTCGGTAAATCTTGCAAAAATCGTTCCGACTGCGGCACCTTTTACTCCGAGAGCCGGAAAGCCGAATTTCCCGAAAATGAAACAGTAGTTAAAAAATGCATTCACAAAAAACGAAATAAAACTTGCGATGAACGGGCTTCGTGCATTTCCGGTGCTTCGCATTGCAATCCCGATTGCAAAACTCATGCCCGTTACGATGTATGAAAGGGAAACCACTTTCATATATTTTGCGCCTTCGGCAATTACTCCCAAATCATCAGTAAAAAGCGAAATCAAATATTCAGGAACAAAATAGGCAAGTATGTTGAAAACAATAGATACCGCAATCGAAAATTTTAGGGCGTAACCGAGAGTTTTCTTAACTCTGTCCATCTCATTTGCACCAAAAAATTGGGCAAGCATAATTGACGCCCCCGTATTTATTCCAAATAGTATAAAGCTGTAAAAAAAGAAAACCTGATTTGCAAGTCCGACTCCGGCAATCGAGTTTGTGCCGAGCTTCGTTATCATGAAAGTATCTAGTGTATTGAGGCTGCTCGTAATTAAACTTTGAAGCATAACCGGTACAGCGATTTTTGTCAGCGAACTTGTAAATTCTTTGTCCTTAATAATTTTTCTCCACATATATTATCCCTCAATTCATTATAATTATTCACTATTATACTGTTTTTATATGTTCTAAATTTTATCTCATAATTATATTCATCTTTAAACCATCTGTTTAAAAAATTTAAGTAGTTGTCTCCTTCTCTCGACTTCACACGAAGTTCACGTTTTCTTTTGTCTTCATTCACAAAAAATCCCAAATCTCTGTACTTGTCAAGACTCGGAGTCGAGGTGTAACTTCCCTCCAATATCGTTATGTCCCCTTCCGGAATCCATTTTTTATAAAACTTGCCGCTCCTGCAATCATACGCTCTAATAAAGAAGCCACTCCCACTTTTTATTTGAGGAATGACTTCTTTTATAAATCGTCTTACATTAAAATTGCCGGCTCTTTTATCTCTCTTTTCTCCACGTCGGTAGAAAAAATCATCCGCTTCTATTACCCTTACTCCGGGAATATCGCGTTTAAGTTTTTTCGCCAGTGTTGATTTTCCACTACCGGAAAATCCGTCTAATGTAATAAACATATCTTATCTGTTGTTTTCAAGCAATTTTCTAAGCATAATAACAATCGGCGGAACTATTACGACAAGCATTATGATGCCTGCGATAACCATTGCGAATGCTCCTGCGATAAATGCTTTGAATGTGAAAGGTTCAACCCCTGCAACAACTTGAACTTCGATAAATTTCATAAGTGCATAAACAACTCTTCCTGCAAGCATTGCGAGCACCAAAGAGATGAGTGTTCCAACATAGTCTTTTTTAAACATACGTTGGAAAAGTCCTGCAAAAAGTCCATAGCTTGCGAGTTCAGGAATCATTACGAGCCATTTTGCAACCGGCGGCATTCCTGTTATAAGTCCACTTAAAACTACGGAAAACGCTCCGGTTAAAAGACCGCTTACCGGTCCGAGTAAAAGTCCTGCCACAAGTGCCGGAAGATGCATAGGTAAGAATGTCCATGCATTCGGAACACTGTGAAATGCCCATGGTATTATCACGCCTAAAGCAATAAATACAGCAGTTAATACCATTTCTCGTGTAGTAATTTTTTGTTTCATAAAAACCTCCTAGCTTAATTCTCCGTCGCCGTAAACGGCAAAGAAGAATCTTTCATCTGTATCCTCTATTTTTTCGAGTAAATCGATACAGGTGTCAAGACTTATATTTCTTGTTGTAATAACAAAACTGTCTTGCGTTTCAAAAATCGAGTGCACATACGGAAGCAAAATTCTTTCGATTTTATAGGAGCCTTGGTCAAACGAAAAATAAAATCTGTGTGTGATTCTAGTTTCGTCAATTTTAGCTTTTTCAGGCAGGGTCAGCTTTATATCATCGCCATTAATAATTTCTATCAAATCAAGTAAAACCCCGTTCGATGCGGAATATTTTCCCGCTCCTTCACCTATAATCTGCACTTCTCCAATAATATCCCCGACCATGCCGAGCATATTGTTGTTGCCTCGTACATTCGCTCTCAAAGTGGACTGTTCATACAAAGTCGGCGCAACAATTGCTGCAATCTTGTCGTTGTCAATCATTGCATAGCTCATGAGTTTCGGAGTCAGTTTATGTCTTTCAAAAAAACCGAAATCGAGATTTCTAATGTTTTGGATGCCGTATGTCGGAATATCTTCTGGAACTACATATTTATTAAATGCGAGCATCATTGAAATAATGAGCTTATTTCTCGAATCCACTCCTGTAATGTCATCAAAATAATCCGGCTCCTGATATCTCAAAATTCTACTTTTTAAAAGAGCTTCTTTGAAATCAATGCCATCCCTTTTCATCATGTCCAAAATAAAATTGCTGGTTCCGTTGAAATTGCCGTAAACCTTGCTGATACTATTTATCTTTCCATACTCGGAAAGAGTTTTGATCCACGGAAGACCCGCGCCGACCGTCGATTCAAATCTGAACTTGACATTGTTTTCATTTGCGAGCTCAATAAACTCAGCTAAATGATTTGCGACGATTTCCTTGTTTGCGGAAACAACATTCTTCCCTCTTTTCAAAGCCTCGGTAGCGATTTCGTATGCAACAGCGTTGTCACCGATTGCAATTACAATAGTGTCGATTTCGTCGTCATTCAAAATTTCCTCCCTGTCGGTTGTGAAGAGAAGACTGTCTCGTCCTTTAAGACCGCGAACCAATATTTTTTTTACTTTTATGTCGCTCATTTTTGAATTTATCAGCTCGTATACTCCGCTGCCGATAGTTCCAAACCCCATAAGGCCGATTTGCATCAATACCACCTCAATACAATTCTACCATTAAATTAAAATTCTGTAAACAGAAAAACAAAATTTAACCCATATAATATAATTCTTTTCTATAAATTATTCCGGCCGAGTACATTAAATACTCCATCGCATTTGAGAAAAATAGTCCCCACATAAGTCCGACAGCGACGTCCGTCGGATAATGAACGCCGAAATAAAGCCTTGTAAATGCAACATACGTCGCAAAAAGTGTGCCGAAAACCGCCGTGATTCTGCATGTCTTTTTTGACGATGTGCTATTTCTTATTATTAAATACAAACATCCGAAAAAACATGCGGAAGCGGCACTGTGTCCCGAAGGAAACGAATGCCCCGACTCGAGAAAGTGCGCATATGAAGGTCGCACTCTAGTGTAAAATGATTTTATTCCCTCGTTTATCCCTGTTGATAATAACATTGTTAGAGCGAGGTAAAATCCGTATCTCCATTTTTTCATTGCGATTAAAATTATAACCGCAACTGCACACAATATTACCGCATTTATAGGATTAAAAATACTCGTTATGAACAAATTGAAATCATAAATTGAATCGCTTTTATCCCCCAAGAAAATCATCGCGATATCTTTATCGAGTTCCGAAAAAATTCCCGTCGGAATTATTATCGTAAGGAAAATTGTTACAATTCCAAAAATTAGAAGATTTTTTCTCTTCATCCGAGTAGCCTTTCAATTTCCGCTCTAAGCTCATCCGCATTGTGCGCCACATTTAAATCATAGTCCACTTCGCGACCGTTAAAATAAATAGCCATCATTCCTGCGGACAGCGCACCCATAACATCGCCTTGAGGATTGTCCCCAATCATAATCGAGTGCTTTTTGTCACAACCGCTCTTGTGGATTACGTGCGCATAAAATTTCGGGTCCGGCTTTCCATATCCGAAGTCACCCGAGACGAAAATGTCTTTAAAGAGATGGCGAATGCCCAATGTATCAATTTTTTTGTGTTGAATTTCGCTAAGTCCGTTTGTTACTATTCCGAGTTTGTGCACTTTACTTAAATCCGCCAAAAGTTCAACCATCCCAGGAAGTGCTTCCGTATAATCGTTTCTTCTTTTTAAAACCGTTTCATAAAATTCATCTTTCGAAACTCCGCTGAAAATATCCTTCAAGTCGCTCCATACTGCTTCCTTAAAAAGTTCCATATGCTCTTCTTCGTACGGAGTTTCCATCAACAGAAAATCGAGCGGATCAATTCCGATTGTTTCATTGTACTGAAATTCAAAATATTTAATCATTCTCGGTCTTAAAGATGTCCTTAGTTTTCTTCTGAACAAATCCGCATCCATGTCGACTTTTAAATCCGCTCTTATTCGTTCATAAATTCTTTTGTTGCAATTTTTGGTATCCAAAATTGTGTCATCCAAATCAAAAAAAATCATAATTCCTCCATAAAATTTATAATAACAACTTCCGCTCTATTAAAAAACCTCGGCCCCAAATATTTTTTCTTCGATGCCCCGGAAGTTAAAAACATATTTTGTTTGCCTTTTTTATAAAGTCCCTTTTGAAACTTCGGAAAAAAACCTTGCCCCGGTGCAACAATTGCACCTATAAAAGGCAGTCTCGCGTGTCCCCCGTGAGCGTGTCCGGTGAGTACCAAATCGAAACCCGCATCCATATATTTTTCAAAATATTCCGGGCGATGCACGAGTAAAATATTAAACTTCTCATTGTCGAGCGTTTCTTTAAAATAAAGAAGTGAATAATTAAAATCGCTTTCATTCACAGTCGCGTCGTCAATTCCATATATCTCGAAATTCGAAATCGAAATCGGCGAAGTTTTTCTCGAGAGATATGTCGAATTATTTTTAAAATAGTTTATAAGCACCGGTAGATCTTTTCGACGAACTTCGTGGTTTCCAATCACATAAAAAGTTTCTCTCTCGCCGATTGCCGAAAAGAGTTCATCGACATTGTAATCCTCCGCTTTATCATCAACTATGTCGCCACCCAAAAACACAAACTCCGAGTCCCGCGCCTCGCTTTTTATAATCTCAAGCACTCCGTCTGCAGGGTTCGAATGATAGTCTGCAATAAAAATCGCTTTGAAATTTCCACGAATTTTTTTCGATTTTATTTCGAGAATCGTCTTCTTCGCTTTCTTTGAATACAAAAACCCGAAAATAGTGAGTAGAACAAGTTCCAATATCAAAAGCTTGAGCGATTTAAAAATAAAAACATTCGAAAAAACAAATGCCGCAAACACTATAAATTTAAATAAAAAAATCTTTCGCATATTAAAATTCATTTTAAAATTTTACAAAATCAAAAATTATACCTATGAGAAACGCTCCCAAAATAATAAATCCCGGGTGCAGTTTGTTTAGTTTTTCCCTCATAAAAAATACAAGCGCCATAATCACGGCCATTCCAAGAGTGTAAAGACCTTCCACTTCTTTGAAAAGGGAAATGTAAATCGGGATTATAGCCGCAGCGATAAATCCGATTGAAACCGGTTTTAAAGTCTTTAAAATATTTTGCATATAAGGACTTTTTCTGTATTTTTCAATGAGTTTCGCAATCATTATCACAATTATTAAAGACGGCAAAACTAAACTAAGGGGTGCTATAATTCCGTATAAAATTCCGCCCGCCTTTATTCCTGCAAATGTCGCCATATTTATTCCAATCGGTCCCGGCGTCGACTCGCTCACGGCAATCATAGTCAGGAGTTCATCCTGCGTGAAATATCCGAAAGTTTCGCCCATCTTTGCCAAAAACGGAATTGTCGCAAGTCCGCCCCCAATCGAGAAGAGTCCCGTTTTAAAAAATTCATAAATCAGTCTTAGCATATTTCACCTCAATCATCGAAACGATTGCAAACATAAGCACAATTAAAGGAAGCGGCACTTTTAAAAATGCGAGAGTTAGAGCGATTGCGATATAAGCGATGCTCCTTACCGACTTTGCTTCCTTTATAAACATCTTGTACAAGGTGTGCAGTATCAGCGCCGAGACCGTAATTTTCACGAGTTTTGTGCCGTAGTAAAATTTGTCCGACAAAATATCTATAAATCTGTAGATGATGCTTATAATTATAATCGACGGCGCAATAAATCCGAGTGTCGCAACAATCGCACCCGGAACTTTCGCATGCTTATAACCCACAAATGTCGCCGTGTTTACACCGATTATGCCGGGAGTCGCCTGTCCGATCGCAAAGTATTCCAAGAGTTCGTCTTCTGTCGCCCATTTTTTGTTTTCGGCAATTTCTCGTATTAAAATAGGAAGCATTGCATAACCCCCACCGAATGTGGTAATTCCTATCTTAAAAAAAGCGATAAATAATTCAATCACGCATATGCCTCCCTCACCGTCTCATCGACCAGTACATTCATTGCATCTATTACATTGTCATTTTTTATATCCAAAAGAGAAAGCTCCGTACATGCAAGAATTACTCCCGCTTTTTCGGATTTTTCCTCAAGCATTTTTCGAAATTCCGGGAAATTTTGAAGCTTCGGCTCCTCGCCCTGTTTAATTCTATAAATTGTATCATTGGATATTCTCTTTTCTTCGTCTGTTAAAGGCAAATATTCTTTATCTTCCTGCTCGAGATATTTTTTATAAATTTTCGACTTATATGTCCCCTCCGTCGCAAAAACATAAGTTCTGTCACTCGCCTTTTTCGCCGCAAGATGAATCATATTCAAAATTTTTATATCGGTCATCTTTACAAACTCATCATAATAAAAATGGCTGGTGTTGCAAGGAATAATTATAAAATCTGCGCCCCAAACTTCCGCCATCTTAAAATTGTTCTTAAAATGCTCCAACAACTCTTTTGAGTCGCCGCTTACAATGGACTTCGTTCTGTCCGGCATAAGACAATCGGAAATTATCAGCGTTTCTATATGCTCCTGGTCCTTTGTCGCAGGAGATTTTTCAATTATTCTCGTATAGCAATCCGAAGTTGCAAGCGGTCCCATCCCGCCGACAATACATAATTTCCTCATTATCTTCCCTCAAATTCTTTTGATGTTCTTACCGACTCGAAATGTCCGTCAATTAAAACTTTTCTGACGCGTCCGTAAAAATCAAATCTTGAAATCATGACCTCGCGGCCACAACCCACACATTTGATTTTCATATCGACTCCGGTCTTTATTATTTGCCACTCATTTTTTCCGCAAGGATGCGGTTTTTTCATCGTGACTATATCGCCTTCAAATATCTTAAGCATTTTTATCCGTCTTTAGATTGATATCCATCTTGTTGTATGGAATTTCAATATTATTCCTATCCAATATATTTTTAATTTCTTCTCTCATTTCGCGCTCAATTCTCCATTGCTCACCCGGAACCGCATATGCCACAACTCTTAATAGCACCCCGGAATCCATGAGTTCGACCGGTGCTTGAAGAACCGGTGCTTCGATAACCGATTTCGCCCCGTCAAATTTTTCTGTGAGACCTTTTGTCAGCAATTCCTTCGCTCTTTCTAAATCCGATTCATAAGAAATCGACACTTCAACCATCGCCCTTTGAATGTTTTTGGACCTGTTTGTGACGATTTTTATAAGATTGTTCGGAATCGTGTGAAGCTCGCCGTTGAAATCTCTTATAGTTGTGATTCTAAGAGCAACGTCAACAACAACTCCTTCCTTCCCCGCAATAGAAACATAGTCTCCAATGTTGAACACGTTTTCAGCAAGAATAAATATTCCACTTATAAAGTCCTCTATAAATGTCTTTGCTGCAAGACCGATTGCAAGACCCCCGATTCCGGCAGTAGCAACAAGTCCCTTCGCATCAATTCCGAAAATACTTAAAGATGCAAAAAACCAAATGATAAGTATAAAGGTTTTTGTGAGCGATTCAACGAGAGAGATGAGCGTTTGAAATCTCTTTCCCTCAGGTCCGTGAAGCGATGTAAACCTCTTTTTTATAGATTTAAGTATAACTTTTTGTATCACTCTCACAATGAGAAAAGACACAATTAAAAGTCCTCCGGCAAGCAAAAGCTTGCTGAAGAACTTCAATTCACCATTTTCATTTAAAAAAAATGTCTTTAAAACTTCCAAATTTATCTCCTAAATTTCGATTAAATGTCCTGCATTCTTAACTGTTGTGTAGATGTCGTACATATTTGTGATTGTTCCGACTTTTACGCTTTCTTTAAGTTTGAAGAAATCGAGGCATAGTCCGCATGCTGCAACTTTTACGCCATTTGATTCCAATTTTTTCAAGTCTTCCAAAATGTCGCCTTCTTCGCAAACAAGTTTTACACCTTCGTTTACAAATAACATTTTGTCCGGAAGATTTCCACTTTCAAGAACTGTGTAAATAAAGCTCTTGATGAGAATTTTTCCAAGTTCCTTATCACTTCCGAAGAAGTTTTGTTTGAACAAAATTACGGAATCACCATTAATAAATGTTCCTTTGCCCTCTGTTGAGTGAGCTTCGCCGTCTTTTGTGATTGTGACTTCAAAATCGCTTCCGACTTCCTTTGCCACAACTTTACAGTTCAAAGATTCGCCGAGTTTTCTCAAATTTTCTCTTGCAACTTCGTTGTCAACAACAGAAGTCACCTCATTAACATCAGCCTTATCCAATTCTTTTTTGGTTCTAATAACCGGTTCCGGACAATCAAGTCCTCTTAAATCAAGTTTCATTTAAACACCTCCTAGTATATTATGAAACCATTTCTAAACTCTACAATCGGTCTGTCCTCTCCATACATGTCGAGAATGTCCCGATCGGTTTTCACCCTTTTACTTATACCCGTATCATCAACGATTAAAAACTCTCTGTTGGTGAAAATCAAAACTTTGTTATTGAAATTTTTAATACGGTCAAATCCGGACAACTCCTCTTTGACCACAATCTCCATATTCGGTTTCAAAACATAAAGAATATTATCCGCAAACAGGCAATAATTCTTTTGAAGCTTATACAGTCCTCTGAACCCTTCGTATGAAATCTTTCCCTCGATATTTTTTCCGTCATAGAAGACAAGTTCCTTGTCGGTCGCAATCAAATAACCGTCTTTAGTGTTGTAAAACTTGTATGGAACATATCCGCCAAGCTCTAAAACCGTCTCTGTTTCATCGTCCTTGATGCGATTTAAAACCGACGAAAGCCCCTCTTCCGTCTTCTTTATATTCAAAACTTCGAAAGCATCGTCGAGTATTGAAACGTCAATCGTCGCATCCTTTTGTACATATGTCTTTAGAATGTTCAAATCGTCGTCGTAAATCGTAGTCTTATAGTTTTCCGAATCTCTCGAAAAAATTGCAAAACCTTTTAAAATAGGAGAAATTCCATCAATCTCTCCCTCACCGTCCATTTCCTTAATAAGGTGATTCTCATCGTCAAGTATTATAACCTTTTTGTTGTTCATCAAAAAAATCTTGTCCTTGACACCCGTCATTTTGAAATCTTCAGTGTCGAGAATCCTTTCGTAAAGAGTCTTTCCTTCGAAATCGACTCCCGTAAATCTGCCCTTGTTCAAAGTATAAATCACATTGTTGTAGACATAGCTGTCACCTTGTGAATGAACTTCGATATATTTATATTGTACGCCCGGCTCTTCATTCAGCTTTTTTTCCTTAACATAATAGACCACATCTTCAAGATTTATATACAAGAATGCGGCTGTGATTAAAAAAATCACAAAAAAACCGATGAAAAACTTTTTAAACAAACTCATAAAGTCACTTTGCCCCAAACAATTTTATTTTCTTCTTTGTCCGCACTGATTTTAAGTTCAAACTTGTCGTCCGAAATAAAAACCGCAACCTCATTTTTATCAAGCGTAACGCTCTTTTTCTTCGAAATTATTTGAACGCCGTCTTCCAAACTGTAGAAAAACAGAATTTTGGATTTTTTTATGTCGTCCTTAATCAAAAGCTCGTGATAAAATTTTACAACCTCGAGCTTGCCGACCAAATCTTCCGACAGCATGAGATTTAAATCGTGCCCCGTGCTTTCGGAGACGATATCGTCGCTTCCATCAAAATAAAATGCGGTATATTTTTTTATAGGAATTTTATTTCCCTTCATATTTAAAACAAGCGTGTTTGTAATCGGAATCAAATATCTCTTGTAGCCGGGAAGCTTTGTGAAATCCGTTCCCGTAACATCGACACTCGCTTCTGAAAATCTTATTTTAAAATCCCTGTCTTTGTAGCTCGAATCGACGGGATAAATAAAATATTCTCTCGTCTTTCCCCCGCTCCACGAAGTTTCTTTGTATTCGTCCAATTTATATAAATTTTCCATTCTTCCTCCAGAAAAACAAAATTATTAGTGATTATTCATTAAATAATTATACCACATCTGTCGCTATTAATAAAGCTTGAAGCGAACATCCGAATCGTAAAAAATTTTTTAAATCGTAAAATATTTATATAAAACAATCAAAATGAGAAAATTAATTTCCTAAAATCATCAATTATGTGTTATAATATTTATAATAAAAATAAAGGAGACAAATATGTACATTCACAATTTTGCAAGAGAAGACTCCAAAGGCGCCTTCGTTGAACTGTCCGATTTTTCTTTTGACATCGGAAAAATTTTAATCAATTTCGTCAAGTACGATGAAAACACACACAAGACCGAATTTACAATTCCAATCTATCTCGACTTCAAGGAATATTTCGCACTTGTCGAGGAGGTGCGCTCCGGTCGCATCTATCGCAGAATAAGCGAAGAAAAAAGCAAAGGCAATATGTATGCGAATGTGAATCAAATTCTTTCGGGTGATTCCGCTGAAAAAGCGAAGATGAAAAAATATCCGTTTGAAGTTCCAAACGGCAAAGCTGTAAGCAAGTCTTTCTCTTTTTCAGTCAGCAAAAAGTCCGGCTATCTTTTAAAAGCGAGCTTGGGACTTGGCCGCGAAGATGAAAAGGGACTTATAATCCCCGACGGCAAAATTATAAATTACATTCAAATTCCAATAAACCACAAAGAACTCTACGGATTTTTAAGATACGGTGAAATTCGAATTATGGCGTATGAAAATATGAAAATGATGCACTTTAAGGATGAGTTTGATCTCTCGAATTGGACATGGCAAAAATAGACAACAAAAAAAGACCTCGCGAGGTCTTTTTTATTTGCTATTTATTTTCATCAAGCAAATGCTTTGCAGCAATGCCCGGTTTTGTGAGTTCCATCGGATTCATAATTTCATTGAAATCTTTTTCATCCAAAATTTTATCTCTAAGAACTATGCTCTTTACAGATTCGCCGGTTTTCAAACTTTCTTTTGCGATTGAAGCAGCGCTCTTGTATCCGATGTGTGGAGCGAGTGCTGTGACCATTCCTACAGAAGCGTTCAAGAGTTCTTCGATTCTCTTTTCATTTGCAGTGATTCCGTCGATGCAGTTGATTCTCAAAGTGTTGATTGCGCCTGTCAAGGTTTCAATTGATTCATAAAGTGATTTGAAGAGTACAGGTTCAAATGCGTTTAGTTCGAGTTGACCTGCTTCAGCGCACATTGTAATCGTAACATCGTTTCCTGCAACCAAATATGCAACTTGTGTCACAACTTCAGGAATAACCGGATTTATTTTGCCCGGCATGATTGATGAACCGTTTTGTTTTGCCGGCAAATTGATTTCGCCGATTCCGGTTTTCGGTCCGCTGCTCATAAGTCTTAGGTCATTACTCATCTTTGATAGAGTCATAGCCATCGCTTTTAAAGAGCCTGAGAGGAATAGAAGTGCGTCGAGGTTTTGAGTTCCGTCGACCAAATCTTCCGCTTGTGTCAAATCATAACCTGTAATTTTCGCGAGTTCCGGAACGATTAATTCGAGATATTTTGTATCGACATTTATTCCCGTTCCGATTGCACTTGCACCCATATTTACAACTTTTATTCCGTCGAGTGCATAATTTATTCTCTTAACATCGCGACTTAGCGCGTCTTTGTATGCTTTAAATTCTTGACCGAGTCTGATTGGAACAGCGTCTTGAAGTTGAGTTCTTCCCATTTTTACAATGCCGTCAAATTCAACCGCTTTTTTGTCCAATGAGGAAATAAGTTCATCAAGTTCGGCAAGCATCTTATTTGCGAGTTCAATTGCTCCGAGCTTTCCGGAGGTAGGATATACGTCATTTGTCGATTGACCCATATTTACATGGTCATTAGGATGAACAAATTTATATTCTCCCGATACTCCTCCCATTTTCATCTCAGCAATGTTTGCAATAACTTCATTAGCGTTCATATTTGCAGTTGTGCCTGCGCCGCCTTGAACAGGGTCTGTAAAAAATGCTTCATGATATTTGCCTTCAATAATTTCATCGCATGACTTTTCAATTGCTTCGGCTTTGTCAGCATCCAAAACTCCTGCTTTGCAGTTTGCAATAGCACATGCTTTTTTAATTTCTGCAAGCGCTTTTATCATTGCAGGATGTAGTGTCAATCCCGTAATTTGAAAGTTATCATGTCCTCTTAAAGTTTGTACGCCATATAATGCATCAATTGGAACTTGTTTTTCACCGACTGAATCGCTTTCCAGTCTGAATTTTTCATTATCCATTGAAACCTCCTTCAGTTTATTACGTCTAAAGTATAACACAACAACATTTAAAAATCAAACAATTAATAGATATTGATAAATTATATAATTAGGTGACAGAAATCACCCAACTTACTCCACAATTAATCCGTCGACAAGTTTTATCGCTTCCAAAATCTCGTCGCTGTTCATCTTGTCGCTGAATGCAATTCCATAAAAGCCGAGCTTATATACATACTGCGCTTCATCGTAACTGTTTAAAACCGCAACGATTCTGTCGAGCGGGAAATTTTGCTCCTTCAAAGTTCTCAAATTGTGCACCGCCTGGTCGCTCGAAATAAATGCAATCTTCTTTCTTTCATCCGCCACAAAATCCTTCAACCCGTCAATCGTGTTAAACTTTTCGTCGACGATTTCAATCGACTCGGTTTCGTAGTTGTAGTTCGCGCTAACCTTTCTAAAATAGTTATCCGCTTTTTTATTATTCAGATTTATCTTTTTAATTTCCTTTTCTTTCGGAAGGTCGAATTTCTCTTCAAACTTTTCCGTTTCACCAAAGGAATATATCTTCGGCTCCTTGTCCATGAAATATGTGTGCTCTTTTAAATTCTCATCAGCTGCGCTCTCAAAAATTATCTCCGAATTATTCTCATACATTGACGCCTTCATACTTTCATCAATTTCGTCGCCCGCAATCATAATCCGGTATCCATTTTGCCTTACCGAAATATATTCATAGTCCTCGAGATTTTTCACAACCAAAATCAGATTTCTGTAAAGCCCCGGCATTTTTCTAATATAGTCCGCAAATTCCCTCGCATTTTTTGCATCGATTATAAATGAAACATCTTCGTCATAGCCGCGTGCCAAATCCCCGAGAGTCATAAGATTCGGTTTAGCAGTTTTTAAATCTTTCAAATCGCCTTTTTCATTTGCCGTCGTATAAAATCCGTCGTCGCTCTTAAAAAGTTCGAGTCTAAAAGTTCTAAAGCCCTTTTTAAATCCGCTCTCGAACTCATCTTTGTTTTTAATCTCGACTGCATTTCTGACTTTTATATTGTTTTTGACTTTGATATTTTCATCGGTGTTTCCCTCTTTTATCATCGATTCCAAGAGGTCGTTTTCAAGCACATATTTCGAATAATCAATTTCTTTTAACGATCTCTTATAAAGTTCTCTTGCGTTTTCACGGTCCACAACCTCGCCCGTCTTTCGACTTCTGAGTTCTCCGTTTTCAAAAATGCCGTCGCGCTTCATTTGGAAAATATAATCGTCGTTTATAAAAGAACCTCTTATCAAGTAACTTTGCGGGAAAACAACTCCCGGATTTTTATCCGACAAAATATCAGTTCCCATCATCACATAATTCTTCTTGCTTATGCCGAAAAGATTTAAAATTGTCGGTGCAAAATCGAGCTGACTTCTCACGCCTTCTACCGTTTTTGTCTCCTCATATCCGCCGACGTGAATGATGAGAGGAATATTTAACATAGTATCAAAATCAAAATTCTTTCCGACAAAATTTCCGACTCGTCTGTTGTCGTCCGGATTATTCATTAAAATCCCGTGGTGATCGCCGTAAATCGCAATGACCGAATTGTCATAGAGGCCATTTTTCTTTAACTCTTCTATAAATTCTCCAATCGCCTCATCGGTATATCTTACGGCGTTCAAATAATTTCCGAAAATCGAACCCTCGTCTTCTTTTTTTATTTTTATTGTCTTTGTCTCTTCCGGCATTTCATACGGCACGTGCGAAGTGAGTGTTATTAAAAACGAAAAGAACGGTTGTTTTTGCTCAGACTTCATTATTTCCGCGGATTGTTTGAAAAAGCTCTTATCCGAAAGTCCCATGCCTATTTTGTCCGACAAATCAAAATTGTCCTCCGCATAAAACTTGTCAAATCCGATGTGCGGATATGCTCTGTCCCTTATCCAAAAATCTCTTTTGTATCCATGATACGCCGCAACGTCGTAGCCGAAGTCTTTGAAAATTTTCGGAAGACCGTAGAGATATGAATCGAGATACACTTCATAACTCGGATTCTTCATAGAAGGATACATCGAATGCAGACTTACAAACTCCGCATCACTTGTGTTTCCCGCGCCCAAAAGTTCAAAATAGTCATTCGCATAAATCGTTCCCTTTTCCTCAATCAGTCGATTTAGATTCGGAGTTATCTCCTCGCCCTCATATTTTCGCCCGATTGGGAAATTATTCAAACTCTCGACTTGAATCATTATAAAGTTTTTGCCCTTTGAAATTCCTGTGAATTCATTTTTTTCGTCTTCGCTTATAAAATTTTCCTGTGTAACGTCAATCTCCGAATTCTCTTCCTCAAGTTTTCCAAAAATGTCGAGAGTGTGATAAGAAAAAAGAGAAAGTTTTTTCGCAGAGCTCAGTTTGTTCGCATTTATTAAAAGCACCATTCCCGTCAAGATAACAAAAAATGCCGGAATAATAATTTTTCTTATTTTAAACTTCTCCACAATAAATTTGTCGAGCGCATCCAATTTTCTTTTCGCCGCCAAATAAATCACAATCGGCAAGTCCAAAATAAAGAGCAGATTTTTTATATTTAAAAGCATTAAAACCGCACTCTTTACATCGCCGAGATTGCCAGCGTGTCCCAGTTCTTTTATGACCGGAAGTCGATTGAAATAAGAAAAATATGTCGCATCGGCAAACATTACGAGCGACAAAATTATATATAAGCCGAAATAGATGGACTTTGCGCCCTTAAGTTTTGTATTTCCAAGTAAATAAAAACAAGAAAAAATAAACACGTCAACAGACAGAACGACAAGCGGACTGTATGTAACATGTGTAAGATTATAAAACAATATAAATTTAAGAATTAATAGAAATAATAAAATCATTTTTCCTCCAAATAAAAATGCACCGGCTATGCCGATGCTAATATGTAGGCGCAGCCGAATTCGAACATTTACAACCGTGCTCATATTATAAACTTTGCTCCCACAGAGTTGCCAAATGTCACACGAAAGTTTTGACTATCGCTGCTTCGTTCCCGACCTGACGAGGTTCACCAAACCTGTTCGTTGCAAAAGGGCCCCATGATCAACACAACGCCTATAACCAGCTTTCGACCATAAATGTCCTCCAACGGTTTTAGACCCTGCTATAGCGGATTACAGGTTACAAGGAACCGCTACTTCCCCATCTGCGCCATGGCGGAGAGAGAGGGATTCGAACCCTCGATACGCTATCAACGTATACCCGCTTTCCAGGCGAGCGCCTTCAACCACTCAACCATCTCTCCAAGTGCTCTACTTTTCATATGTTACCATATTTTATATTGCTTGTCAAGTAAAAGTTTATTAAATGTAAAAAAGGATTGGTCCATCAAGAACCAATCCTGTCATGTGTTATTTTATTAAATAAAATCGCATATTTCGAAAGTTTTTCTTCGTGCAAAAGTTTATCGAGTTCATCTTTATATTGATTTGCATCGATTGGAACATGCGTAAATTTTTTAAATGCTATTGCATCTTTTATGTCGCCGCTTCTATCCATTTGTATGAATGCATCGTTTGTGATAAACGAGCCCTCTTCAAGATATCCCGACGGCATGCAGTTGTTCTTCGGTCGATTTATTAAATCGCTTCCAAAGATTACACCCTTGCTCTTCGGAATGCCGTAAAGATTTAAAAGTGTCGGCAAAATATCAATTTGCGAGCATGTGTTTTGAAAAACTTGGTGCTCGAAATTTTTGTTTCTTATAACAAGCGGAATATTCATCATGTCGTCGTACGAATAACCGTATACATAATCCATAAGCTCTGCCATATCCGAGGCGTCGACTGTGTTCGCAGCGGAAATCGCAAAGTGGTCGCCGTATAAAACAACTGTTGACCTTTCCATAAGTCCGCTCGTTTCCATTTTTTCAAAAAACATTCCGAGCGCTTTGTCCGCATAATTTATCGAGTTTAAATATCTTCCGACCATCGTGCCTTCCGCTTCATCTCCCGCAACTTTCAAATTGAACTTGTCCGGAAGGTTAAACGGCGTGTGACTTGAAAGTGTTATTATAAATGCACACACCGGTCCATTTTTTTCTTCTTCAATAATATAATCAAAAGTTTGGCTCAAAAAATCTTCATCGTTTATTCCGAATCCGATTTTATTTTCCGCCTCGAATTTATAATCCTCTTTGCCGAAAAACTTGTCAAAACCGAGATTTGGATACATTTCATTTCTGTTGTAATAGTGCTTTTCATTTCCGTGAAAAATCATAGTCGTATATCCGAGGTCTTTAAAAGCTTTCGGAAGTGAATAATACTCTCTGTCCGGAAAGTCCATATATACCGGCGCCTTTCTCGGCGGATATAAAGATGTGAGCGTTGCAAACTCAGCATCACTTGTGTTGCCGCGTCCGATAATTTGAAACATATTGTCGAAGTAAAAGCTGTTTTTATCCTCTGCAAATTTTCTCAAATTCGGAACGACATCTGCCCCGCGATAGTCTTTTTGAAACAAAAAGTTTTGAAGTGCTTCCACCTGAATCACAATCAAGTTTGTTCCCTTTGCTGCTCCATAGAGTTTATCATGCTTGTCGGTTTTATAAATATAGTTTTTCAGCTCATTTTCATCGACCTCTTTTTTTATTTGTGCGGCTTCAATGCCGATTGTATCCAAAATGTCGATTCCGTGATACAAGACCAAATCCTGTTTCACAACTTGTTTACTCTTGTTGAAATATAAAAGCTCAAGTACGAAAATTATAAAAATCAAAAATACAACTTTAAAACTTGCTCCTCCTGTTATAAATCTTATCACCTCGTCCGGCAAAAACGGGATTATAATCAAATCGATTACAAGCACAAGCATGCTCCAGTCGAACAAAACGGCGAGCGAATCCCCGACTGTAGAGAGATGCTTTATCTGTTTCAAAAGATTTATAGTTGTGAGTTGGTTGAAATGTTTATAGTAAACGACGTCGATAAGCATAACGATTGAAAGTGTGTAGTACATGATCGCCCACCATTCAATACCTGATCTTATCGAGAGAAGTTTCAGCCCCATGGCAAAAATCGACACCGAAAGTGTCGAAAATATAACCGTGTAGATGTAGTTCTTCTGAACATTTACTTTGCTGTAAAAGTAGAAGAACTTCACCAATATTAAAAGCATTAAAATCATTCAAGGTCTTCCTTAAATTGTTTGTGTCTCAAAAAGTTGTAGAGCGCAACTACCAAAAGCACGATGATTACACCCGAGAGTATATAGTAACCGGTTACACCGATTTGTTTTACAACTCTCGGTTGCATTATGAGATTTATTCCGTAAAGAATTGCGTAAATTATCGTGAGCGGAAGAAATTTTTTCGTTTCTTCATCATGGTATTCGTGAAGAAATTCCTTGTAAAATTTTACCGGTTCTCTGTGAACGCTCTTTACAAGCAAATAGTTCGCATTGTTTCTCGTCGGTCTTTCCACAACAGTGAAAGAAAGTCCGAACGCCCTTATATATTTTTTTCTCACATAAAGTTCAACATATCCATATCCGCTTTGTTTATAAATATCTCTCAGTTCCTTGCTGTTTTGCGGAATCAAAAAGTTGTAAGTCTTGACACTTTTTTCAAGTTGCAAATTGTTTTTTTGAACATCTACAACTTCATACCCATGCCTCGTTTCCTGATCCAAATCTCTCTTTAAAGTTTCAGGATAACTTATATGTCCTTGCTTAACCTTAAATTCCATCAATAGTTACCTCCATTATTTTTTCGGCGCACTTGAGTCCGTCAAGCGCCGCACTTACTATTCCACCTGCGTATCCCGCGCCTTCGCCGCATGCGAAAAGATTCGCTATATTCGTTCTGAAATACTCATCTCGATTTATGCGCACCGGAGAACTCGTCTTTGTTTCCGGAGCGGTTATTATTGCATCATCAATAAAACCGTTCATCTTTTTGTCCATTTGAAGAAGCCCTTTTCTCAAATCGTCCGTAAAACCCTTTTCAAAAATCTCATCAATCTTTGTGTATCTCACTCCGGTCTTTATGCTTGGTCTTACATTCATAAGAGTCTTCGCTTCTTTGTTATCTATAAAATCTCGAACGTGAATCGCCGGAGCCGTGTAATCTTCACCGCCCAAAATAAACGCTCTTCGCTCGATTTCTCTTTGATATTCAATCGCTTTTATCGGATCTTCGATGTCGTTTACCGTTCTTACAATCGCCGAGTTTGCATTCGGAAGACCGCGGTCGTGAAAACTCATGCCGTTTACCGAAAGGTGAAACTCTTCACTCGCACTCGGCACAACAATTCCTCCCGGACACATGCAAAAACTGTAAACGCCGTTGTCGCCCGCCTTTGCAGTCAAGCTGTATTCGCCGTGCAAAAGTCTTCTGTGCCCGACATAGTTTCTAAACTGCGCTTTGTCGACAAAAAACTGACTGTGCTCAATTCTAAACCCGACCGAAAAAGATTTCCCCTCGAGTTTAACTCCCTCGGCAATTAAATTCAAAAAAGTATCCCTTGCTGCATTGCCGATTGCAAGTATCACTATATCATAGTAATATTTACCCGTTTCAGTCTCAATTCCAACAACTTTTTCGCCTTCAAAAATAAGTCTCTTAGCTTTCGAATTGAAATTTATATTAACGCCTCTTTTGAGCAAATCATTTCTGAAATTTTTTATAACTTCCGTCATTATGTCAGTCCCGATATGAGGCTTGTGCATAATCTTTATATCCTCCGGCGCACCGAATGAATAGAGCGTGTCCTTAACGTACTCCTTGCGGTCGTCCTTGCTTCTCGAAGTGAGCTTACCGTCGCTGAATGTGCCGGCGCCGCCTTCTCCGAAAGAGATGTTTGACTCCGGATTTAAAACTCTTGATTCGATAAATTTAAAGACTTCCTCTTTTCTCTTGTCCACATCGGAGCCGCGCTCATATACATCGACGCCGAAGCCCGCAAGATTTAAAATATGCGCCGCATAAATTCCCGCAGGACCGAAACCGACAATTCCGACTTTTAATTTGTTCTTCGGAAGCACTCTCGGTTTATATTTTTCACGATATTTTCCGGAGCCCTTTATTTCAAAATCAAAATCCACCAAAAGCTTCAAATTGAATTTCAAAATGCTCCTTCTAGCATCGAGACTTCTTTCTATAATTTCGTATGACTCCAACTTTAAATTGTAATCTTTTTTCGCCGCTCTCTTTATCTCCGAATCGTCGTAGTCGAGCGAAACATTCACATTTATGGTTTGCTTCATAGCGACTTTTCACCGTCGAGCAACCTTAAAATCGACTCTAGCATAAGTTTCGGCAACTTTTTAAAGTGATAATCTTCATCAAAAACATATTCGCCGTTTATAAGTTTTGTCATTGCGCCCATCGTAACCGAAGGGATTCCGAGTTCCTTGCTAATGTCCAGCATATCCACATGTTCTTTTTTGTCTCCCGGCACAAGTTCCGTCGCCGCTTTTAAATCGCGATATTCTTCCGTAAAATCGAAGAACGAACTGTAACTCACTTCAGGGAAGAAAAATCTCCTCTTGATTGTGGGGTCAACCGCATTTATTGCAGATGTGACCGCAAGCATCAAATCCCTTTGTGCATCCGACGTCCCCGTAATGTCGACTCTGTGGAAAGGAAATTCCTCGAGATACAAAATCAAAACAGGCTCGTTTGCCGTTCTGAAATTGTCATATAGATATCGAACCATTCGAAGTCTTATTTCGCTCGGGTTAACATCATCTTCGCGATTTTCCATAGTCTTAAACTTGTTTTTTAGAGACGCATTCACGACTTCGCCCCTAACGGTTGCGACTTCATTCAAATATTCATCCCAAGTGTAAATCTTCGGCATATTTTTCATCGGTGTGAATTTTATGTCACGTTTAAGACAATATTTTGCATATTTCGTATTTATTTCGTCAATCGACTTCTTCAAAGATTCCGTGAGAACTCTTTTGAACTCTTTCATAAATCCTACAATCGAGTGCGACACACTTGTTGTCGTGAATGAAACATATCCGAAAGCAGCACTTTGAAACTCAGTTCCGCCCGGAACGAGCAAACGATTTACATAAATAGGCTCGCTCACCTCGTTTTGATAAATATCCATTAGCTCACTGTTTAGAGTTATGTCTCTTACAATCGTCGAGAGAATGTAGCCCGGGTCAATTCCGTCGTAAAAAGCCGCGGTTCTCGCCATCTTTCCCGCAAAAAATATGCTCGGTCTCAAAATTGCCTGTGAGCCGAAGAATACACTTTCTTCGCCGTTTGAAAGATAAAGCGAAGTTTGGAAGAGCGCTTTAAAATTGTAGCCCTCATCCTTGAGCTCTTTTACAAATTTCGACGCCTTTTTTATGCCCTCGTGTTCGCCATATCGGTCGCATACATTTATAAGTACAACTTTTCCTTCTTTAAGTTTTTCGGACAAATCCTCCATCATTTTAAAAAGTGCGGCAGTCGTCGCCTTCATCGACATTATGTCGAGGCGTGAAAGTTTTTCCGAAAGTGCCGGCTCGTCGATTGTGTTCACAATTAAAACCGCATCTTTTGATTCGCCCTTTTCCAAAATCGAAACTTGATTGAAGCGCAAAATGCTCTTTTCATCGGTCGATACAAGCTTTAAATTTTGCGGATTTTCCTCGAAATACGGCAGCTCCATAAAAAGATTATATAGCAGTTTCGCCATATCGACTTCGCCTTTTGTATATGTTATGGCGTCCATTTCCAATAACTTTTGATAAATATTTTCTATATTAAACATGATTCAAGCGCCACCAAAATCATATCATTGAATGATTTTTCCCTTTCTTTAGGAGTTGTTTGTTCTGTTAAGTGGAAACTGTCCGAAACAGTTAAAATCCCAAGAGCTTTTTTGCCCAATTTTTGCGCAGTTAAATAAAGTCCGTAGCATTCCATCTCAACTGCCAAAATTCCCAACTCTTCCCATCTTTTCCACTCGTCTTCGTTGTTGTTGTAAAAAATGTCGGATGAGAAAACATTTCCGACTCTAACATTCATATCGAGTTTTTCAGCCGACGTCACAGCTTTTCTAAGTAAATCAAAATCGCAAATTGCAGAAATTGTTCCCGGCAAATTAAATTGATGTGCAAAATTTGAATCGCTCGACGCCCCCATCGCAAGGACGAGGTCGAAGAGTTTTAAATCTTTACTGTATGCTCCGCACGAGCCGACTCTAATAATATTTTTTACATCATATTGTTCGTAAAGCTCATGCGCATAAATACCGATTGAAGGAATGCCCATGCCCGATCCCATGACAGACAATTCTTTTCCCTTGTACTTGCCCGAATAGCCGAACATATTTCGAACGGCGTTGAACTGTTTTACATCTGTCAAAAAATTCTCTGCAATATATTTCGCACGAAGCGGATCTCCCGGCATCAAAACCGTATCCTTTATATCGCCTCTTTTTGCTTCGTTGTGTGGTGTCATAAAATCCTCCTAACGCTTTCTGATTTTTATCTTCGAAAGTTCCAAAATCGAAATCAAAACCATAAAAACTATATAAACTATCGGTGAAATATTTCTACTAAAAATTAAAAGCACCGCAAGAAGACTTCCGCCGATTGTGATTGGAAGTCCCATAAAACTGTTGTCTTCATCGAGCCCAACTATATTGTATCTCGCGAGGCGTAGAGCGCCCGCGCAAATCAGCATGACCGTCGCAATGCCTCCCAAAAGTTTAATATTGTTCGGCGCATGCAAAAAAACGGAATTGTATGCATGCACAGACGGCGCAACGCCGAAACTTATAATGTCGCCCATACTGTCCATTTGAACGCCCATGTCGCTCGAAGTTCCGAGCATTCTTGCTACCATCCCGTCATATCTGTCAGCAATCGCCGCAACCCAAATCATAGCAATAGCAGTTTTGTATCTCCCGCTAAGAGTTGCAACGATTGATATCGAACCGCAAACCATATTAAGTAGCGTGACGAAATTTGCCGCATTATTTATAATAATATTATTTTCTTTCTTCATTCTATTTCTCCTTCTTGAGAATATGCTTCATTTATATTATACTAGATTTATTCTTAGTAATCAAATAAAGAACGGAGTTGGAAAATTGAAACCATTTAAAATTTTAATAGATTTCTGTAATCTCGGTTTTATAAATAAAATATTTTATAAATTGATGCGCACAAAATTTTCCGCGCTTTTTATTCCGATTTATAAAAAAAGTTATAAAATCGACGAATCAATAATTGTTGACGACAAATTCGATTCGCTCGAAGATTTTTTTACACGAAAAATAGATATGACAAAAAGACCCGAAGGCGCGGGAAAATATATTTCTCCGTGTGACGGTTTTATTAGTGCCGCCGGAACACTTAGCGAGGATAAAACATTCAAAGTTAAAGGTCACATCGTCGACACTCTTTCTCTTACCGGAGACTCTCAAAGCTACAAATATTATCAGGTGATTTATTTGAGTCCGAGCGACTACCACAGATTTCACGCAATAGACGAAAACGAATTTGTTTCGTCGAAAACAATCGGCAAAAAATCGATTCCCGTGAATGACAAAGGTTTTAAAATTGGAAATCCGTTTTTAAAAAACTATCGCATAATTTTAAAGTCAAAAGATTATGCATACATTCCCGTCGGTGCAACAAATGTAAACAGCATCGAGATAAAAAAGCACAAGTTTTTAAAAGGCGAAGAGATCGGACAGTTCAGTTTCGGCTCCACTATTGTTATTCTTTATAAAGAAACTCCCGGCACGTCAAAATTCGGTAAAATAAAAGTTCGTGAAGATTTATTTGCATGATTTGTTTTTTCAGCTTGAAATTGTGCGTCGATAAGTGATATAATATCAAGAGATTTCCACTAAAGAATGAATAGTTAAACTGGAGGAATTATGAAAAAGAGACTATATCTTTTACTTTTGATAGTCTTTGTGTTATCTGTTTGCGGCTGCAAAGAAAGAAGCTACAATAACGGTAATAACGGCAGCGAAAACAACCCTGACACAACAGAAAATACAGCAAAAGTTCATAAAGACCTTAAAAAATATATAAAAGAAAATATCAACACTTCCGACAAAAAAGAAAACACTGATTTTCTTATGGATTTGGAAGATGCACTCACCGAAAATCTTTCCGTTGTCGAAAACATAGTTCTTCAAGAGGACATTCAAAATTATCTTTTGAACAATTTTGAAAAAACTGTTTTGAGTGAAGAAGATATTGAAACGATTGAAGATGAAGACATAAAAAATGAGCTGAAAAAGATTTATAAGTCCGGATATTTTGTCTTGAAAATGGGCGTAAACTATCTTCCGGCAATAGATTATAAAAGTTTTCTCATTGCTGAAGACTGTCTTCAAGACGACGTTCGTGAGTACTATGCCCTGAAAGCACACGGTGTTATAAATCCTGTGCTTGCAAGCGGAAAAGTTTTGATTAAGCCGGTTGAAATTTTAAAGAGAATAAATAATATTGAGAGTTTTATAAAAAAATATCCCGACTTTCCACGAAACAACGACTTCACCGTTCGCTATCAAAGTTGGCTCTATCTGCTTTTGACGGGAACAACTTTAAATCCTATTACAGACGAAAACAACAATCTGACTCACGACTATGCGGAGCTTGTAAAAGCGACGGAAAATCCTGTGACAATGGCGGAAAGCGGAATAAAAGAAGGATATGAATTACTCCAAAAGGCAAACTATTCAAACGATGAAAAAACAATGGCTTCTTTAAGGGGAATTGTAAAAGAAAAGACAGAAAATTTGAGACTAATTTCTAATAGAGAAGAGGATAATTAATGAAAAAAAAGTTTATAATATCATTTTTGGTTGCATTTTTAACTTTCACTGCTTTTTACGCCTATGCCGAGATTAATCATGCGCCAAATCCGTTTGCGAAATTGATCGGCATCGATGAGGAGCCGACTGCAAACGAACTGGACAATGTCGAAAAAGATAAAACCGAAGAAGAGACTCCGGATGAACCGAAGGAACCTGAAACTCCCGAAAAGGAAATTACGGGCGAACTTTTCTTTGTAGTCATGGGTGTTGACGGCGACGACGTCAAAGACATCAACTCCGTCAAAGGTCAAAGAACCGACACCATGATTTTAACGAAACTGAATTTTGACACGGGCGAGATTGATATGATGAATCTTCCGCGTGACACAATGGTAAATATTCCGAACCACGGCACAAACAAGCTCAATGCAGGTCATGCATTCGGTGGAAACGAAGGTGCTATGAGTGCAATAAGAGATCTCACAAATTTGGATTTAAGACACTTTGTAAAAGTTGACTATGAAGCAGTTCGAAATCTTGTTGATGCTATCGGCGGAGTCGAGTTTGACGTTCCGGTAAGAATGAAATACTACGACCCGACCGCAAAGCCACCGCTCAACATTGACCTTCAAAAGGGTCCTCAAACAATTGACGGCAACAAAGCAATCCAACTTTTGAGATGGAGACACAACTCCGACTGGACAACCGGCGGATACGGAAACGGCTCGGACATTTCGAGAATTAAAACTCAACAGGATTTTATAAAAGCGACAATAACACAAGCGCTAACATTTAAAAACATCTTTAAACTCCCGTCAATTCTTCAAAAAGTTCTTCCGAATGTCGACACAAATATTTCAATTGAAAAAATGATTTCGGCTGCGGCAAGTGCGGGAAAACTCGATGCGGATAATATCAGAATGGAAACACTTCCGGGAGATGCTCAATATATCGGCGGCGCAAGTTATTGGGTCTATGACAAAACAAAATCAAAAGAACTTATCACTTCCCTCTTTGGGAACTACTATATCGGAGATTAATTTTGAAAAAGTTAAACACAGATTTTGAACAAGCTATGATAAGAAAAATTGAACACCTTTTCTTTTGCGACAACTGCAAAAGAACGGGTGTTTTTAATAATGTAAAACTTGAGCCGGAGGAGCTCTTGGATTTGTCGCTTGAAGAAATAGACACAAGTGTGAACTTTTTAGACATGAAACTCTCCTTCCCGTCTTATATAAACGCGATTACGGGCGGTTCATATATCTCGGAAAGTGTCAATAGAAAACTCGCAATACTTTCGCGCGAATTCGACATTCCGGTTATGACGGGTTCGATGTCCGTGTTTTTAAAATATGGCGAAATAAAAAGCTATTTACCTCTGAAAAAAGGATACAAGGTCATCGTGAACCTGAACGCCAGAAATACAGTTTCCGAGCTTTTAAAATGCGCTGAAGCGATGGACACGGAATATGCCTGTCTTCATCTAAACACGGCGCAGGAGCTCATTCAACCCGAAGGCGACAACGCATTTATAGATGAAACAAAAAATATAAAAGACGCCGTAAAGGAATTTGGAGAAAAGCTTATTGTGAAAGCTGTGGGACAGGGTTTCAGCAGAGGTACAATTGAAAGACTTTTTAATCTCGGCGTGAAAAACATCGACATAAGTGGTGCCGGCGGCACTGATTTTTCCGAAATTGAAAGAATGCGAACGATTGAAAAAGTCGAAGCTTTTCCGTCAATTGACACGGCGACAAGTCTCGGATATTTAAATGCCTTTGACGTCTACAAAATTGCAAGCGGCGGAATCGACACACCGCTCGATGCAATAAAAGCGATAAAATCGGGTGCAGACTTAACGGCAAGCGCCTACTACTATCTTAAGCTTACAAGAATGAACAAATACGAAGCAGTCGCAAAACTTAAAAATGACAGAATGACATTCAAAAAACTCATGCTGCTTCTCGGCAAAAAGAATTTACACGAACTCGGAGGTGATTAAAATTATAAATCATCTACCGCCACCATATGACGAATTTGGAAAAAGTAAAAGAAAACAACGAAAAGTCGCAATCGGGCTTTCGCTATTTATAGTCATTTCAATTTTTCTTTTGTATGTATTTGCATATCAAAAAAAAGCACCGGTTGAAGAAGTCGAGGTGAACGAACCTATTATAAAAAAAGCTGAAACACTTCCGAAACTCGACGAGAAAAGCGACGACGAAGTGAAAATAATCACTGAAGAAATAAAACCGAACAGCGAAGAAGAAGAAGAAAATGCTGAAACGGAAAGCGATATGGCTGATGAAGCTCCGGAAGAGCAGAAAATTGCAACCGAAGGCACTTTCTCAGACAAAGGCTCGACTGAAGAAATTGATTATACAAATGAGGATATCGAAAAAGACGCATTTTTATTCCCGTCTGATTCCGTTTTAATCACGGAAGGTGAACTCGAAAAACTCGACGACAAAACCGTTGAACTTATAAAAAACGAAATTTATGCAAGACACGGTTATATCTTTACAAATCGCGCACTCAAAAAATATTTCGAAAACTTCAATTGGTACGAACCGAACGAAGAATACAGTCCGAATCTTTTGAATCCAACTGAAAAAGCAAATCTGAAAACCATAAAAAAATTTCAGTCACATGAAAAATAAGTCAAAATCCTTGACTTATTTTTTTATCTATTGTAAAATGTACTTATGGTTGATGACAAAGTCTTCATGAAAGAAGCTCTAAAACAGGCAAAGAAGGCCTATGAAAAAAATGAAATTCCAATCGGCGCCGTTCTTGTAAAAGACGGCAAAATTATTGCACGCGGCAGAAACTCCGTCATTGAAAAAAACGATATGACTTCGCACGCAGAGATAAACGCTCTTAGAAAAGCGGGAAAAAAATTGGAAAACTATCGCCTTCCGGGACTCACGCTCTACACAACTCTTGAGCCATGCTCAATGTGTGCAGGCGCAATCATCGAATCGAGAATAGAAAGAATCGTGATTGGAGCTCTCGACCCGAAAAGGGGCGCCGTGATTTCAAATCTTGAACTCACAAAATCAACCGTCTCGAATACCGACATCGCCGTTACATCCGGCGTCATGGAAAAAGAATGCCTCGAAATCATACAGGAATTCTTTAGGGAACTGCGAGAAAGAAAAAAGAAATAAGAATGGAAAAGTACCGAAGTGGTCGTAACGGGGCGCTCTCGAAAAGCGTTTGCGGGCAACCGCACGTGGGTTCGAATCCCACCTTTTCCGCCAATTAGCGAAATAGACCTCCTTTTGGATGTCTATTTTGCTATCGCGAAGGTGGGATTCGAACGCCGAGCATTTCCCGAGCGAATAGCGAGGAAAAAGAAATGCGAGGCCGGACGATTAACCCCCACCTTTTCCATTTTTTAAAGGAAGGTGGGATTCTCTCCGAAGATTGTTGTTCTCAATCGGACTTCGCTTCGCTCGTTCTCTTGTACAACAAATTGCGTTAGTCCTACTAGCCGACCGAGCTTCCCTACGGTCGCTCTCTTGGGTTAGGACTTAAACGCCGAGCATTTCCTTAAGCGACGCGAGAAATCAGAAATGCGAGGCCGGACGATAAAATACCCACCTTTTCCGCTTTTTTAATAAAATAGGATTCGGCGCCAAGCATTTCCTTAAGCGTTTAGCGAGGAATCAGAAATGCGAGGCCGGACGATTGGTACCCACCTTTTCCGCCTTTTTAAAAATAGGATTCGGCGCCAAGCATTTCCTTAAGCGTCAGCGAGAAAAAAGAAATGCGAGGCCGGACGATTAACCCCCACCTTTTCAGATAATTTTCTTTTTTCTAATTTTAAAACTTTTAATCCACCAAAATACATAACTTTAATCTTTCCACAAAATATTTTTGTGTTTACGCACATAAGTGATATAATACTTATATATGGTTTTCTAAATTAAATGGAGGAAATTATGAAAAGAGAAATTGAGCAATATAAAAATAACTACGAAATCGAAATCAGATCTTCCGCAGCGGAGTATTTAACTTTTATTGCTGCCACCGGTGACGACGAAGACTCGATTGAAATCAGATATGAAGACGAGAACATTTGGCTAACACAAAAGATGATGGCGACGCTTTATGATGTTAGTGTTTCGACAATAAATGAACATCTAAAAATATTTTTGATGATATGGAATTGCAGGAAGAAGCAACTATTAGGAATTTCCTAATAGTTCAAAAAGAAGGTTCTAGAAATGTTTCAAGAGAAACAAAACACTATAATCTTCAAGCAATAATTGCTGTCGGTTTCAAAGTTAATAACGAACGTGCGGTTCAATTTAGAAAATGGGCCAACCAAATTGTAAAGGACTATACTATAAAAGGCTGGGCAATGGATGATGAAAGGCTGAAAAACTCAGGAACCAAACTCACAAAAGATTATTTCGAAAAATTACTTGTAAAGATTCGTGAAATAAGGATGTCCGAAAGAAGATTTTACCAAAAAATCACTGACATCTACGCCACATCCTTGGACTATGCCCCGTCTGCAAAAGCAACAAAAAGGTTTTTTGCCGCCGTTCAAAACAAACTCCACTATGCCGTGCACGGCAAAACTGCAGCGGAACTTATAATGGATAGAGCGAATCACGAGAGCGAAAATATGGGACTTACCACTTGGGAAGGATCACCTTGTTCAAAAATACATAACTACGATGTTCTAAATCCAATAAACTATCTAAACGAAAAAGAACTTAACCAAATGCAAAGAATTGTTTCTGCATATCTTGATATGGCGGAGCTTCAAGCAGAAAGAAATATCCCGATGACAATGGAAGATTGGGAGAAAAGATTGAGCGGATTCTTGCGACTTTGGGACAAAGAAATATTAAATGACGCCGGAAAAGTCACCGCCGCCCTTGCAAAAGAGCACGCGGAAAGTGAATTTGAAAAATATAGAATTATACAAGATAGACTTTATAAAAGCGATTTCGACAAATTTCTTGAGCTGGAAAATATAGCCGAAAACAAAGATAAATAAACAGAGAGGCATTTTTTTCCTCTCTTTTATTTTGCATTTATCCTTTTTGAAATTGCATCTAGAGCATCAATAACACTTTCAAAATCCAAATTACTAATGTACATATTTTCTTTAAGATATAATTCCCATAATTTTTTTAAATAAGAGTCACCTTTTATATCATCTATTATTTCTGCATACTCTGCCATCAATTCTAAGCTATTTCTTCTAGTTGACGTTCTATTAATAGCTGCTTTTAATACTGTGTAATCTATCTCTTCTTTCTTCAAATTATACAGAGCATAAATATCATAAAAATCCCTCATCCTAGTAGTAGCAATATTTCTTTTAATTACGCTCTCATATTTTTCTGCCAATATTGTTTCCAATGGATATGCCATTACTTTTATATTCTCGTCACCAAAAATACAGGGATAAGAGTACTCTATTTCTCTAGGAGTTATTGCATCTCCTGTAGTTACATCAAGCTTCATTGGATTCTTAATTTTACCTACATTTCCAATTAATGATACTCTAAAATTTTCATAATCATCAGATTCCCTAATATGTTCAATTTTCTGTATTTCAAATTTTATACCATCACCAACATCTTCATTTATAATTTCATTCACTACTATTTTTATCTCTTTTTCGCTAAGATGTATACCCTTGATTGTCGCATCCACATCCATTGTGGTTCTGTTTTCAATTCCAATCAAAGACGATATTAGAAAACCTCCCTTAATTACAAAATTACTCCTATATTTTGACAAAGATAGTCTTTCTAGAAATCTTTCAAAAAAATACATCTGTAAAACTTCTTGTGAGCTCAACTTGTTTTTTTGTGATAAATTCCTTATCTTCCCCTTTATACTTTCTATATTAATCACGACAAAACCTCCATATACATCCTGACTTTGTCTTCAATTTTAAATATTCTGCTATACTTTATAAGTCGTCTTAAATTTCTATTTGAAGATTTAAAATACCTTGTGAGACCTTCTGTGAAAATTTGCTTATCGATATTTTTTCTATCAATTATAATATCACAAATAGTTCTATCGATATCATAAATCGGAACGATATTTCCCTGTGGTGATTTTATTTCCGTCTTTCCAATTTCATAAAATTCTTTTTTTACATAATGAACCTGCAAATCCGGAAACCTCTGTTTAATATGACTCGCATTATAACCTTGAGGTACAGAGATATGAAATACATTCGGAGTTCTATCTGATAAATCATGAAGATATAAAGCTGTATTGTACGAAAAAACAATTCGCTTACTTCCTGACGAAATTAAAACAAAATCATCCGTTATTCCCCCATTTAATTGATAAACCCCTGGTCTTAATCTTTCAAGCTTTCCTGTCCTTGCTAATTCTGACAAATTATGTCTACCAAAGCCAAGTTTTGCAGCTTCTCTATTTGTTATTATTCTATTTTCACTTATATATTTTTTTAATATATCCATATTCTCACCCCTCATTACATTTTCGCTTTTATTATAACATATAAAAGCGAAAATGTAAATAATGAATCTTAAAATAATAATATAGCTCAAAATCATTACAACCAAATTCAAATAAAAAGAACCTGCAAAATAATTTTCACAGGTTCCCTTTTATTCTTTTATATTTCTCAAAAATCTATTTTCCTACAACCCCACAAAAACCTCCACAAGATTTTGTACTTTATAAAGCACTTCTTCTTTTTTCTTTTCTCTTGCGCCTTTCCGTCTTGATGTAGATGGTAATATACTGTCGTGTTCTTCGCCATTGTTTTCGGCAAAGCCTTCGGCTATAGATTTATTTTATAAATTTTTCTGCATTAAAACAAAATATAAAACCCTCCTATCAAAATTACATAAATAATAAAGACCACACGCCGCTTACTTTAAAGATATTATACCGTATAAAAAATAAATATGATAACCCCAATAAAAAATGAGGCTCCAGCCCCATTTTTATTTTATCAAAGCAACTAATAAGTTTTAGTAGTTGATGATTTCAATTAAATTACTCTTGCAAAAATTTTTTCAAAACCTGGACATGATTAATCTCTGGATCCTTGGCTGCGTAAATCAAAATTGCATTCTCAGTTTTTAAAATGTTTTTTACATGGATTTTAAATTTTTCCGCTTCAGGGTTTCCCTCCAGCTCTTCCAAATAAAGTTTTGAAAATTTTTCAAAGTTTTCCGCCTTATGTGCAAAAAATTTTCTTATTTGTGTAGAAGGCGTAATCTCTTTTGCCCATTCAAAGGGCTCTAAACTTTCTTTTTTAATTCCCCTGGGCCAGAGCCTGTCGACCAAGATTCTCCTGCCTTGGCAAGTATCATCTATATCATAGGCCCTGATCATTATTAATTTTCCAGCCATATATTCATATCCTTTGCTTATCATCTTATAATTTATAATAGGCAATGCCCAACAAACCCCGGCCTGTGTGTACTGCTAGTGTTGGTGCGATCTGCTCTTCAACGTAAATCTTTGCTCGATCAACTTCACAATTTTTTAATAATAAATTAAAACAATTGCTCCCTTACTTATTTTCTCTTTTTGTATCATATATATCCTTACAAACCAGCCCGGATATTTAATCTAGAATTATTAATTTCTTCATTATCTTGAATCGCTTTAACTGAAATTATCTTCTTCTGTGTTCCCATTATTAACATTATACAAACAATATTTAACTTTATCTGTATTAACAATATTAATAGTATTTATACTTCATATTTATGTGCTGCAATATGCTCATCACTGAACAAAAAATCTGCGTGATTATGATTGTGCGTCTCCTCATTTATAAAATGAGAATGCTCATGCAAATGAGTAATAATATGTTTGTGCGTTACTCCGTCATGTGTATGAACAATTGTATGAGTGTGCGAATGCAAATGTTGTTTAATTAAAGTGTCATATACGACAAATGCAGTTCCAATAATCATAAATAATAAACCGGCATAATACATATTATTTAATTTTTCGCCATTTATTAAAAATGATAAAAATGTCCCTACAAACGGTGCCACTGCATAATAAGCACTTGTTTTAGCCGCCCCTAATTCTCTCTGTGCTCTTATATAAAGAAAGATACTGAGGCCGTAAGATATAAATCCCAACAACAAAATAAAAGCAATATATTTCGCCGCAGGTACTTCCTCTCCTATAATCAATGCAATAGCAAGTGAACCTCCACCTGAAAAAATTCCCTTCAGCAGAACAATCTGATAAGTGCTTTTCTCAGAAATTTTTCTCGTGCAATTGTTTTCAAGACCCCAACAGCATGTTGCAAGAATTACGAAAAACGATCCGACGGAAAATTTAAAACTGCCACTGCCTTCAAATGAAAGTAAAATACTCGAAAAAGTAATAAACCAAATCGCCGTCCACAGTCTTTTAGAAACTTTTTCTTCAAATAAAATCAAGGCAATGAGAGTCGTTGAAACTATTTCAAAATTTCCAAGAAGAGACGCGTTCGATGCCGTTCCGAGACTTATCCCAAGCATTAAAAATATCGGTGCCGCAATATCCAAAACCACCATTCCAATGGCATAAATAAAGTCGTCACTTGAAAGTCTATCCGACTTTTCTTCATATTTATAATTAAATAAATACATAAAGCCGACGCCTAGACCGGCACCAATATACAAAAACGCCGCCATAAATGTCGGCGAAACATGCTCCAATAACAATTTTGAAAAAGGTGTATTGATTGCATAAAAAACAGCCGCCAGCAGTGCTAAAAAAATCGCCCATAATCTACTTTCACTTTTCAAAAATATATCCCCCTATAATAAATTGATTACTGTTTAATCCATTTTTAGCTTTGTAAAAGTTGTATTTTTCATCATGAAAAATAGTAGAATTAAAAAATCTTAAATATTGGAAGAAAATACTCCCCTATTTCAATTATATCATAAATCAAAAAATTACACGACTATTCCACGATAAAAACAAGACTATCTAAAGCCCGACAAAAACCTCCACAAGATTTTGTATTTTAAAAAGCACTTCCGCCTTCTTCTTTTCTCTTGCTCCTTTCCGTCTTGAAGTCGGCGGAATTATACCGTCGAGTTCATCCCCGTTATTTTCAGCAAATCTTCTCGAAATCTATTTTTCAATAAATCTCTTTGCATTTTCGTTAAGATTTTCCTCGACTATTAAATCATTGATACTTTTAATTTGTTCTTCGATTTTTAATCTTGTTTGTTGCCTGTTCTATTTTTTATGTATCTGTTTTATTTTGTTCCATGCTTTTCGGCATTTTTTATATTACTCCTCTCCTGTTTTTTTCTTTTCAATTCTGGTAAATCTATAGATATACATTAGTTTATCGGGGAGATGATTTTATGCTTATTTTAGCAATTATATTTTTAATTTTATTTGTGCCGCAAGTTTATTATGTTTTTAAGAGGAAAAGATATAAGTCGCTCGATATGACAAGCAAGTTTTTCAAGAGAATGACAGTCTTTAAAGAAGACGGTTATGAGGAGATGTATCTTACAAATACTGACGGTGCTGATGTTTTTGTGAGAGTTTTATCGTGCGAAAATCCAAAGGCTGTTGTGCAATTGGTGCACGGAGTTGCGGAGCATTCCGGAAATTATATGGAGTTTGCAAGATTTTTAAATCAAAACGGCTATATCGTTGCTATTGATGACCACAGAGGGCACGGGCGTTCCATCTCGAATGCTTATCCGAACGGGTTTATGAATATGGCGGAGGAGCTTGTCGACGATGAGATTATGATTGCGAAATATATGAAGGATGAATATCCGAATCTTGAGTATTATATGATTGGACATTCTATGGGGTCGATGATTGCAAGGCTTTTTTTAAGAAAACACGACGATATGCTCGACAAGTTTATTGTTATGGGGACTGTACCGGTAAACAAGTTTTCATTTCTCGGTGTGTTTTTCTTAAATATTGCTTGTTTTTATTTGGGCATCAAGACCGAGAGCAGACTTATTAATTCAGTCGTCGGTGCAAGCGGTCTCGATTTTATAAGTTATGACGAGGAAAATATTGAAGAGAAAGCGAGCGACCCTTTTCGGATTTTCAGATTTAAGCTCGGCTATACAAGAGCGCTTATAGATTTAAACAGAAAGCTTGGAAAGAAAACAGATTATGAATGCAAAAATCCGAATCTTGAAATTTATAATATGGTGGGAGCTGAAGATATTATTACGAAGGGCGAAAAAGGTGTCGCCGACAGTTTGAATTTTTTAAAATCCATCGGATACAAGGATGTTTCGAGTAAAACATATGAACATATGAAGCACGAGATTTTGTGTGAAACAAATAAAGAGTTTGTCTATCGTGACATTTTGAATTTTTTTGATGGTAAATAGAATAGCTTTTCGAATTTTTATTGAGCCGTTTTCGGCTCTTTTTATTTAGCTGATTTTGTTTTCTCTCCGAAATGTTGTATAATATTATTGATTGATTTTTGGAGGTTTTTATGAGAATCGGAATTGTGAGCGATACGCACGGCGGATACAAGGATTTTATGATTGCACTTGAAAAAATGGGAGAGGTGGATTTTATTCTTCATCTCGGCGATGTTTTATATCACGGGCCGCGAAATGATTTGCCGGGGACTTATGAGCCGAAGAAGCTTGCGGAGAAACTAAAGAGTATGGACAATATCGTTTTTGTGCGTGGGAATTGCGACAGCGAGGTCGACGAGATGGTCACGGATAAAAATATTCACGAAAATTTCAGGATTATTGATTTCGGTGACATAAGGATTTACGCAACCCACGGTCACAGAGAGTCGGAGGACAAGAGAGTCGCTGCTGCTGAGAACAAGTTTTGCGATTATTTAATCACCGGTCACACGCATATCAAAAAGGATATAAGGACCGACACGCTCCACATTTTAAATCCAGGTTCAACGACGATTCCGAAAGACGCATCGCACTCATGCGCCGTCATTGACGACGAGGGCGTTCATTTTTATGAATGGTGATTTCGATCGCATTTCACTTGATTTTTTTCGCCCTTGGTATTATAATGGACTTAACCGATGAGAATCGATAATATTATTGCAAAGGAAAGGTAATATGATATTTCTAAATTGTGATTATAACGAAGGCTGTCATCCAAAGATTTTGGAAAGGCTTGTTGAAACAAATTTTGACCAATGTTTGGGCTATGGAGATGACAAATATTCAAAGCATGCAAGGGAGTTAATTAAAAAGTCTCTTGGCACTGAAGATTGTGATATTTATTTTTTAGTTTCAGGCACTCCTACAAATGTAGCAGCTTTAAATCAAATACTTAAACCATATCAAGCCGTTATGGCTCCAGACACGGCACACATAAATGTTCACGAAACGGGTATGCCCGAAGCATGTGGACACAAGATTTTAACTTTCCCGAATCAAAACGGAAAGATTACAATCGAGCAAATTGACGAATTTATGCACCAAAGAAATTTCGAAGCTGTCGTAGAACATTCGGTCGAACCGAAGCTTGTTTATATAACATATCCGACCGAAATCGGTACTCTTTACACAAAGAAGGAGCTCGAAGATTTGCACGCATATTGCAAAAAGAATGATCTTTATCTTTACCTCGACGGAGCAAGACTCGGATACGGTTTGACTGCCGAAGACGGCGACATCACTTTCGAAGACATAGCAAAGAACTGCGATATGTTTTATATCGGCGGAACGAAATGCGGTGCTCTTTTGGGCGAAGCGATGGTAATCATAAACGACGAGCTGAAAAAAGGTTTCAGATATATTATCAAACAAACCGGACAACTTCTCGCAAAAGGACGTGCCGCCGGCATTCAATTCGAAACGCTTTTCACGGACAATTTATACATCGACATTTGCGCAAACGCAAACGCACAAGCCTGCAGAGTTAGAGATAAGCTCAAGGAAAAAGGCATCGAGTTTTTATATGAAACCTCGACAAACCAACAATTCCCGATTGTCCCGAACTCATTCCTCGAAGCGACCAAAGATGAATATGTATTCGACAAGACAAAAATCATTTCGGATGATATGAGTGCAATAAGAATTTGCACGAGTTGGGCGACAAAGGACGAAAATATCGATAAACTCATAGAAATCATAGAAAAGAATTTATAAAAAATACGGACACAGTTTGATGTGTCCGTTTTTTAATGCATTTTTTCAAAACAGAAAGAGGACCCGTACATTAATACAGGTCCTGAGGTTTTTTATGAGTTAATCTATAGAAATTCTATTGTATAGATTTCATATTTGTCACTTGTCTTGGATGTTTCGTGGCTAACATTTGCCGATAAGTATCCGTTTGCTCTTGCCGTCTTTGTCGTTATTGACTCGACTTGACCAGGTGTGAGAGTTGCCGGAACCGCAAATGTTAAAGTCTTTTTGCCGTCTTTTGCAGCTTTTGTAAGACCCGCTTCGATTTCTTTTATCGAACCGAAATAAAGTCCGTCAGCTTCTTTTTTAACTTTGTCTATATCACCTGTTGCGGCTGTGTCTTCGCCCTTTTTGTCGTCAGTTTTTTTGTCATTCTTTGCAAGTTCAGGAGCGTTTAACTTCTTTGCAAGCTCTGCAATATATGCATCAACATCAGCAACTTTAATATCTTTTATTGCTTTGTATTCAAGTTTATTTGCAGTAGCCAAAGGTTTTACTTCCGCAACCTTATCCTTGTCGTTCCACTTTACTTCATATCCGAGTGCATCACAGAGAGTTCTTAGCGGAAGATATGTTCTGCCTTCTTTTGCATCGATAGTTGCCGGCACATCAAGTGCATAGAGCTTTCCGTTTGCATAAAACGCCTTTTTGTCAACCGGGAAAATTACATTTCCTTTGTCGCCGTTTTGTATAACGGCAAGTCTGTTGTCCTTGTCCCAATAAACCTTTTTACCGAGCGCAGCTAAAACATCAGTAACCGCAAGAGCGCTCTTGTTGTCAACTACCTTCGGTGCATATTTGAATTTGTAATCCTTGAGTTCGCCTTTTTCATTCGGCACTTTCAAATTGAATTTTGAAACAAACTCACCCAACTTTGCCGGCGTCTTCTTTACCGCATTCATCTCGTCAACGAGACCTGCAGCCTTTACACCCATCGTAAACACCATCGTAAACGTCATCAAAATTGCGAGAAACGTAATTCTCTTCTTCATAATAACCCTCCTTGATAAAATAAGATTTTCGCTTTTCTTGCGAATAATAGAAAATCAAATGATATTCTGTAGTTATTATATACCCATATGCATTTAATTTAAAACGTTAAACCGAAATCAAATTGTGTTTTCTATTTTTCCAAAAAAAGAGACGCTTTCGCATCTCAATTTTATTTTACTATTCCATTTTCTTCGGAGTTTAAATGCCACCTAATACATATAAATTTGCTCGAGTTCCTCGAGTTCATTCTCTCCGATATTCATGTTGAGCACGAGGTTTGTAAAGCCCATTTTTGTCGCAAACGAAACTTGCCCCGGAGTTATAAGTTCAACCATAACTCTCTCTTTCGGCGGGTTAAGTTTAAGAAGCGCTCTCATGATTTCAACTTGCGCTTCGTCGGCTGTCAGATAAATTCTTATATTTTTATTTTTTTCCATAAGTTTAAATAGTTCCGTCGGGTCATCGCTGTCAGTAAGATTCATTTTTACAATGTCATTTTCCGCATCATAATAAACTTTGATTGGAACAAATTCATCGCCCGCTCTTTCGGAAATTTCTCGAAGACTTGTTGCAACATCACCGTCCGGAATAATAAATTCTTCACTCACGGTTTTTATCTCCGCTTTTGAGTCCGTCTTTTCGATTTTTTCAAAAGGAATTATTGCAAGTTCTCCCTCTTTTACCTCGCCCATTTCTCTAAAGGTTTGGTCTTTAAATTCAGTCAAATCTCCACCGTAAATTAATAAGTCCGGCATACCGAGTTTGATTGATTTCACTTCATCTTCAGTGTAGTCCGAAACGTCCAAGAGGATGTTGTATCCGTTTTTCCTGTAGAAAATTTCCTCATATTCATCTTTCGAGTTCGCTTTTATTATAAGGCTGTCGTGGTTTCCGCTGACCGTTTTCACAAAGAACGCAAATTCGCGCGGGTCATTTGTGTCCACAATGAATTTATAGTTTTTGTATTTTCCGAGCACATCACCAAGGGAAATATATCCCGTTTTTGCGGCTTCGAAATTCATATTTTCTCCGTTCGGATTTGTCACATAGTAGTCGTCAAGAGTCTTTTTAAGCGATAAATAGAAGTATTTGTATCCATTTTGAATAGCGCTATCAAGTTCGTCCTTTGTTTCGACAACAACTGCATCCGACGGCTTTTCGTAATCGTTTACAAGCTCATCTTTGTTGCCTTTAGCCATAAGTTTTTCAATGCTGTTTGTGTCCAAGATTTTATTTGAGAGTGTGATTTCTTTTATCGCCTGTTTATAGAGTTTCTTCGCCTCTTCATTCGGCGGCGTTTCCGCGCCCGTCTTTCTGTTTACGAGAGTGCCGTTTTCAAAAATTCCGTCTCTTTTCATCGTAAATATATAGTCGTCGGAAATGAAAGAACCCTTTCTCATATATCCTTCCGGAAATGCGACGGACGGATGATTTTTATCGAAAATATCGTGTCCGAATGTGACATATTTCGACGCGTCAATGCCGAAGAGATTTAAAATCGTCGGCATAAAGTCGAGTTGCGACCTCACGGACTCAATCGTTTTCTTTTCTTCAAGTCCCGGCACATGAATAATTAACGGCACATTCATAAGCTCGTCAAAGTCGAATTTCTTTCCGATAAATTCTGCAACTCTTAACATCGCATCCGCTTCAACTCCGGTTATTCCGTGGTGGTCTCCGTAGAGTGCGATGACGGAGTTCTCAAACATTCCATTTTCCTTTAATTTATCCAAAAATTCTCCAAGCGCCTTGTCCGTGTAGTGAACGGCGTTTAGATATCTGAAGAAAAATGTGTCTTTGTCTTTATCGATTGCACTCAAAGAGCCGTCATAGTCCGGCATCTCGTACGGCACGTGGCTCGAAAGCGTAATCAAAAATGAATAAAAAGGTTCCGATTGCTTCGAAATAATATCAAAAGATTGTCTTAAAAAACTCTCATCCGAAAGTCCCATTCCAATCATATCGTCCAAATCGAAATCGTCTTCCGCATAAAAATTGTCAATTCCAAGGTGCGGGTAAACTCTGTCGCGCATCCAGAAGTCCCTTTTGTAACCGTGAAAAGCGTCTACGGCATAGTTGTGGTCCGCAAAAATTTTCGGAAGACCGTAGAGATAAGTGTCGATATATGCCTCATAGGACTGCGCCCTCATCGTCGGATAGAGCGAGTGAAGACTTACAAACTCCGCATCCGAAGTGTTTCCCGCTCCGAGCATTTCGATATAATTCTTGCAATATATGCTTCCCGTTTCCTCGATCAATCGATTTAAATTCGGCGTTATTTCCTCGCCGTTGTATTCCCTTCCAATCACAAAATTGTTCAAACTTTCGATTTGAATATGAATAAAATTTTTGCCCTTTGCAATACCTGTGTATTCATTTTCATATTTTTCTTTGTTTAAATTATTCATGCTTTCCGAAACGTCGTCCTCGTGTAGCTCGCCCGGCTTCGAAACGCTTTCCGCAATATCTCTTATGTGATAACCGAAGAGCGAAAGCCTTGAAGCCGACGCCATCTTTGAGCCCGAAAATGCAAATACCGCAAGCAAAGCTGCAACTACAATACTGAGAGAAATATATCTCGGAATATAAATATCGAAAAAGTTTTTCTTTAAAATCTTTTCCAAATAACCTTTAAAATAAATATAGCCCGTAATCGGCAAATCCAAAATCAAAATAAGATTTTTAAAATTAAAAAGCCTCTTAACGGCATCTGTAACGCCACCGAGATTTCCCGCATGTCCAAGCTCGCTTATAACCGGCATGCGGTTGAAATATGAAAAATAAACCACATCCGCAAACATAATAAAACTCAAAAGTGCATAAAGCACAAAACTAAGTACTCTAACTTTCTTACCTCTTTTTCTAAGAAGAATATAAAATGCGGTAATTACGGAAAAATCCATAAAAAAAACCAACATCGGCGCAAATTGAACCTTGGTCTCCGTGTAAAATAAAATAAGTTTTAAAATAAGTAAAATATATAGTAACATACTATCTCCATTTCTAATTCATTTATAAAAATAATTCTACTACATATTAGTTATATAGTCAAGTTTATAGGTTTTGGGCAGTTTTAATTAAAAAAACAGTGCAAATAAACTGCACTGTCTTTTCTAAATAATATTAATATTTTCATCAAATATTTCAAACATATTTTTATCGTGTGATATGATTAAAATTATTTTGTTTTTCTTTATTTTGCGGAGAGTGTTCATGAGCCATTCACATCTTGCGGTGTCAAGATTTGCTGTCGGTTCGTCCATAATAATGAAATCTTTTCCCGAAAAAATCGCACCCAATATTGACGTGAATGTTCTGTCACCACCGGACAAGTCTTTAATTGGAATATCTTTCTTGTTATTTAAGAAATCAATAACCATATCTCGACTATCAATATTATATTCATCAATTTTTTCTTTTACGGTATCAACTTCAACATCATATTCTCCTGCTAGATATTCAGCTGATTTCTCGTAAATGGATTTAGGAAATTGCGAAACAAATGCAACATTTTTTCTTCTAAAATATACCGAGTCAATCTCTTTCATATCTTTTCCGTTAACCCTTACATCGACTTTGCTGAATTCATTTTCCTTGTAAACTCCCGTAATAAGTCGTATAAGAGTTGTCTTTCCCTTTCCGTTGTCACCTGAAATTCCATATATATTGCCTTTTTTTAGAGAAATCTTCATATCTTTATATATATTTATTTCATTCGTGAACGAATAGCTTATGTCGGCATCTATTGATTCCACTTTTTCAATTTTATTTTTTCCTTCTTCAATTGATGAAACAGAATATAGTTCATTTAGCTTTTCAGTTGAGGCCACCTTTCCTGCTTTTTGTTCCCCAAATTGGAACAACGAAAGCGAAATCTGTTGAATTTGTTGGCCGTATGCGACAATAACGAGCAATTCACCGATTGAAAGTTGCCCTTTGTTGACAAAATATGCACCCAATGAAATTATTATCAATTGACATAAAATTGTCACTCCTGTCATCGACAAATTAAAAAGTTGATTGAATTTTGTAAAGTCTAAAAATTTCGAAAAAAATTCTTTAAATACATCCGAAAATTTTCTATTTTCATTTTGATAATCTCCGGACTGTACAATTTCATCAAGAAATTCAACTTGACCGCTCCAATTTGAAAAGTAACCTGCTGCGCTTTCTTGATATTCTTGAGCTTTTTCAGTCATTCTTTTCAAGAATGTAATATAAACATATATCAAAATCGGCACCGTTATTACAAAACCTATAGTTATTTTCCAGTTTATAATAATAGAAATTCCGAGCATCAAAACTATTTTCAAAATATTTAATACAAACGACAATATTCCATCCGTATAGTAGTTTGAAACATTTTCAAGGTCGCTTTTCACACGACTGGAAAAATAGGATGTATCAATTTTTCTAAACGCTGTTGCATCGGAAAATCTGTATTTCTCATTCATATTGTCAAAACCGGTTTTAATTGTTTCAAGCTTAAATCTTGCGGACACCTTCTTTTTAAAATATCCCATAATGACATAAACAATGACAATTGAAGTAAAAATAAGGACATAATTTATAACCTCACTCCACTTCTCGGATGTTTTTACAACATCAAAAATTTGCCACATATATTTATATTGAACGACATCCAATATAGCATAGATAGTCGCTATCAAAACAAGAAGAAAATATCTGCTTTTCAAACTGTATTTTGATTCTTTTAAAATATTTATTTCTTTAAACATATCGAACTCCTAGAAACTTACAACATTGTCTGCAACGCTCTTGATATCACCGTCGTGAGAAATAATTATGATAATATTTCCGACTTTGGCTTTTGCCACTTCATCTTTGAACCATTCTTTCTTTGAAATGTCAAGATTGCTTGTAGGTTCGTCATATATTTGTATCTTTTTGTCATTTAATAACGCGGACACAATAAAAATGAGTTGTCTTTCACCGCCTGAAATATCTTTAAAAGCCTTGCTCCATGTGCCTTCTAAAACATCTTTAATAATTTCCGTATTTATATTTCTTTCGTTCAATTTCTCAATCAATTCCTGCTGTGAATTAATTTTAAATTTGGAATTGAAATATTCAGCCGGAGTATTAGTTCTTGTCCTCGGCGTTTGAAAAACAACATCGGTTAAATCTTTTCTAAATTCAATGCTGTCTATATCTGCGAGATTGATGTTGTCAACATAAATTTTTGCATTATCGTCTTTCAAAACACCCGTCATAAGTTTATAAAAAGTTGTCTTACCCTTTCCGTTTGAAGCATTTAATAGATATATATTGTCTTTTTTAAATTCGCCTTTAAAATCTTTATATAATAGATTTTTGTCAAATCCGAATGTTATATCATATTTAACACTTTCAACCTCATCAACGGACAATTTTCCTTCCGACAATCTTTTTATATTTTCATATTCATTAAGTTTCTCTTCGCTTGCTTTTACTTTTCTATAATCCTTCCCTATTCCCGTAAGCATCATTACACTGACCAAAATGGCTGTGCTGAATTGAAAGAGGTTTGACATATCTCCCAAAAATATCGTTCCCATAAAAACTTTATATCCTGCAAAAAGCATTATGACTATTTGCATTCCAAACATTACCAAGTTTATGATTGAATCAAATCCGGCATCATATCCTACATATTTCATATAAGCATGATAAGCTCTTAAAAATATATTATCAAAGCGAGAATTGATCTTTTCGTAATTTCCGGATTCAACTACCTCGGTTAGATTCTGTACCCCTGATTCAAATGCTGAAAAATACTTTGCATCCGTTTCCATCATATCATTTGCAACAACAGTAATCTTCTTTTTTGAAAGTCTATATATAAAATACATAATAGGTATTCCCGCCAATAAAAATAAAAATACCTGCTTATCGATAGTATAAACAATTCCCATCATGACTACTATTTTTATTGCTTTAAAAATACTTGGATAGAACTGTCTAAGTTTAAAAGCCATAATATTTTCCATATCTCCGTCAAGCCTCATTGCAATATATGAGGAGTCGATATTTCTAAAAGTTTTGGCATCGCTTCTCCTGAGATTTTCTATAACCTTTGTCTTCTTTATGAACTTGTTGCTTTCTATGTATTTGGAAATCAAAATTTCATAAAAATAATTTAAAATAATTGTCAAAACTATAGCACCGAAAAACAATGCCATAAATCTAATGACAACGTCTATATCGGATTGTTTCTCAAGTACCGTTATAAATTTACCGTTAAAAATAGTTGTGACAACTTCAAGTGCTGAAATCAATGTAAGTAAAATAAAATACCATACAATATATGATTTTTTCTTAGCCATAATTTACCTCCTGGATATGTATTATACAAAGCAGGGTTGTTGTTCCCTGCTTTGTATAAAAACCCGTTATTTTGTTCCACAGTTAATGCTTAAACCTGAAGCCCAGTGAAAGCTTTGAGTAGTTTCACCAGTTCTAACTTGCTTCTTTTGAAGTTTTAAAACTTTGTTCATAATAAATCCTCCCGTAATTTATTTTACAAAACGCTAGGCGTTTTATAATCTATAATCTTTCATCTATTGGAAAAATATCAATCTTTTGATTGATAATACTATTTAAACCCAAAAGTATTCCCGCACTTCCGGAAAATACATCAAACGACAATTTGTTTGAAAATTTACCCGGAGTATACAGATTTTTATCTATCTCCGGCAATCTCGGAAATAGTTCCCTACAAACTTTTTCTCCGTCATCGCCCGAAGAATATGAAATACATTTTGACATAAGTCCTTGATAAAGTCCGACGTCTAAAAATAATCCATAGTCACTATATCTCCTGATATGCTTTTCAACATTTACAGATTGTACCTTTTTCCCTGTTTTTTCTTGATATTCCCTTAGAGCTAAAAGAATCCCCAACGCACCGTCTTTGATATACGGAGAAATAATTTTGTTTGTTGTTCCTCCAATGAAACCATTCGTTATAAAAAGATTATTTGAAATATGCATAGCAATATATTTTATAAATTTCAAAACATCCTTGTCTTTTTTTAGACCATATATTATGGATTCAAAATATAAAACACCTGCTAAACCGTCAAATAAACCGATATCGCCCTCAACTTCCATATTTTCTAAGATAAAATCGGAAATCTTTAAAGCTTTATTCAAATATTTTTCATTTCCGGAATCCACATAGAAATTAAGATATCCGATTCCAACTCCTGCAAGTCCGGATTTAAACGAATAGTCTCTCAAACTAAATAGCAGATTATAATCTATTTCATCAACTATTTCATATGCCGCTTCTTTGTATCCGAGTTTATTTAGAACAAATGCAATCCCCATCTTGCCGTCAAGAAGACCACATTGAAATATGTTTTTTATTTCTTCTTTTTCTGTTTCCAAATTGACGGTTTTGCTCTTTATAGAATTCAATCTTTCATCATCAAGATATTTTGAAAGTGCATATAAAATTCCATACTTTCCGTTTAAAAAATTGTATTTTCCTTCAATAGTTGATACGGATTCCCTTTCTCCTCTCCAACCGAACTCATTTAAATCCTCATAATTTAAAATGGATTCAAGCAATTTGTTTGCAAGTTCTTCTATACTTGGCACCTCGTATGATTTCGGTTCATCTAATGAGCAAATATCTTCAACTATATCGCCGTCAAGCATTCCATCATATTTTTTTAGAATATAATCAATTTGTTTTGAAAGTAAATTTTCATCAAAAGATTCGACAGGTGAAACCGGATAAAGCATAAATTTTAAAATCTTTTTTAGAGCATATTCATCTCTATCAATATTTCTTTCGTTCAAAGAAGAATAGTACCCTTTCGTTGCAATTCCTTTGTTAACTTCATCAACTCTTCCAGCGGATTCAAAATCCAATATCCAAACCTTGTCGTCATCGTCAATCATGATATTGCTGTGACTTAAATCGCCAATTCCTACTCCTCTTTCATGCACGGATTTTAATACTCTTTTTATTTCTCTATATATTCTTGAAACATCTTCTATATATTCCTCTATTTTTTTCTCATTTTTAGTATCATCCAAAGGATAAGTTTTCGCAAGATAATTGTTTAGGTTCATCCCTTCAATTTTTTCCATAGAAAGAAAAGTGTGTTCCCAAGCTTCAAATATTCCAAGTGGTTTTACAATACCGTCTATGTCTTTTAATTTCTCGAGATAATAATATTCCGTTCTAAGTCTATCGACCGCATCTTTCCCATTCTTATCATATGAAACATTCGGTCTTGCTTCTTTAAGAACGCATTTTTTATCCGAAAGCTTATCGTATGCGTAGTAAACCCCGCCGTTATTACTGAATTTTACTGCATCGAAAATCTCATAATTATCCAGTTGTGAGGGTTCATCAAAAGCTATATTTTCCTCAAAAAACGGGTCCTCAACAAAAGGCAACTCATTGTAATACGGAAGTCTTTCATCTTCAATATATTCTCCCGACGGCGTTTTGACAACTAATTTTCCGTTGTAATAGATTTTTTTAAAGCCGCCATATCTATAATAAATATTTGAATCCATATATCTTTTATCACTCAAAATATATGGACCTTTTTTCATATTCTTTAATAAATCATATAGAGCAAAGACTGTTTCTTTAAATTCGTCATCATCCGGATAGATAGTTATAAATTTTCCGCTGAAACTTCTGTCCTCATTTTTTGATTGATTCAATTCAAAAAATTCTTCCGTTGCCAAATGTTTAAATGCAATCTTTTTAGAAAAAAGATAATTTGAAACCAATGTTAAAGTTTCCTTGTACGACGAAATATGAGATGATATATGTATCTTGAAACCTTGACTTTGAGTGTCTTTTCCTTCATAAAAATATTCTTTCCAAATGGAATTCTTTTCTCTATAACAACAATATCCCTTGTCTTTATAATCTAAATTTATTTCTTTTAAATCTGAAAAGAAATTATCTATAGGTTCATAAAAATCGCTTTCCGAAATTGAATTATATTCTTGCAGCATACTTTCCCCCCCCTAAAATTTTTTTACATATTTTTAACATTCCCTGTATTTTTATTGTAACACTTTTAAAATTTTAATTCAATGATTTTTAAATAATTTATTACGTTATTATAAATTTCTATACTGCACAATAAAAAAGACTGCATTTTTTGCAGCCTTTAAAACTAAACCAAATTCATATTTGCAATATCAAGTTTTTCGTTATTTTTTAAAACGGTTTTATCCAAGATGAGTGCGATGACCATTCCTATAATTGCAGTGAACACCCAAGCGAATCCGTCTTTTCCGAAAGGGAGTTTATATAAGAAGTTTTGAATAATCGAAAGATTTTCATTTATTGCAGCAACTCCATAGAGAATTCCCAAAACAAGTGCGCCGTATGCGCCGCCGATAAATACTGTTCTTCTTTTCATTTTGTGTCTGAATAAGTTCAATAGAATCAAAACGATTGCAACCGGATAGAGCACGCTCAAAATCGGAACGGAAAGTTTTATGATGTTGTTTACTCCCTTTACCGAGAGGAAAAATGAAATGATTGCTACAGAAGTTACTGTAAATTTATATTTGATTTTTCCGTTACTCATTTCGCTGAATGTGTTTGCGATTGTTGTCATAAGTCCGATTGATGTTGTGAGACATGCGAAGCACATCGAAATAGAAAGAAGTGTACGTCCGAAAGTAGAGCCGATTGCTTCAACGAGTTTGATTGTTGCTTCTGTTCTTGCGATATCTTTAAATTGAATTGAGCCGGTTGCTCCGAGATATATAAATCCGCCGTAGACTATAAAAAGTCCGAGTGCAGCGATTATTGCAGAGCCGATTGTCGCTTTTTGAATTTTCTTTTCATCCGTGAGTTTCGCTTTTATGGACATTATTGCAACGCCCGCCATTGCAAAGCTTCCGATTGCGTCCATCGTTTGGTATCCTTCTCTGAATCCCATTCCGAACGGATCCGGAACAAGCGGTTCTCCCGGTGTTCCGATTGGATTTATAATTCCTTTAATGATAAGTGTGAGAAGTAGGATAAGAAGAACCGGTGTGAAATATTGACCGATTATGTCTATAACTTTTGACGGTCTAAGGACCAATATATAGGTCAATGTAAAATAGACCAATGAAACTACAACTCTTGAAAGCGGCATTCCCAAAACTGTTCCCCAGTTGAGTTCGCCGAAAATCGGAGCGATACCGATTTCATATGTCGTTGCGGCTGTTCTTGGAATTGCAAGAAAAGGCCCGATGCACATAAGTATCAGTGTGTTAAAAATAAGTGCGAAATTTTTTGAAACGATGCCCGTAAAATTGAGCATGCTGCCCTTTGTGTTTGTGGTTGCAATGATTCCCAAAAGCGGCATCGCAATTCCTGTGAATAAAAATCCGAGAGTGGCAATAGGGTATAATCTTCCGGCGTGGATGCCGATGTTCGGCGGGAAGATCAGGTTGCCCGCCCCCAAAAACATTGCAAATAAAGCAAAGCCTGTCACCATTACATCTTTAATAGTGAATTTTCTTTCCATAATAGTAAAATACCTCCAATAATATTATCTGTATTAGTTTTTAGCTTTAGTACACTAATACTTTGTATAAAAACATGAATCCATGATTCATGCTCAATAAAAAGCAAGTTCGACCAAACTTGCGAGCAAAGTCAAACTCGCTTTATATCCAAAAATTATTCGCCTTGTTCTTCTCTTTGTTTTCTCAAGGCTTCTTCTTGCATTTTGTGTCTTGTTTTAAGGTCCATTGCATCGACGGATTCTTCAGTCGTTTTAGCTTCAACGGTTCTTAAAACCTTTTTTTCCGCTCTGACCGGAGTGTAAACCGTGTCGAGTTTTCCCATAAGTTCGTCCAATGTTCTGTACGCTTTTTGTCTGATTGCTTCAAAACGTTCTTCCATTCTAATCATCTTCTCCTTTAAATGCTATGACGAAAATCGCCATCAATAATATGCTTGCCACAACCGGCACTATAAACATCCATCTGTAGTAGTGTTCGACTCCTCCGAAAATCGCACCTGCGTTATTTATCGCTTCCGCTTTGTCGTCGAAAAATCCGAGCCAGTTTGCAATGTGATAAACCGGCGCGACGCTTATTGCTCTAAAACATACCAAATAAAGTGTTGCCGTGAGTGCAATATTTTTTATTATTCCCGGAATGTCGGGCCAAAGTATTGCCGCCGCAATCGAAAATATATTCGAGAAGAGCATAAACCAGTGCATTCCGAAGAATGCTCTTTTGAATGCAATGCCCCTTTTAGAAATTTTTCTCGTGTATATGAACCAAATCACTCCGGTCGCGACCGCCCATATTAATGATATTATATCACTTATTGTTGTAATTGTCGTTAGTCCGTAGTAAAGCAGCGAAGAGATTGCCGGAATTGCAAATCCGACAAACAAAAACATTCTGTCCGTAGCTTTTTCCGAGAATTGTGTGTTTAATATTTTATCTTTTATATCTATATTCAAAAAATCACCTATTCTATATTTGCTCCGAAGGATTTAACATATTTTTTCAAACCTTCACTCACAAAATGTGTGCCGTCTTTATAAATAATATAGTATTCATAGCCCGGAAAATCTTTCAGGCATTCGTCGATTTCGTCTTTGTCTTTTAAAAAGAGTGTTGTCGAAAGAAAGTCGCACAAAAATGCGTCATCGCCCACAATTGTGATGGAGCGTTTTTCATTGTCCGACGGATAGCCCGTGTTTAAATCGACAATGTGGTGATAATTTCTTCCGTCAATTTCGACAAATCTTTGGTAGTCGCCGCTCGTTACAAGCGATTTATCCGTTATATAAATTATGTCGAACGGATCACCCAAGTCAAACGGATTTTCGATGCCGATGCTGAAATTCTTTCTGTCGGCGGCTCTTCTTCCGTGAACGGTGACATTGCCGCCCGAGGAAATAATATAATTTTTTATTCCGAGCGCATCAAAATCTTTTTTCAGCTCTTCATTCAAATAGCCTTTACAAACCGAGCCGAGGTCAACCGCCGCGCCGTTATTTAGCGTGATGTGGTCGCCGTGAACGACAACGCTTCCCTTGCCGCCTTTCATAAGCGCATCTTTTACAGCCGCTTCTTCCGGAAGCACGCCCGATTCAATCGCATCTCTCCAAATGTCAAAAAGTTTTCCTTTTGAAATATCAACTTTGTTTCCGGTCTTGTCTTCAAGCTCCAAGGCTCTTTCCAAAATCGGTGCAATTTCCGCCCAATCCTTTTCGCCGGATTTGTTGAGTTCATCGATTGCGCCGCCCTCAAAATTGGAAAGCACATCGTTTAAATGTTTTATCTTATCTTCAATTACAGTTTTTACTTTCGCTTCGTCGACATCGTCTTTGAAATATGTAATTTCAATAACCGTATCGAAATATTCATAAAAGACCATATCGTGCTTTGCTTCGTCCTTCGGCTTACATGCGCCCATAAAAATCGCGCAAACAATCAAACCGAAAACAATAAATCTATTTTTCATCTAAATTTTATCCCCCAATAACACAATCGCTTTCAAATAAACTTCATCATTTGAGAATTTTATCGCCTTGCCGGCATCGCTCAGCGTTTTTCCGCTCGTAATAACGTCGTCCAAAATTATATAGCGCCCCGTTTTCACGGGCTCTTTGACCTTTATGCCGTGGTCGAAATTCGCACGCTTAAAACCTGTCATCGTGTGGCTCGGCTTTGTCGGCACATTCTTTTTTAGAATATCGTAAATCGGAATGTCATAGTCCGAAGAAATTCTCTTTGAAAGCTCATAGCTCACATTGAAACCTCTTTTAAGCTGTCTTATAAAATCCGACGGAATATAGATAATGCCGTCGATATTTTCAAACGAGCATTCTTTCTTTATTATATCATAAAAGAAATCAAGATAACCATAAATTTTATCAAATTTTAATTTTGACATATATTTTTTGAGAATTCCCATATAGCGAAAAATCACTTCGAGTTCGTCTATAAAGTCGATTGAATTTATCGTGTTCGCCCTTTCAAACTCGCCGTAACATCTCTCGCATATAGGATATTCTCCCTCATTACATATCAAGCAGGCCTTCTTCAAAACGTATTACCTCGTCAATCTTTTCTTTAAGTGTTGTATTTCTCTTTTGCACTTCGGTATTTTTTATCATCGTGCGGAAAATATCTCTTCTTCCCATCGAAATCAAAAGCTCTTTCGCACGTGTGATTCCGGTGTAGAGAAGATTTCTGTTGTTCAAAAATATATTTCTCGACCATGCAATGAAAATGATGCAAGGAAATTCCGAACCCTGTGACTTATGCACGGTGATTGCATACGCAAGCTCGAGCTCTCTCAAATCGTCATCGTCGTACAGCGCATAATAGTCGTCGGAAAAAAGAACCGTGAGCTGCGAATTTTCAATGTCAACGTCGGTCACGATTCCGATATCGCCGTTAAAAACTCCCTTCGTCGTTCCGCGTTCTATCGTTTTGTATTTTATCTCGCGGTCATAGTTGTTCGTTATTTGCATGACTTTGTCGCCGAGTTTAAACTTTCTGTCGTTGTGCTTTAAAATGAATTTCTTCTCCGGATTCAATTTTTCCTGGAGCACGAGATTTAAATTGTTCACTCCGATTTCACCTTTTCTCGTCGGAGAAAGGATTTGAATATCGTTGAATTTGTCAAAACCGTAGTGGTTCGGCAGTCTCGTGTCCACAAGTTCAACCAATTCATTTAGGAAGTCCTCTTCGTTGTATTCATCCAAAAAGAAAACGTCCGAATCCTTTTCGTTAAATTTCGGCTCGCCGCCCTCTTTTACGGTCTTTGCAACAACCGCAATCTCGCTTGTGTCGACAGTTCTGTGAATCGTTTCGAGCTTCACCTTCGGCATCTCGTCAACTCGAAGGAGATCCTTTAAAACATTTCCCGGTCCGACACTAGGAAGCTGGTCCGCATCTCCCACCATAATGAGCGAAGTGTCATCTCCCATCGACTCCAGCAGCTTTTGATAGAGATTTATATCGACCATACTCATCTCGTCGACAATAACAACGTCGGCGTCTATGTCCTCGACGTCCATTATAAAATTGTCGTCATCGTCCGACGGTCTCAAACTCAAAAGTCTGTGGAGTGTCGCCGCTTCGACTCCCGAGCTTTCCTCGAGCCTCTTTGCCGCACGCCCCGTCGGTGCCGCCAAAACAAAACTGAGTTTCAGCTCCCGCAAGCCTTCGAGAATTGCGCGAACAATCGTGGTCTTTCCCGTTCCCGGTCCGCCGGTTATGATTGCAATATTGTTTAGAAGAGCCATCTCAATCGCCTGTTTTTGCGTTTCATCGTATGAGATGTCCTTGCCCGCGAAAAGATTTTCAAGTATTTCCTTAACGCCCGCTCTGAAAGGCTTCGGTCTTTTTATGAGCTGAACAGTTTTACTTGCGGCGCTGTTTTCAATCGCATTTAAAACCGTCGGATAAATCATCGGCTCTCCCGTCGACGGCTTTCTTACAACGTCGCCCTTTATTATGAGCTCCTGGAGCGCAACGTCAAAGTCCGGCGTTTCCTTTTTTAAAAGGCGTTTTAATCGAGTTCTTATTTCGCTCTCATAGAGAAAAATATTCCCCTCGAGTCTCGAATCGTAAACGACGTACAAAATCGCCGCTTGCACTCTTCTTATGTCGAGCTCGCCTATGCCCACAGTGCGCGCAATTCTGTCCGCTTTAAAAAAGCCGAAACCGCGCACATCTTTTATGAGGCGATACGGATCATCCATAATCATGCTTTTTGCATTGTCCTGATAGATATTGTAGATATTATATGCGTCCTGCCCGAAAATGCCGAGCTCCGCAAGGTCAACAATCGACTTTCTTGCAAGCTTTCCGATTTCCAAAGCTTCCTTTATCTTATGTAATTTTTTCGGACCGATTCCCTTTATCGTCAAAAGTTTTTCCGGATTATTTTCGAGCATATCCATCGTGTCCTCTCCGAATTTGTCCACAATTTCCTTCGCAACTTCTTCGCCGATATAAGGAAGATTTCCCGATTTCAAATAGTTGTAAACTCCGGCGGCGCTCATATCGTCCAAAACTTTATAACTCGTAAAGCTGAACTGTTCTCCGTATTTCGCATGAACGACAATGTCCCCCTCGAGCTCCAAAGGAATTCCTACGCTCGGCGAGAGAATGTTTCCGGTGCAAATGATGTCGCCATCTTCCGTATCAAAAAGAAATACGGCAAAACCGTTGTCGTCATTTTTATAAATTATTCTTTCGATACTGCCCTTGATAATCATATTGCCTCCTCGCACTTTCGCTACATATATTATATAATAACCGATGAAATTTGTCTAATAAAAAAGCAAACCCATAAAATGAGTTTGCTAAAAATTGATTAGTATCTGAGTCTGAAAGTGCGAATGAAATATTTTTTTGCGAATAAAAATATCAGCACAGTTACTCCGAATGCAATATAAATATATTTTTCGATATTTAATATATTTGCATTTTTTAAAATGAAGAGTGCAAAAACAAGTCCGCTAATAAATCTCACAACTTTGTACGCCGGTGATTTTACATTGAGCTCTGCCGAATAAGGCGAGAAAATATAATAAACCATAATTTCAACAAGTCCCATGCTTGCCATCATCGCCAAATATGCAGCCATAATCCTTGCAAATTCAATAGGTTCAAATTTCAAACCGTTTAAAAATATCAAAATCAAAAATCCCAATCCTACACTCAGTAAATCAAAAAAGCTGGATTTTATAAGCATTCTTATGCGATATTTGAGCGATTCATAGAGCCCTTGTTCGGTCAAAATTTTATTTTTCAAAAGTATTCTGTCCACATTTCTAAAACACATTTGAAGAAGGCCTGCGGAATATCCCGTGCCGACGGCAAATGCAATCGCAAGTCCGCTTATATCCGAAAAGGTTTCAGGCTTTTTTATAATTCCTATCTTAATAGCGATAGAATAAATTATGAGTATGGCGATACTTCCCGAAAAATTGCTTCTTAGATTCTTTTTAAAAACTTTCTTGTATCTGCTGAAAAATGCCATGTCGATATATTTCGCCGGGTCGACATCTTTGTATTTGTTTTGAAAATTTTGAATTTCCTCCGCATCGGACACAAGATATTGTGAGCTGTCTTCGTTAATCGTCGTGGTTACACTCATCTTAACCACTTGTCCCGATGAATTTGCAGTAATTCTTTTTAGCGCAGGATAGTTTTTATATTTTAAAATAAATGCGATTCCGAAAATTGAAATAATTGCGGAAACTATCGCAAGAATATTCAAAATTTTGTCGTCAAGATTTAAATCAACTCTCAAAAATATTACTAAACCGCCGAGAATGACAAATAATGCCGATATGAGCGCTCTGATTTCAGATTTCGGAAGAGTCTCCCTTTTTTTGATATATGTTAAATATATCATATTTACAAGAAGCATCGACGCCAAGTTTAAAACCGCCAGTTTCAGGGCGATTCCCAAATCTTGGAACACATAATATGTCGCCGGGAAATTTGCCAAAATCGAGATCACGATATTTGTAAAAATTTTATTTAGATAATAAACACGCGAGTTTATTGAAAACAAATTCAAAAATATATAGTCGTCTTCATTGTGTATCAAAAATGTCGGCTTCGATATCTTCGAAGCGATGACCGCAATCAAAATATACGACAACAGTTTTACCGAGATATTGTCGATGCCGAGTCGAACGAACAAACGCCAGAAAATCAATGCCGTAAAAATCGACGGTATAACGGTTTCTTTTATAAGCTCAAATAAAAACCCGAAACTCGCAAGAATTTTTTTGAGTCCTGTGTTTTTGTACAGTTTTTTAAAAGAAAGAATTTTTAAACCCGGCAACTTCGACAAAAAATTGATAAAGGCGTTTGTACTCATCAATTGTTTTAGAGAACGCAATTCGTAAAACATTATATTTCACCTATCAAATAATCTTCAAACGCTTTCAAATCGCTTCTGTCTCCGTCGTAGTGCGCAACGTTCAGCTTTTTGTTCTTCAAAATCGCAAGTTCGTCGCTCACATCCGTTGCAAGCTGAACAATATGCGTCGACATAATTATTACGTGCTCACTCTTCATCGAAATCAGCATTTCTTTTATATCGTGGCTCACGATTATGTCAAAAGAGCTGAGCGGCTCGTCCAAAAGAATAATTTTCGGTTTTAAAATAAACGCACACATAAGTTGCACTTTGTTTTTCATGCCGAAAGAGTATTCTCTAATAAGTACATTTCTATCGCTTTCGTTTATATTAAACAAATCGAAAAGCTTTTCCGTGTCGAGACTGTGGTCAGCGTTTTTATTGAGTTTAACAAATGCGTCGATAAATTCTCTTCCCGTCAAAAATTCCGGCAAAATCGGAGAATCGCTTACAAGATAGATGTCCTCCTCTTTTAATTCCCGAATAACTCCGTCCTCCTCGATCTGAGGGACCGGTCCCTCATACTTTTCCTCGCCGTTTAAACAATGAAAAAGTGTAGTCTTCCCCGTTCCGTTTCTTCCTATGACACTATAAATTTTTCCCTTTTCAAAAGTGTATGACAAGTCTTTTAAAACTTCTTTGTCGCCATAACTTTTTGACAGATTCTTAATTATGAATTTCATATTGCCTCCTTCTATGTATGATATAATTATATCATATATATTTATCCAATTCAATATCTTTAGCGTTTTTTTGATAGATTATCTTAATATATTTGTCATCTTCTATTTAAATATCTTATATCAATTAAACTCTATATTACATTTTACAATTCTTTTGATTTGTACCTAAACAAAAATGGATTTCTATTTTACCTAAACACAATGTGTAGATAAGTAAAATGCAAATCCATTAATCAAAAATTTTCTATATTAAATTATAGCGCTTACAATTCGTATAAGCTCCCGAATCTATAGCCCATATTCACGGCTTGGTCGATAATCTCTCCCAAAATCTCCGCATTCGTATCTGAAACGGCGTGCAGTAGAAGCACACTTCCCGGATGAAATTGTCCGGTGATTTTTTCAATTGCAAATTTTTTGTCGGGTTGATTGTCTCGGAGCCAGTCTTTGTACGCAAAGCTCCAAAACACAGGGCGATATCCCCTATCGTTTATAAATTTGAGCGTTCTTTCGCTGTAGACACCTTCCGGCGGTCTCAAAAAACTCGCAAGATTGTTTCCCGTTTTCTCTTTGTAGAGAGTTTGGAGTCCCGCAATGTCGTCCTCGAGCTTTTTCGGATTTTTTATCGCCTCGACTTGGTTCAAGTGGTTGACCGAGTGGTTGCAAACGAGATGTCCCTCGTTCGCCATTCGGTTCACAAGGTCGAGATTCGATTTTACATAAGCTCCCGTAACAAAAAATGCCGCCTTTACACCTTTCGCTTTTAATGTGTCCAAAATTTTCGCGGTGTTGTTGTTATATTCATAGCCCTCGTCGAACGTGAGATACATTACTTTCTCGTCGGTTTTTGCCTGCCAGATTCCGTTGTATTTGTTTAAAAGATTTGCCGTCTTTTCAGGAATTGTGCTCTTGCCGTTTCCGCCCGCTTTTTTCGGATTGAACCACCAGCCCGCTTTTTCATTTGAAAGTGAAGAGTAGTCGCCCGATTCCTTTTTGACCGGCTCTTCGTTTTTAACCGGCTCCGCAGGAGTGTCGTCATTTTTTGACGAAACTATATCGACCGATTCTTTTTTATCCGCATTTTTGTCAGCCGCTTTATTTGTGTCCTTGTTTTCATTTTTCTTTTCGTCGGACTTTTTATCAGCTTTTTTGTCCTCCGGCTTTTTATTCTCTACTTCCGACTTGTCATCACTTTTCGAGTCTTCGGTTTTCTTTTCCTCGGTTTCTTTTTTCGGTTGAACTTCGGAATTTTTGTTTTCCTTCGACTCATTCGTCGGGATTTCGTCTTTTTTCGGTGTTTCAACTTCGGCTTTTGCTGTTTCTTTTGTGGAAACATCGGAAGAGTTGTCGGTTTCGACAACTGTGTCCTCATTTGTTTCATCCACATCCGCTTCCGCCATATCGTCTTCGTCTTCCAAAATCGGCGACATCTCGTCCGATTTTTTTATCTCTTTATTTTCAAGCGTTCCTCTGCCATATTCTTCAACGATACTGCATCCCGAAAAAATAACCGAAATCGCACACAATAAGACTAAAAATTTTCTTTTCATTAAACATTAAACCTGAAGAGAACGACGTCGCCTTCCTGCATGATGTAGTCCTTGCCTTCAAGACGAACTTTTCCTTCTTCTCTCGCCTTAACAAGCGAACCGCCGAGTTCAACAAGCGTGTCGTAGTTTACGATTTCCGCACGAATAAATCCGCGTGCGATATCCGAGTGAATCTTTCCAGCAGCGTCTTGTGCTCTCGTGTTTTGCTTGATTGTCCAAGCTCTTGTTTCCTGTTCACCTGTGGTCAAAAAGCTCATGAGTCCGAGCGTTTTGTAGCTTGCCTTGACAAGTTTGTCGAGTCCCGATTCTTTAAGACCCATTTCGCTCAAGAATTCTTTCTTTTCATCGTTTGAAAGCTCGCTCAGTTCTTCTTCGATTTTTACGGAAACGGTCAAAACTTCTTCGCTCGTATTTGAAGCGTATTCTCTGATTGCATCGACATATTTGTTGTCGCCCGAAACCAAATCGTCGTAGCTCACATTTGCAACATAAATGAGCGGTTTTGCAGTCAAAAATTGGTAGCCCGCCAAAACTTTCTTTTCATCTTCATTTAATCCGAGACTTCTCACCGGTTTTGTGTTGTTCAAGCAGTCGTTTACTTTTTGAAGCACTTCGAGTTCCGATTTAAGACTCTTGTCCGCTCTCGCTTGCTTTTCAAACTTCGGAAGAATATTTTCAATCATTTGCATATCCGCAAGTAAAAGTTCCGTGTCAATCGTTTCGATGTCTCGAACCGGGTCGACACTTCCGTCGACATGCACGATGTTTTCGTCATCAAATGCTCTCAGAACGTGAACAATTGCATCCACGCTTCTTATGTGGCTCAAAAATTTATTACCGAGCCCTTCTCCCTTGCTCGCACCTCTGACAAGTCCGGCAATGTCGTAAAATTCAATAACTGCCGGCACAATCTTTTTAGAATTGTTAAGCTTTGAAAGCACGTCAAGTCTTTCGTCCGGAACATTTACCGCACCGACGTTCGGGTCTATCGTACAGAACGGATAGTTTTGAGCATCCGCCTTATTATTTGTAATCGCATTAAAAAGGGTACTCTTTCCAACATTTGGAAGCCCTACAATACCAAGTTTCAAAATATTTCACCTCTTATACATTATAACTTATTTTGTAAAATAATAAAAGACCAATCGGCTATTGGTCTTCGAGTTTATCCGTAAATTCATTTTTAAAATCGCGCTTAGAATATGTGTAGACATGCCTGAAGATATAACCCTCATATCTTGCGAGTCCGAATTGTGTGTATCTCTCCTTCGCTTTGTCGGAAAGTTTTCGAACAAATGCATCTCTATATCTGTTTTGGCGATATTCCTTTATATTGAACGGATTTTTTTCGTAATTATAAACGAGAATAAAATCCACATTTTCTCTCGCGTGCGCAATCGTTTCGCCCGTGATGTCCGAATACATAATCACGGAATTTAGCATTTTATCAATAATAGAGTTTATTAAAGCCTTATCCACAATGCCGTTTTTAAATTCAATCATAGTCGCGTGGTTTTCGTGAAAAACGAGCGCATCGATACTTTTCGGATTCACATAAGTGTCGAGTCTCATCACATAGTCGTCCTTGACCGCATCGAAATCAATCGCAACATATTCCGACTCCGTCATATATTCGACATTGGAAGGGTTGTGGTTGTCTTCGGAGATGAGTTTCAGAGTGCGTAAGTGTTTTTTAAATAAATCATTCATCTTGATATGCCTCATCGTCGAGTTTTAAAAACGGATTTACAAGTTTCTTATAAATTTTCTCGACGTTTTCGGTATAGTCTCTTATTATAGCGAAATTTCCCTCGTTTTCGCTGAAATAGAATTTCAAATTTTTATAAATATTATTTTTCTCGGAATATACTTCGATCGCATTCAAAAGATACGGACTGTGCGTGTTTAAAACAATTTTGCTCTTCATCGTTTTATTTATCTCGACAATGATTTTTGCAAAAAAGAGTTGCCACTCCGGATGAAGATGAATTTCCGGCTCGTCCAAAACGAGAATCGTGTTTTCATCAATCCAACCGTTTTCAATCAAGCGTGCAACAATCAAAAGCGTCTTCACTCCCGACGATGTGTTTCTTATGTCCACCGTATTTTTGTTTTTTGTTTCATACCAAAAACGTCCGTCCCTTTCGTTGAGCGTTCCCTCGACTTTTTCATAAATTCGTCCGGCAATTTCGCTCCCGTCGACAGTTTTGTTTTTTGAAACTAGCTTTTTTTGCAAGTCGATTCTGTGTTTCGGATAAAAAGATTTCAAATGTTCAATCGAATCCATCGGCACATCCAAAATGTGCGGGTCGTCAAGATAAATCGAGTGATAATTGTTTTCCCCCTCAATTCTCGCTTCTATTTTCGACTCCGTCACATCGATTTCCCCTTCGATATGCTCCGCTGAAAAATTTATCTTGCCGTCATTTTTTGCATTGAAATTGTAAACCGCGCCGTTAAATTCGTCCGCAATTCTCTTTTCTATATTCTCATTCGTCGGCTTTCGTCCGCAGTCTAAAATGCTGTAAAGCACACGTCCGACCGTGCTCTTTCCCGAACTGTTTTCGCCGGCAATAACGGTTATTCCGTCGACAACAACGTCCGCTTTGTCAATCTTCGTAATATTTTCGAGTTTTATTCTCATCTGATCCACCCTTCATCTCTCAGAAATTTAGTGATTTTCTCTATGAAACTGAGCTTGACCGGCTCCTCATATTTACCGTTCATGCTTATTTCCATCTCTTTCTTGTGCGAATTAAATGGCACTTCAGAAACTTCTCTATATATTATATCATATTGACCGTCATTTTTTAAACGCCTTGCGTTTTCGTTGTCCTTCCATTGTCTTTCGATAAATCCGTTCAGTCTGTTTTTTAAATACGGCGCTTCAATCGGAGTCAAAATCTCAACTCTTCGAATTGTATTTCTAGTCATCATATCCGCGGAGCCGATGTAGATTTTTTCATCAACACCCTCTCCGAATTTATAAATTCTCGAATGTTCGAGAAATCTTCCGACAATGCTTCGAACTTCTATATTTTCCGTCACATTTTGAATGCCCGGAACAATCGAGCATATTCCCCTTATCATGAGCCTTACTTGCACACCCATCATCGAGGCGAGCGCAAGCGCACGAATCACTTCGCGGTCGGTGAAGCTGTTCATCTTCATAAAGATTCTTCCCCTCGCTCCCTTTTCGATTTCCTCAAAAATCATATTTATAATCGATGACCTTACCGTCGACGGCGACTGCAAAAGTTTATTATAAACGCCGTCAAGCTTTCCGAGACACATATTCTTAAAAAACTGTGTCGCATCCTCTCCAATCGCTTTGTCCAATGTGACAAAGCTGATGTCGGTGTAGAGTTTCGACGTCGACTCGTTGTAGTTTCCCGTTCCGATTTGCGTTATATAAATCGGCTCTCCGGATTTTGCCCTTTTTGTTATAAGGCAGATTTTCGAGTGTACTTTAAAACCTTCCGTGCCATAAAGAACATTGCAGCCCGCGTTAAAAAGCTCTTCGCTGTAGTCGATATTGTTCTTTTCATCAAATCTCGCCCGAAGCTCCATAAGAACCGTCACATCTTTTCCGTTTTCCGCTGCTCGCACAAGATTTTGCACAACTTTCGAATTTTTCGAGAGCCTGTAAATCGTAATCTTTATAGATAAAACATCCGCGTCGTTCGCCGCCTCTTCCAAAATCTTAATAAACTGCTCCATGCTGTCGTACGGATAGAAAAAGAGAAAGTCTTTGTCCATCACTTGCGAAATAATCGACTCTGTCGGTTTTATCGCACTGTTAAGTCCGCCTTTAAATGGAGGATATGAAACATTTTTCAAAGTCTCTTCGTCGATTATGCTCGAAAGTTTAAAAGCATAGTCCATATTGAGCGGAGTTTTTGTGACGAAAATTTCGTTTTCTTTTATGTCGAGATTTGCCATAAAAAATTTTTTCATTCTCGGACTCAACTCTTTTGACGAAGTCATTCTTACACATCCGAGCCTCTTTCTTTTTTTCAAAATATTTCTCATCTGCGTTACATACTCTTCCTCGCCGACTTCCTCGTCGTCAATCGTGAGGTCCGTATTTCTCGTCGCACTTATAACGCACTTGTCCTCGATTTTAAACTCCGTATAAATCTTGTCCAAAAAATTCAAAACTATATTTTCGGTCAAAATATATCTCGTGCCTTCGTCTCCCAACTTAAAAAACTTCGGCAGCGTTTCCGGAATATTTAAAATGCCGAAAGTCCCCTTTTCTTCAACAGGCGATTTCAGCTCGCAGGTAATATAGAGTTCATTGTTTTCAAGAAATGGAAAAGGGTGATTTCTCGCAATTACCATCGGACTTAAAATCGGCTCGATTCGCGATTTAAAAAGTTTCAGTGCGTATTTCTTTTCATCTTCCGTAAGCTCCTCAAATGAAACATTTTCAATGCCTTCTTTTCTGAGCTCATTTTCCACATCGAAAAAAACCTCGTCCTTCAAACCGTATAGTCTTCTCACCGCTTCCAAACATGCTTCGTGTTGCTCTTCCGGCGTCATATTCGTGCGCGAATCGCGCGGCGGATCTTTAAGTTTTTGAAGATCCGAAAGACTTCCGATTCGAACCATAAAAAACTCCTTGAGATTTGAAACAAAAATTGCAATGAACTTGAGTCTTTCATAAATCGGCACATTTTTTATAGTCGCCTCTTCAAGCACCCTTTCGTTGAACTTTAGCCATGACAGTTCTCTGTTTTGGGTGTAGGTTTCCATTTTCGGTAATTTCTTATACAAATTTTCTCTCGCATTTAAATCTATATCGCTCATTTTCTCCCCTCGCTCAAATAATTTGTCAAAACTCCTTCTCTAACGCCGAACTTCGAAACATAAACCGTCTTCGCTTCGGACATCCTTAAAATTTCCATCAAAATTATAGTCCCCGGAAAAATTGTGTGAACTCTTTCAGGCGAAACCTTCAAAACATATTCGTATGTTTTTTTGTCCTTCTTTTTTAATTTGTCGTAAAGTTCAAAAACAAACTCCGACTTGATCATCTTGTTTGATTGAAGCGACTTCATCTCCATAATCACGTTCGAAACCGCTCTTATCGTTCCGCCGACTCCATAAAGTTCGTCGCTTTTTAAATTCTCGCTGTAAATCGGCTTGAATTTTTTTACGACATATTTCTCCGCTCTTTCAATGCTTTTCTTTGGAATGAAAATGCCCGAGCTATATTTCTTAAACAGATTTAAACACCCGAGCGGAATCGAATTGTTGTATACCGTCTTCCCCGCCTCAATCGAGGTGATTTCCGTAGAACCGCCGCCGATGTCGACTATAAGTCCGCTTGAAACGTCGTACTTTTCCTTGACTCCCAAATAACCGAAATATGCTTCGTCGACTCCCGAAACAATCTCAACCGGCTCGTCAATCTCTCTCTTTAAAATTTCCTTCACTTCTTCGATATTTAAAATATTTCTAAGAGATGCGGTTGCAAAGATTTTTATCTCTTCGAAACCCAAAACTTTTGCCGTCTTTATTAAACCGTTTAAAATTCTTAGTAGCTTTTCAATCCCGTCTCTCGAAAGAAAACCCTTTTTGACATAACTTGCAAGTCCCGCCGTGGTCTTTTTGTTTAAAAGCTCGTAAAATTCATCGCCCTCCACGTTGAAAAGCGACATCCTTATTGTGTTCGAACCGATATCTATGATTGCGATTTTTCTCATATTCCACCTCATATAAATTACATTTTATATCCAATAAAATTATAAACTTCAAATATTAAAACTGTGTAAAATTTACACAAATAAAACTAAATTTAATAAAAACATTCTCTTTATATACTAAATATGCCCGATAATGTATAGTTTTTTTATGAGCCAAGCTGTAAATGTTTACAACAAAAAATCTGTCGGAGATTTTCCAACAGATTTATTTATTCATAATATTTCAATCCCGCATGTAATTGATTCCTTAAATTTAATAGATAATTATCGTGAAACACTTCTCTCAACACTTATAGGAAACTTAAACTTGTATCCCTTATATTCGAAACTGATAGTCGACATAGTCTTTCCATCGTAGTTTTCAATCGCTTTTTTTATTATATTATTTATCCTCGAAAGATTTTTCTTGTTTAATATATATTTTTTTCTGAGTTCAAAGAATGTGTCCGCGTCCGTAAAAACCGAGCTGAAAAGCGCATCGTTTGCCGGAGCGATCCAATCCTTTTTTTCTCTCTCTTTGCTTGTAGGCTTTGACAAAGTCGAGTCGTAATAGTGTGTCAAAGTTTTTAAATCTGCAATTTCTTTTTCACTAAGTTCTATTGTTTCCGTTTCCACATCCGCAATCGCAACTCTCGACCGGAAAGTCGTGTGGAAATTTGTTATTAAAAAGAAAATGAAAATAAATAAAAGCCCATTGCATAAATATCTAATCTCTGCAGCTATTAAATCTTTTTTCATGGCTCTATCTCCTATCATCCAATCTCAAATTTTTCGTTTCCACATAATATATTCCGTCTGCTTCATTATATGAAAAAATAAATCCCTTCGGACAAAGAAGCATATGGATTGTATAGATTACCATAAATACAACGAGAATAAACTCCACTATAGACGCCTTCCTATTCATTGTGTTTGCATCTTCAAATCCTATTCTCATATAATTCTCCTTTTTTATATAATTTCTCCTACTAAGAAATGCTTGTATAAAACAAATATTGCAAAAAATCATCCCTAGAAAATAAATTTCTTTTAATATTCGCCATATACAACTGATTAAATCCTCTTATCCCAAGTCTTTTATAAATTCGCGAGAACTTGGATGAAAGGCCTTTCTGACTATAGAAAAACTTTCCAGCAACGTCACTAAAGCCGTCGCTCATTGTATAATACTTTATAAGTTCCATATCTTCAAAACTTAAAAAATTTTTATCTCTATTTATATTTATTTCTTCTAAGTTGACAAGTTTAGTTAAAAATTCTTTTACAACTTCATAATCATCTATTACATAAAAATAATTTGCTCCCAATGTCTCCGTCTTCATATAGCTATAATATGAAAAACCGTGGCTGTATATATACGTTCTTTTATTGTGTCTTTTTATAAATTCTTTTAAAAAATCTATGTATGCTGAGTTAATTAAAAATACAGAGTCCTCGTCGTATTCTTTAAATTGAAAATCTTTGACCCTTATATTTTTTTCAAACTTCAGATTTGTTATCATTTTCTTTAAAATATCATATTCCGATAAATAATAAATATCTAAGTTATCGTTCATATATAACTCCTATTTTGTAATCGTTTTAATACACTATCGTTAATTTTATGTTAACATGTATAAATTAATTATTCAATACTTTTTCAATTTGTGACGTTTTAACGTCATATTTCTCAAAACCCCTTGTAGGAATTATCTTTCCATTGTGTATTTCTAACACCTTTTATTAATCATCTAAAACTATTTCGGTATTTGTTTCTCCTTTTTTATAAAAATCACTCCATAATATTTTGCAATTATGTATTTATAACATTTCCCTATCAATTCTATTATATCACTATACTATTTCAATTTCAAATGCTCAGATAAATCAATTTCACAAATCGAGTAGGGGCTAATTTATAGCCCCTCTCACACCACCCGTACGTGCCGTTCGGCATACGGCGGTTCAATATTTTCT